>Ga0209654_1002426_pt1 | contig 12886 bp, 14 predicted proteins | sample SaaInl1SG_22_DNA_FD_184646 | JGI IMG/M metagenome (GOLD analysis project Ga0209654, IMG submission 184646) | Marine microbial communities from expanding oxygen minimum zones in the Saanich Inlet - ESP_161SG_22_DNA (SPAdes) (version 2) | ecosystem: Environmental > Aquatic > Marine > Intertidal... | reverse complement strand
GTGCTGAACACCGAGCCTTAGCTTTCCGTCATTTACTAACACATTCCAGCTTCCGTAGCGGTCTCTCCAGCTGAGGTAGTGCTTCATGATTAGGCGCTCTTCATGCTCTAGGACCAATTCATAAAGCACGTCCCTAAAGAACACATTGCCTCCTATTTTCTGTGATTTAATCCTCGCTTCGCCGAAGAGTCGGAGCGGGCCGTGGGAGTATTTGGCGAAGGTGGAGAGGGTTGTTCCACGGCCCGCAATCCCATAGGCTGTTTGGCTTGAGGTTGCCGTCCATGCATAGAGCGGATCAGTGCCGTTGTGGGCAAGGGTTAAAGTGTGATTGTTGAGGGTGTGCTGTGCCGCAAATCCTTTGAGAATACCTGAAGAGGAGGCACCGGTTTGACCCTTGATGCCGGAACGGAAATATTCTGAGGTGGTGGGGGAATTGAACCCGTCGCGTCCAAAGAGAAGTCCTTGGCCAAAGTGCAGTGAGTATTGACCTACGAGTAGTGTGGTATTGTTTTGCTGAGTGGCGATAAACCCAGAGCCTTGAAAATTGCTTGCACTCTGGGTGAGGTGTAGTGCTGCGCTTTGGGATCCTGAGCGGTGGAGTATGGAATGGGTAGATTTGAAGCTAGATGGACTGAGTCGGGCTTTAGAGATAATTTGATTGGAGGTTTTAATGGTAGAGCGTCTGAGGGGCAGAAGGTCGAGGAGGTACTGCGCCGTAACGGAATCGATTCCAGAAATGTAATAGAGTTCATCGGGATGTTCCAAGGAGCCAAAGGCGCTGCGGTATTCGCTAAAGGAGTAGATCAAGTCTTTTGGCAGGCCAAGCACTTGCCAAAGGTGGTGGGGCGAAATGGTATTAATAGAAGAAGTGTCTAGGAGCTCTTGGGCTTCTAGGGTAAGCTCTTCTTTGGGGACTTGTGCCCACGAAAGAAGGGGTATAAAAAGGAGGGACAGCCATCTTACCATTGGGTTAGAAATAGTGGTGGTGCGATGTGATTACCGGTATTCAGTGTGATCTGCAGCCAGAGGTTCTTTTTCTGGATAGCGTAGGATAACGTCAGAAAGTGTCGATTCTGCCGCAGGGAAAACAGGTTGTTTTCAAATTGATAGTGTGCTTGAAGATCGAGAGTGTTTTGAATAGAATGCCAAGTGGCTCCAAGGAGAAAATTGGGGTCTAGCCTGTAAAGGTGGGTAGCGGAGAATTGTAGCTGAGAGTATTTAAGATCGTAGTCGAGATAAAGCAGCGATTGTGTTTTAGGCTGAGTAAAGGTGGCCGCAAAATTCAGGTCGAGGGAGGAGTTTGAAAGCTCCTTGTGTTTATGGTGAGCTAAGGTAAGTCCAGGATTGATGGAGAGGTTTTCATTAAGAGGCACGCTTGTGTTTATACCTGCTTCGAGTGCTGAATGGGCGTCAAAGAGGTCTTGCTTTAAGGAAAGCCCTAATCCTTTGGGGTGGGTATAGAAAAGAGTGGCACTGTGAAATTTGGATAGGCTGTAGCCACTTATTCCTACTGTACTGAGGTTGGATGGACAGAAGATAAAGGGTATGCTGGAGTACAGCAGGACAGTTGGGAGCTTGGAAAACATGGGGCGAGTTTTCCATAAAAGATGGTGCGGGTAGAATTGGCCCGCAAAGAATGTGAAGAACTAAAAGTTGTAAACTGCTCTTTAGTAGTAGCTTACTAATTCAAGACGGAAAATAAGGGGGCTATAGGCAGGGATTGTCGGACGCTCATTATCACCGTAACCAAGTGTAGAAGGGAAAATGACTACAGCACGACCGCCTTCGCCCGAGATTTTTAGTCCTTCTTGAAACCCTTGTACTAGTGCGGGAAGGGGAATGTAATTTGAGGCTGCCCAACCGTTAGAAAAGATGGTTGAATCTAGCAGGTATCCAACGTGCTTAAAGCTTACCTGGTTCGTGCTGTCCGGAATTCTGTTAGGGTTGCCTGCCTCTTCAATATGATAGTATAAGCCAGTTCCACTCGCTGTGAAGTCTAGGCCGGAGGCATCAATCCATTCGAGAATAGCGTCCATTTGCATTTCAAGGCGCTTCTCGTCCGAAGTACAATTGAACAATAGGAAACTAGTAAGGGCAAGAGCAAACAATCTTTTCATAGACTGCAAATTTAGCGATTGAACTTAGAAGTAAAGTGAGAAAGTTTGCTTTCCAAGAACTCTAAATATCCAGCAGCTACCGGGCTTAGCTTTTTGTTCTTACGCCAAACGAGGTTCCATTGTGTCGTCACAGGAAGTGCAGGATGGTCAATTACGTGAATGAGTCCTTGCTCTAGCTCCCTTTTAATTCCAATTTTAGGCATCAAAGAAACGCCTAATCCAGCCATGACACTTTGCTTAATGGCTTCGTTGGAGGTGAGTTCAAGAATGCGGTCTGCCTTGATGTTGTTATTAGCAATAAAATCTTCCATCGCCAATCTAGTAGCACTTCCAGTTTCGCGCAATAGGAATCGACACGCATCTAGATTTTTACGACCGCGCTGCGCGTAGATTTCATTACCTACAAGGATAAGTTCATTGTCTATGAGAGGGAGTGCATTGAGATCCGGTTTCGATGGTACTACGCTTACCAATGCGAAATCTGTGCTATTATCTAAAAGATGGTCGACTACAGTGCTTCTGTTGGTCACATCCATAATGAGGTCTGTAGAAGGGTACTTTTCGAGGAATTCACCCAATAAGTAAGGCATAACATATTTTCCAGTGCTTACAATTGAAAGCAATAGTGTACCAGTGAGCTCTTGTTTCAGAGATTCATTCATCAATTTGAGCTCGTTTGCCTGATCCAATATGCGCTCGGCGTGAATTTTCACCTCTTTGCCTAGCGGGGTAATGATGAGCTTCTTGCCTTGGTATTCTATGAGAGGAAAATCGAATTGTTCCGAGAAGGATTTGAACTGAAGGCTTACGGCCGGTTGAGTGAGGTGCAGGTGTCTTGCAGCCTTGGTAATACTTCCATGGGTAGCAATGGCATGGAAGACTTGAAGTTGGCGAAGGGTATAGTTCATAAGCAATTTGTTATACTCAGTCTTTTAAAGTTTAATTTTTGCAAATATAAATATTGATTGATATTCGCATTACCCTTGATAACCTAATTTTTATGATAAAGTTTAGCTTGATTGACTCATCCTACCAAAAAGAGGAATGTTATGAACTCCTTACTCAATTGATTGAAGTCAAAATAGACTTCTTAACCAAGAAGATTTCCTCGAATATTGAGCGAGGAATAGATACGGTTCATTTCGAAGCGCGGCAGGCTTTACTTATTGAACGGCGGGATCAGCTATACGATATGATTTTCGAGACCGAAGATGGTATGGTCAAAGTGGATTGTGATCTTGAAGTTGGAAATGTAGAACTATAGCCTATGAATTTTAATGCCCTTTTAACCAACTTAACGAACCCTGCCCTGTTGTTTTTCTTCCTCGGTATTATCGCCGTAAGAGTGAAATCCACGCTGAGCTTACCGGAAGGATCCTCAAAATTTATATCCATCTACCTGCTGTTTTCCATTGGATTTAAAGGTGGACAAGAGCTTAGTCACGGGACCATTAACAGTGAAATGTTGCAGGTTATTGGAATAGGCTTGCTAAGTGCAGCCTTGATACCCATACTAACCTTCTTTATTTTAAGGACTAGGGTCGGCCATGCCAATGCTAGTGCAATTGCGGCTTCCTATGGTTCAGTGAGTGCGGTAACCTTCATTACCGCTATTGCCTTCTTGGAGCAACGAGGCCATCCTTTTGGTGGACATATGGTGGCTCTTATGGCCATGATGGAGGCACCTGCAATTATTGTTGGTGTTCTATTAATGAAAGTTTATGGAAACGACGGGTTGAAGCAGAAGCTCAGCAACTTACTCAAGCATGCTGTGACCAACGGTTCTGTGTTTCTACTACTAGGGGCGACCATCATTGGCTTTGTCGCATCAAAGGAAGCTGCCCAAGGTATTGCGCCGTTTACCACTGATATTTTCAAAGGCTTCTTGGTGCTGTTCCTCTTAGATATGGGCATCAAAAGTGGTCAGGAGATAGGAAGTCTATGGAGGAGGGGGCCGGCACCCATCTTGTGGGCCATTTTTGCCCCACTCATTATAGGTTCCACTATGGCCTTTGTGATCCAATTCCTCTCCGTGCCCTATGGAGATAAAGTTTTACTCACGGTTTTGATCGCCAGCGCCTCCTATATCGCAGTGCCCGCCTCCATGAAGATTGCTATCCCAGAGGCAAATCCAGCGCTCTATACCCCAATGGCGCTGGCGATTACTTTTCCTGTGAACATCATGGTGGGAATTCCCCTGTATGCATCAATAATTGCGTAGATCTGAAGCAGTGGTCCTTCTTTTTGCCTAACATTGTGGTATGAAGAAACCACTGCTTCTATTTTTCTTTTGCCTGAGCAGCATAGCATTTGGACAAACTTTTGGCCCCGCTCAAGGGTTTCCTTCTGACCCTGTCATTAGCGCTGCATTTGAAGGCGACCGATTGTATTTAGGAACCCAAGGATCCGGTATTTACGAACTCACAGATGGTTTTATTCAGCCCAGTGACCAATTCCAAAATTTCAACCGCTCCTCCATCTACAATTTTACCCAAAGCGACACGGGATTAGTCCCAGTGCTGAGCGGTGACCTGCAATCGTACCCCATCATCGTCACGAATGCCTTCGGCACTAAATTCATTATTAACGAAGGCGGGCTTCAAGTCAAATACAGTGATGCCGCCGATCAGATAAGCGACAAGGCATCGGGCATTTGGCGAATGATCCTAGGCGAGGAAAGACTGAATTTTCTTCGAATGGGGTCAGAATTGGTCACCCTCGATCAAAACGGCAAAGAGCTCGATAGACAAAACTTTAAAGGTCTAGTGTTCGATCTTGCACCGACTGATTATGGTCTCTTGCTCAGTGCTGAAAGTGGCTATTACCAATGGGGCAACAAAGGACGCTCTTGGAAAAAGGTGGGGACTGGACTACCAATCTTTGCCTTTGACGGCGCCATGGCAAGAACGCCGCTCGGAAGTGTTGAGGTCAACAAGCTTTTGGAAGGGAATTGGACCACTGAAGATTTTGAAAGAATAGCTTATAGCAGAGAATCTTATGATGATGCTTACGATGTAGATTCCGTGGCAGATCTCACCTATACCTTTTCCTCTTTAGGAGTAGCGGTCAAACGTGAAGGTCAATTGCTTTATACCATAGACCCGCACCGCGAGCTTCCAGATCTACGCCCGGGAAATTACGATGTAGCGCTAATTGGCAATACTCTTTATCTCGCTACGCCTTCAGGGATGTACACCTTTACTAACGCAGGTGAGCCGAACGTTCCACACACCACTACTGTGAATACATTCATAGACGGTATTGCTTCAACAAATCTATCCGGGACATTAACTGCGCCAAATTCTATCGGATTTTCAGCTAAAGTGGAAGTGGAAAGTAATTCGCCCCTTTTGGGTCGGTACAAGGTCAATGATGGTCCTTGGGAATCTTGGGATTTAGGCGGGCCAATTCTTTTAGAATACCCAGCCCCCGGTGCCTACACGGTCCAAATGCAAGTGGATACCCGCGCAGATTTTACTTCCAGTGCACCATTAACCTACACTTACACAATCAAAGCACTTTGGTACAAGCGTCCGGCATCTTGGGGCATCATCGTATTCTTGTTGGCGGCCATTATCGTGCTTTGGCAACGCCGCGAACGTCTTCGCGCCAACGAGCGATTAGAATTGCAAGAGCGCCTGGCCGAAGCTGAACTTCAGAGCAAGCGCGGGCAAATGAATCCACATTTCCTCTTCAATGCACTAGACGCCATCTCAAATTTCATCTTCAAAAACCAACCCAAAGACGCCGTGCTCTACATGGGCAAACTAGCCAAGCTGATGCGCCTGACTTTGGAAAGCTCACGCAATCCTCAGATGGTTCTAGCGGATGAGGTTGATCTGCTCAACAAATACATTGATCTCTGCATCTTGCGCTACGGTTCCTTCGCTTGGCAGCTTGACCTAGCCGACGACCTTGATCTCTACGACACCAAGCTGCCCCCAATGCTCCTGCAGCCCTTAGTGGAAAATGCGGTTCAACATGCTATGCGCCCAAATTTCGCCGATGGCAAGCCCGGTGCCATTTACGCAAACATTAGCGCGAAAGAAAATGCACTTCACATCGTTATAGAAGACAACGGCCCCGGAATAGCTGATGTAGCAAAGGCTTCAAAGAGTCACGGTTTGGCCATAATTCGCGAGCGATTAGATTTGTTATCGAAGAAAAACAAGGCAGAGTATTCGTTTAAATTGGAATCGATTGAGAAAAATGGTTCAATTCTTGGGACACGTGTTTCACTCATTCTTCCATTAGAGAGCGAAGATTAAATGGTACCTTCAAGTAAATCCAGAAACCTATGAACGCATTATTGTTAGACGACGAACAACCTGTATTGGAAAGCCTCGCTGGAAAATTAGGCCTATTCTGTCCCGAGGTGAATGTTGTAGCTCAATGCAATAGTGTCGACCAAGCCATAACAGTCCTCGTTGAGCAAGCCATTGATGTGGTCTTCCTTGATGTCAATCTCAACGGCGAAAGTGGCTTTGATTTACTGGAAAAATGGGAAGGCGAAGAATTGCCCTCTCTTATCTTCACCACCGCCCATGACGAATTTGCAGTTAAAGCGATAAAGCACGCAGCACTAGATTACCTGCTCAAACCCATCGATGCTGAAGAACTAGTTAAAGCCGTACGTAAGGCAGGTGAAAAAGTAGGCTCTGATCGTCAGGCAATAGTAAGCGAAGCCGCTAAAGGTGCTCCAAAAAAACTTGTTATTCCAACCACTGAAGGCATGCACATCCTCAACGTAGAAGATATTGTTAGATGCGAGAGCAGCTCTAACTATACCACCTTCTATCTGGCTGATAAAACAAATGTGCTCGCCTCAAAAACGATGAAGGAATACGAATCATTGCTTCGTCCTGCAGGTTTCGAGCGCGTTCATAAGAGCCATTTGGTTAATCTTGAAATGATTTCGCGTTATATCAGCGCGGACGGCGGATATGTCTTGCTTAAAGAAGGTTCAACGGTGCCGGTGAGCAACCGCAAAAAAGAAATTTTAGTTAGTCACCTCAAGCGATTGTAATGCCCTGGCGCTACGCTTTTATCCATTTCTTCGGCAGCTTAATTATCGGCAGCGTTGTGATGACATTCTTGTCCTTTGTATTGATCAACGTTTATCAGCAGACGCTTCATTTTGACGGCCTTGGCCTGGTATTCCTCTTTAGTATGCTATATTCCTTCTTCCTGAGTATACCTGGAGTGGGACACTTGAATCTTTATTACAGCAGAAATTTTGAAGCAGGGGATTTCGATCGCTTCTGGGACCAATTCAAAAGGCGATACCTCGTATTATTAATCGCATACATCGTCGGATTGCTCGTGATCATCCTTGCGATCTTTGGATTTAGCTATCCCGCATTTTCCCTAACCAATGCATTAATGGTCTTGCCTTGGATTTTGATGATGATATTCAGCTACGGTCTTACAGGTTGGCTCATTTTGCGCTCCCTCAAAGACAAATTACGCTCGGCTTAGCCTAGTGAAACGGACGTTTAATACGCCACCACAGTCTTTTGTACCACGGTGCTTTGATAATCACCACATCACCCAAAAGCATCACCTGTTCTTCATCCATCGCAATGGCCAAATCATCGGTCAGTTGTTCGAATGTTTGTGGCGTTAATGGAGGATCAAAAGATTTTCGAATGTCTGTGTATCCGATATAACTCACTACAATTGCGTCCACGGGATGCTCGGCTACGATGCTTTCTCGAACCCCAAAATAGCCGTCAAAATCTGTAGCACCGCCGTAGACCATTTCTCCTTTGGACCATAACTGCACATTGGCAAATGGGATGGGTTCTCCTGTTTTATTTTCGTATACCCTTCCTTTAAGAATGACCTCTTGAGGGTAGGTGCTCACTTGGGTCTGGTACGTCGAGGGGATTTCGACCATAGCCGGCGCTGAAGTTTGCGCCATGGCTGGAGTGCTCATCGAAAGGGCTGCTGCTGCGGCAATACCCATGGGCACGCGTTTTTCTTTCGGCGTTGAAATGAGTCTATTGAGTTGGTCAGCACGAAATTGGCCACAGATTTTTCCCTTTTTCTGATACGCCTTGTAAATCTCACGATCGCTTTTTTCCGTGAAGTCTACAATACATTTTTCACATACATCGCAGTGACGACCCCCTTGAACTGGGGTCATATTCTGCCAGCTTTCATTGCATGGCTCTGGGATGGAAATATTGATGGGGCTTCGCATACCTAAAAGGTAGCGAAAATTCTGCCTTTATTTTGCGTACTTCGCTTTCACCTCTTCAGCGCCCTTTAGGACCTTGGCTTTGAGGCCTTCTTTGTAGTCAACGACACGTTGCAATACCGCTGCATCTGAAGAACCTACAATCTGTGCGGCAAGGATACCAGCGTTCTTGGCACCATCTAATGCTACTGTAGCTACAGGAACGCCGCCTGGCATTTGAAGAATAGAAAGCACGCTGTCCCAACCGTCGATCGAATTTGAACTGTGTACCGGAACACCTATTACTGGAAGCGGGCTAACAGAAGCCACCATACCTGGCAGATGGGCTGCGCCTCCTGCTCCGGCGATGATCGCTTTAATACCTCTTTTGTGCGCATTCTGACCGTAATCCATAAGCTTCTCTGGTGTGCGGTGGGCACTCACGATATCAACTTCATAGGCTAGGCCCAATTCGTCCAATACATCGATAGCTTGTTGCATAACTGGCAGGTCTGAAGTGCTGCCCATAATGATTCCGATCATGACTATTTGCTTTTGACCAATATACTATTCTTTGCCCACTCGGCGCGCTTGCGGGCTTCATCTCTATCTTTTGCCACTACCGTGACGTGTCCCATTTTACGGAAAGGACGGGTCTGCGCCTTGCCGTAAATGTGAATGTTTACTCCAGGCTCCCCAAGCAATTCGTCGTACCCTTGATACACTACATCGCCGCTAAACCCTTCTGCACCTACTAGGTTTGCCATTACACCCGAAGCTTTGAGCTCCGTAGAACCTAAAGGTAGGTCGAGGACGGCGCGAATGTGCTGTTCGAATTGGCTCGTGTAACAAGCTTCAATGGTGTGATGTCCACTGTTATGAGGACGTGGGGCAACCTCATTTACTAGAATTTCTCCTTCCTTCGTGATGAAGAGTTCCACAGCAAGTAGGCCACAGATGTCGTAGGCTTCAGCAGTTTTAATAGCAATCTCTTCTGCTTTGGATTGCATCTCTTGGGAGAGCACAGAAGGGCAGAGCACGTATTCGACTTGGTTAGCCGTTGGATGGAACTCTTGATCTGCCACAGGGAAGGTCTTCACTTCGCCACTTTCGTTGCGGGCGACAATAACACTTACTTCTAGTTCAAAGTCCACAAACGCTTCGAGCATGCCCGGGGCATCTGGGATATGTTGTACATCTTCTTCGCTGCGACAAACCACCACGCCAAAACCGTCGTATCCACCGGTGGCAGCCTTCCACACAAAGGGGAGGGGCCAGCGGTCGCGAGCAGCTTCAAAGCCGGCCTTACCTGGGACCATCTCAAAGCGTGAGGTGGGTATGTTGTGGTCGGCGTAGAATTGTTTTTGCTTGGTCTTGTCCTGGATGAGCTCGAGGCTATCTGGGTTTGGGTGTACTTTTTTGCCTTGGGTACGCAGGTCTCTCAATGCTTGTACGTTGACTGCTTCAATCTCAATACATACGGTATCACAATCGGCAGCAAATGCCATGACGGTATCGTAATCTTGAAGTGAACCTACTTGAAATTCGTTGGCTCCAAACTGGCCTGGAGCATCTGGGGAAGGATCAAGGACTTTCGTGCGGATGTCAAACTTGCGAGTAGAATAGAGCATCATTTTGCCCAATTGGCCTCCGCCTAATATTCCCAATTTGTAATCCGTAGAGAAAATATTCTTTGCCATGAATGCCCTTGTTTTTCGCAAAGGTACTATTTGCTAGAGGAATGCGCTCTATTCTGCTACCTCGACTTGAGCGATCAAAGGGATGGTGTATTGCTTCTTCGATCCTACTTCTTCTACAAGCGCTCTTGTTCTTCGCTTTTCAAGCTTTTTGAAACGACGGCCTTTGAAGCTAAAAATGGTTCCAATTTGAATGTCTCCCAGCAACAGAACCTCTTCTTCGCTATCGAGTTGGAGCACTACTTTTTGCAATTGTGGGTCACCTCCCACAGCACTCTTGGGCTTAGCTGCATGATAGAGAATAGCTTTATGGTACTCTTTGGGAAAATTGCATTGCTCAGCCATCTCAGTAAGCATCTGTCCGAACATGGTCTTCCATTCAACACCGTGTGGTGCCGCTTTACCTCCGTAAGCATTCCACACCTTGAGATGTGCGATTTCGTGGACCAATGTCGTTAAGAATTGGTACTTACCTAGGTTGCTGTTTAATGTGATTTTAGCACGAGATCCTTTTCTTGGGGGACGGAAATCTCCTAGCTTGGTTGCTCTTGGCCGGTGAACGGCTAAATCAAAGGCCTCGTCCTGGAGCCATTTCTCAAGAAGAGGGAGCACTTCTGCCGAAGGCAAATAGGGCAAAAGTGGTTGTAAATTCATTAGCCTACCTGAGTAGTTTCAATGGCTGAGAATGACGGGCAATCGCAATCCTTAGCTGTTCCACAGCTACTTAGAGCAAGTGCTAGTAATACGATAGAAATAGTGGCAATTCTCTTCATAACATAGGAGTTTGTCCTTCAAAGAAACTGTAAATTAGCCATATGATCACGAAATTTTTCCAAGGAATTGGTGCCTATGGCGTTTTAATGACGAAAGTTTTTCGACGTCCCGACCGTTGGAGTCTTTTCTATCGTTCTACGATAAAGGAAATTCAACTTTTGGGAATAGACTCCATTGGTATCGTAGTGATTTTGTCCGTTTTTATGGGGGCGATTGTTACTATTCAAACGGCCTTTCAATTGAGTGATGATCCACTGATCCCAACCTATTACATTGCCATGGCAACCAGAGAGTCTATTACTCTTGAGTTCAGTCCTACGGTGGTTAGTCTTATTCTTGCTGGAAAGGTAGGTTCGAACATTGCTTCTAGTTTGGGGACCATGCGCGTTTCCGAGCAGATTGATGCATTAGAAGTAATGGGAGTGAATAGTGCTAGCCATCTCATTTTGCCTAAAATAGTAGCCCAACTGTTCTTCAATCCTATACTCATCCTAATGTCTATGTTCCTCGGTTTGTGGGGCGGTGCAATGGCGGGTGATTTATTAGGTCTTATTGCGTTTCAAGAGAGTATCAGTGGGTACCAATTAGAATTTATAGTATTTGAAAACATCATATACGGTTTAATCAAATCTGTCGTGTATGCCTTTGTTATAGGCTCGGTTAGCGCCTATTGTGGATATACAGTAAAAGGTGGTGCCGTCGAAGTTGGGGTAGCCAGTACAAACGCAGTAGTACGTTCGTGTTTGACCATTATCCTATCGAATTATGTTCTAACCGATCTATTACTCAACTAATGATTCAGGCAAAAGGCATACACAAGAGTTTCGGCGAGAACTACGTCCTTAAGGGAGTGGATGTCGATTTTCATCAAGGTGAAACTAACCTAATCATAGGACGCTCTGGTTCAGGAAAGACCGTGTTTCTAAAAACTATATTAGGTCTGCATCAGCCAGATAAGGGCGATATTATCTATGACGGTGAGGTGCTTGGTGAAATGACTAAGCAACGCTTTAAGAAGCTACGTCAGGAGATCGGTATGGTTTTTCAAGGCGGAGCCCTGTTCGACAGTATGACAGTGGCTCAGAACATCCGTTTTCCGCTGGAGATGTTTTCTTCTATGACGGAGCACGAGATGGATAAGCGTGTAAGGTTTGTAATGGATCGCGTTCGTCTCGAAGGCGCCGATGATAAGTTTCCAAGTGAAATTTCTGGGGGTATGCAGAAGCGGGTAAGTATCGCTCGTGCCATATCGATGAGCCCGAAGTACTTATTTTGTGATGAGCCAAATTCAGGTTTAGATCCAGAGACGGCGATTGTTATTGATCAGCTTATCCATGAGATCACACATGAGTTCGGGATGACAACCATCGTAAATACCCACGACATGAACTCTGTTTTGGAGATTGGCGATCACGTCATCTTTATGAAAGAGGGTCACAAAGTTTGGGAGGGCAATAGCTCAGAGGTACTTAAATCAACGAATGCGGATGTTGAGGAATACGTCTTCAAATCCAAGCTCTTCAAGCAAGTTCGCCAGGCGTTGCGCTAATTGTGGCGCCTCTTATTCAAAAACAACATTTAAAGCCATAAAAAAACCGGGACGCTTGCGCGCCCCGGCTGGGTATTTTGTGTTTAAGCAAGTAAGGATTACTTGATTGTGATGCGCTCTACAGTGTTCACGCCTTCGCCTTCCACTGAAAGGATGTACATCCCTTTAGCGTTATTGCTTAGGTCGATCACTTTGCGCTCGCCTGCAACGAAGTTCTCGTTAGACGCGTAAACTACTTGGCCTAATACATCAACTACAGTTACTGTAGCATCAGTCGTTGCATCTAGCTCTACATTAACCACACCGTTAGATGGGTTAGGGAAGATAGATACTGAGGTCAATTCTGCATCTTCAAAACCGATAGTTGAAGTACCAGAAGCGTGAATCATGATAAAGTTTGCAAGGTCTGACCACGGGTAAGTCATATCGTTCAAGAATGCACCACCGCCAGAGAACATGCCGTAACGATTTTCGTTAATAACGAAGTTACTGTTGTTCATGTAGGTAGAATCGTAGAAAGCGATGAAATCACCTCTACTGTTGCTGAAGTCTGGTTCACCTGCACATA
>Ga0209654_1002424_pt1 | contig 12894 bp, 10 predicted proteins | sample SaaInl1SG_22_DNA_FD_184646 | JGI IMG/M metagenome (GOLD analysis project Ga0209654, IMG submission 184646) | Marine microbial communities from expanding oxygen minimum zones in the Saanich Inlet - ESP_161SG_22_DNA (SPAdes) (version 2) | ecosystem: Environmental > Aquatic > Marine > Intertidal... | reverse complement strand
GAGCCTGAATCTTGCTTTACGACCCATTGGCGCAAAACGAACATATAGATTAGACCGACGATACCAAATATGGGTACCAATAAAAGCATGTTTTCCATTTTAACGGTGGTTTGATAAAAAATCAGCCCTCCTCGTTTTTACGAAGAGGGCTGCAAATATAAGTAGTAGAGTCTTTATCTCGACTTCTATAGTAAATCCTATAGGTTATTTGACATACATCACAGATTTCACGGCCTCAATTACTTGTCCAACTTGTGGCAAAAAGGCTTCTAAAAGCGTAGGCGAATAAGGTGCCGGTGTATCGGTCGTCGTAATTCTCTTTATTGGAGCATCCAAAAAGTCGAATGCTTCTTGTTGTACCTTATATGTAATCTCTGTAGAGATAGACCCGAGCGGCCATGCCTCTTCAAGACATACAAGACGGTTGGTCTTCTTTACACTTTCAATAACTGTATCGTAATCGATTGGACGCACAGTACGCAGATCTATGATTTCACAAGAAATGCCCTCTTCAGCCAATTTATCTGCCGCTTCGTAAGCCACCTTGATGATTTTCCCGAAAGATACGATGGTGACATCGGTTCCTTTGCGCTTGATATCAGCCACACCTATAGGCAATGTGTATTCTCCTTCCGGCACTTCACCTTTGTCTCCATACATTTGCTCGCTCTCCATGAAGATAACTGGATCATTATCACGTATGGCACTCTTTAGCAAACCTTTACAATCGTAAGGGTTGGAAGGAACAATTACTTTCAGACCTGGACAGTTTGCGTACCAGCTTTCAAACGCCTGCGAGTGCGTTGCTGCCAACTGACCGGCCGATGCAGTAGGTCCCCTAAAAACGATAGGTACATTTATCTGGCCCCCTGACATCTGCTTCATTTTAGCGGCATTGTTGATGATTTGATCGATTGCCACCATAGAGAAGTTGAACGTCATGAATTCAACGATTGGACGCAGGCCATTCATGGCCGCTCCAGTTGAAATACCCGCGAAACCAAGCTCCGCGATTGGAGTATCAATGACACGCTTGGCGCCAAATTCATCCAACATGCCTTTGGACGCCTTATATGCACCGTTGTATTCTGCAACTTCTTCACCCATCAAAAAGATGTTCTCATCGCGGCGCATTTCTTCGCTCATGGCCTCGCAAACGGCCTCTCTAAACTGAATCGTTTTCATAGTTTCAAATGATGTGTCAGGACGGCAAATATAAGATGCAATGGGAACATTCGCAGAATTTTCTATCCCCCTCTTTCCAACCACTTTAGGTTGATAAGCTTTAGGAGCAATTTTTAATGCCTGACTTGCTCTTTTTCGAATTCTTCTCAGGAATAACAAAAATGCATATCTGATAAAAATTTCCTTGGATTTATTATGCACGCATAGTAATTTAGGGGCAAATCATAACCCAACTATGAACATACTAGTTTGTATTAGTCACGTTCCGGATACTACGGCGAAAATCAACTTCACCGCAGACGGAACAGCGCTTGACCCTACTGGGGTCCAGTTCGTCATCAATCCTTACGACGAATTTGGATTGACCAAAGCCCTCCATATCAAAGAGGCGCAAGGCGGTACCATCACCGTGATTAATGTAGGTCCTGCAACCACAGAACCTACTTTGAGAAAAGCGTTAGCCATTGGTGCAGATAAAGCTGTAAGAATTGATGCCATCCCTACGGACGCTATCACAGTAGCCAAAGAACTCAAGAACCACATCTCGGCAAATTCTTACGACCTTATCATCTGCGGCCAAGAAAGTATTGACTACAACGGACAGCAAGTGCCTGCAATGCTTGCGGCACTTTTAAACCAACCTTTTGCCAATGCGTGTGTCGGACTTTCCCTAGATAACGGCACCGCTACGGCAACCTCAGAGATTGATGGAGGTCACGCTACTTATAAGGCGTCACTTCCCATGGTTGTCGGTGGTAAAAAAGGATTGGTTGAAGAAAAAGATCTTCGAATCCCGAATATGAGGGGAATTATGTCAGCACGGTCTAAACCGTTAGAAGTTATTTCTTCTACGGAAGGAGAAGGTATTACAAAAGCCGTTTCTTTTGAAAAGCCCGTTGGAAAAACCGCTGTCAAAATGATTGATGCGGAAAATGTTGATGAACTCGTTCGCTTGCTTCATGAAGAAGCAAAAGCCATTTAAAAAATTAAGCGATGTCAATTTTAGTATTTGTTGAAGATTGGAGTGGAGCGTACAAGAAAGCTTCATTTGAGGCCGTGGCCTACGCAAAGAGCTGGGCAGCTATGAATGGAGTTAAGGTCGTAGCAGTGACAGGAGCAAATGCACCTGCAGCTGAACTCGCAGAATACGGCGCCGATCATACTATTCAAATCTCTTTAGGCCGCACAGCTATGGGTATTGCCGGTCAATTGAGCGAACTTGGTTCAGATGCTACGGGTATGGTCGTTGCAGCAACTTCACTTGGAAGAAGTCTTGCGCCAGCACTAGCTGCACTTACTGGTGGAGCACTTAGTACGAATACCATCGGCTTACCGTTGAACACTTCTCCAGTTCAAGTAAAGCGTGGTGCCTTCTCCTCAAAGGGAATAGAAACCATAGAATTAAATAATGCTTTGCCTATTATTTCTTTCGTTCCAAATAGTATTGGTCTTGAACCAGCAGCTGGTGAAGGAGTTGTAGAAAGCAAAGAGGTGCTTTCAAACGACCCACTTGAAGTGGTTAGTACTGAAGTAGCTAGCGGTAAAGTTGCATTGCCAGAAGCCGAAGCTGTTGTAAGTGCCGGACGTGGACTAAAGGGTCCAGAAAATTGGGACATGATAGAAGAACTCGCAGAGGTATTAGGCGCTGCAACTGCTTGTTCAAAACCCGTGAGCGATATTGGCTGGAGGCCACATAGCGAACACGTTGGTCAAACAGGTATCCAAGTCAACCCTAATCTGTATATTGCAATCGGAATTTCTGGCGCGATTCAACACCTTGCGGGTGTTAGTGCTTCGAAGACGATTGTTGTAGTAAATACAGACCCTGAGGCACCATTCTTTAAGGCTGCAGACTACGGAATTGTCGGTGATGCATTTGAAGTTGTTCCCAAATTGGTGAACGCTTTGCGCGCCTTCAAGGCAGCTAGTTAATGCAAGAAATAGAAATTACGGTTAAGGGACTCTCTTACAGCCAAGGAAAATCAGGTGCATATGCGCTTATCCTTGCTGAAAAAGGGCCCAATGCCCGTAAACTTCCCGTTGTGATAGGAGGCTCGGAAGCACAGAGTATAGCTGTAGCTTTAGAGAAAAGTATAGCTCCACCGCGTCCTATGACTCACGATACCTGGCAAAACATGCTGGAGGAGCTTGGGTCAGCTGTTGATAAAGTACTCATACATCGCCTTGTCAATGGTGTTTTCTACGCCTCAATCTATGTGCGAAACCAGCACGGCGCGCAACTTATCTTTGATTCCCGACCTTCTGATGCTGTCGCATTAGCAGTTAGAGTCGATTGTCCAATCTATGTTTTGGAAAATATTCTTGACCAAGCCGGTATTACTGAGCAGGAAGAGCGCCTCGCGGATACCCCAGAAGAAGACTTGACCAGTGAAAGTTCGACTCAACAGGGCACAGAAAGTGATTCTTTCGCACATTTGGAACAGCAACTTGCAGAGGCGGTGGAAAATGAAAATTATGAGTTGGCTGCAAGACTCAGAGATCGCATCGATAAACTGAAATCATGATCGAATTTATCCTGAGGGGGATCGCCGGTATAGCGCTACTTATAGGCATACTATGGCTATTGAGCAACAATCGTAAAGCCATAAATTGGAAGACGGTTCTAAACGCTAGTCTACTTCAATTAGCATTGGCCATTTTAGTGTTGAAAGTACCTGGAATCTCGTGGGCATTTGACAAATTCTCTCTAGGGGCGGTGACAGTCCTAGATTTCACTAAGGAAGGATCTGTGTTCTTGTTTGGCGGATTGATATCCGATACAGAAAGTTTTGGTTACTTGTTCGCGTTTCAAGTCCTTCCTACAGTCATCTTTTTCTCTGCGCTTACTTCACTATTGTACTATTACGGTATTCTTCAACGCGTGGTTAAAGCCATGGCTTGGGTTATGCAAAAGACCTTGAAACTGAGCGGTGCTGAATCTTTAGCCGCCGCAGGTAATATTTTCATTGGGCAAACCGAAGCGCCCCTGCTGGTAAAACCGTACATATCCAAAATGACCAAAAGCGAATTACTTTGTTTAATGAGTGGGGGTATGGCGACTATTGCGGGTGGTGTATTAGCCGCCTACATTGGTTATCTTGGAGGGACTGATGTCGCGGGAAAATTATTCTTTGCAAAGCACTTAATCACAGCTTCTGTTTTAAGTGCGCCTGCAGCAATTATGAGTGCAAAAATATTAATCCCTGAAACTGAAAAGTTCAATGAGGTTGCTAAAATTTCTAAGCAAAGCATGGGCTCCAATGCCCTTGATGCCATCTCTAACGGCACTACGCAAGGTGTAAAACTTGCTGTAAATGTAGGCGCAATGTTATTGGTTTTTGTGGCCTTAGTCTATGGTGCGAATTACATTATAATACATACGCTTGGAGATTGGACCGGATTAAATGATTGGACCAATACGATTACCAACGGTCAGTTCGAATCGTTCTCACTAGAGTTTATACTTGGCGCGGCATTTAGTCCAATAGCTTGGATATTGGGTGTACCTGCCCATGATATTATGCTGGTAGGGCAGTTGCTTGGAGAAAAAACAGTTTTGAATGAGTTCTACGCCTACGTGAGCTTAACTGAAATGAAAGAGGATGGTCTTTTTAGTGGCGAGCGCTCTATTGTCTTAGCTACCTATATGTTATGTGGTTTCGCAAATATTTCGAGTATTGGCATTCAGATTGGTGGTATAGGGGTTCTTGCACCGGACCGCAGAAAAGAATTGAGCGAGCTCGGTATTAAAGCTTTAATTGCGGGTACGGCAGCGTCCTTATTCACTGCTGCTTATGTAGGTATGGTTATTTGATCATGGAAAACGAGATTGACAAGGTAATTATCGGGGTCGATCCAGGAACGGTAGTGATGGGCTACAGCATAGTCCATATTGTAAAAGGTAAAGTTCAGCCCGTAGTACTTGATGTATTGAAGTTCAATGCCAAGCTCGATCACTACACAAGATTGTCTCATATTTTTGAAGAGCTCAGCAAGGTCGTTGAACTGTACAAGCCCGACGAAATGGCTCTAGAAGCCCCATTTTTTGGCAAAAATGTTCAATCTATGCTCAAACTAGGTCGTGCCCAAGGAGTATGCATGGCTGCCGCGTTATCAAAGAAAATTCCAGTCTTTGAATACAGTCCTCGATTGATTAAACAAAGTATTGTAGGCAATGGCAATGCTAGTAAAGAGCAGGTGAGCGGAATGTTACAGAGCATGTACCCTGGCGTCAATCACAAATATTTGGACGCTTCGGATGCCTTAGCTGCAGCCGTCTGTCATCACGCTCAAACCACAGGAATTCCATCTCCTAAGCACGGCTCAGGGGGCAACAGAGCTAAACCAAAAGGTAAAGGAGGAAGTTGGGAGACGTTTATTCAGCAGAATCCAGATCGACTGAAATAGCTTGAGCCAGCGCGGTCATTTCTTCATGGGTCAAGCGCGGTTTCGCATTAGAAAAGGTCAATTCATGTTCCGCATCAATAGGAACGAGATGAAGATGTGCATGAGGCACCTCCATGCCTAAAACAATGGAGCCAATTCTTTTACAGGGAACTACTCTTTTTAGACTTTGAGCAACGCGCCGTGAAAATACCATGAGGCTGTTAAAATCTTCTTGCGGCAACTCGAACAGCTCGTCCACTTCTATCTTAGGTACACAAAGCGTATGGCCATTTTTGATAGGTCTAATATCTAAAAACGCAATGTTCTTTTCGTCCTCAGCTACCTTGTAGCAAGGGATATCACCATTGATGATTTTAGCGAAGACACTAGCCATACCTTAAGCCATAGTGATTTCAAGAATCTCAAAGCTCATCACACCACGCGGTACCTCAATTTCTGCGGTATCACCCACTTTTTTGCCTAACAACCCTTTTCCTATTGGGCTACTGACCGAAATCTTATTCTTACGGATATCAGCTTCTTTCTCAGCGACTAGTGAATACTCCATAGTCGCGCTATTAGCAAGATTCTTAATCTTGACTTTGGTCAATACTCCTACCTTACTTAGATCAATATTTTCTTCGCTTAGAATTCGTGCATTTGCGAGCACATCCTCGAGCTTACTAATCTTCATTTCCAATAGACCTTGAGCCTCTTTTGCAGCATCGTATTCTGCATTTTCACTTAAATCTCCTTTATCACGAGCTTCTGCTATCTGTTGAGAGATTAACGGGCGCTCAATAGACTTCATATGCTCAAGTTCTTCCTTGATTTTTTTAAGTCCTTCTGCTGTATAATAACTGACTGCTGACATACGAATAGGTTTTGACTAAAAAAGAGGCCTAAACAGGCCTCTCTCTGATTCAAAGTTATAAAATCTTTCTAATTACAAGTTAATCCTTGCACCGATAGTGTGAATTCCACTAAATAAGGAGGTAGTTCCTCTGTACGCATAATCTATCGCAAAGGAACCTTCGTCACTAGTAGGGACATTAAAGCTAAACCCACCACAAATTCCAGAGATGGCCGAAGTACCTATACCATCTGCGCGGTTATCTCGAGCGACGTAACCCATACGCACTTGAAAAAGATTCTTCAAGCTGTACTGAAGACCTGCGTGGTAAGTGTCCTTTTCAAACGCATTAGAAGTGAAGTTCAGCGCACCAGTAATTTTTCCATTTTCAAGCAACCAATCATAAGATCCCCCTATGCTTAAGGCAGTAGGCAATTCAAAAATTGCTGAACGGCTCTCGAAGGTTTGTGTGTAAGCCACGCCATAAGTCGGTACAGGAAGTGTCACACCAAATCCATCACCCTCGTAGGTGATACCTGGTCCTACGTTACGTAAGGTAATGCCAAATTTAAATCGGTCGTCAATACCCGTCCTGTACTGAACCCCCGCATCGAAACATACACCGCTTGTATTTAAATTCGAAATAGAGCTGCTGTACAATTTCACATTGGCACCACCATAAATATTCTCTGTAAATTTCTGAGCGTAGCCTAGGTTGATTACGATACTCTGTGGCGAGATGGTAGCACCTGTACCCTCTGGTTGATCTTCAGTGGTTACCTCCCACTCACCGTAATCGAATGCGCTAATTCCCATGCTTAATACACCAACGTCACTTACTCTTTGAATAAGGGCAGCTCCGTTCATTTGAATGCCTGCACCTACAAGCCACTGTGTGTTGTTAAAGACCACTTGAGTTTTACCTTCAGTAGCCGCAATACCCGCGATATTGACGAATGAAGCATCCATACCGCTTACTCCAGCTACATTTACCGAACCCCAACCGGCAGACCGCGCGAAAGGGTTAATCAATAATTCTGAAGCACCCGCTGAACCTGCCCGTTGCGGGTTTCCCGCTTGAATTGTCCCTACAAGAACAAGCGAACAAAGTGCAATGATATATTTTTTCATGTTCATTTTTCTACGCTATTAGAATGAGTTCAAATCTACCGGGCGGAGTGCACCGAACCATTTAACTACTTTCTCTCCAAGAGCTCCAGCATCTACGTGAATGATGTACACGCCCGAAGCAATTGGAACATTGTATGTATTTTTTAAATCCCACTCAATGAAGGTGAGAGAATTATCCTTTCTCAACTGACGAACAAGCGTACCGGAAGTTGAAAAAATACTAATGGTACATGTCTCTGGAAGGTTGGTAATCTTAACAATATTATCTAATTGAGACCCCTCGTATGCACTGAAACCATAATATGGGTTAGGTACTACACGTATGGTTTCAAGTGCACTTGAACCAACTGTATCTACATAGGTCTTTGTAGCAATATTGGACGTGTTGAATTGGAATTGTGGAACACCATTATTTGGTGCATCTGCCAATGGACTGTTTTGGTAGGCCGTATTCATTCGAATACGGATACGTGTTTCAGTCGGCAGTTCCGAGTATGGATCGAAATTTAAACCCGCGCGCAATGTTGGCAGACCAATCCAACGGCAAGCTCTCCAAAAGTTCGCCTTGGCAATGTTCCCTAGTCCGCCGGTCAAAGGCAAATCTTCCATCAGATCTTTCAATGGCCAATTGTTAATGTTTGGCCCTGAGTACGACAAGTCGATATCGCTACCGCTAATTTTATCTTCATCTGCAAAGACGTAGATGTAGTGTTGACCACCGAATACGTAACCACCATTCACGGTATTACCCGGTGGCAAGAATTCTCTATCGGTAGGGTTCCAAAGCATATCGTCACCGTTATCCCCAGGCAACCAACTGTTTTCGCCAAATGCCATGGACAGGCGTTTGCCGGATTCAACATCAATGGCGTAGCCCGGGAAGTAAGACCAGCCTGGTGCCATGTTTGGATCACGCACAAGGTTACCGTTGTTCAAAGTCCAAGACGTGTCTTGACGCTGAGTTAATTTACGATCGCCATGCTCACTAAGACCTGTTTCTTCCGCCAATTCAAACACAGGAACGCGGGTCCATTTGCTCTTGTCTTTCGTAAACACAATATCTACAGAGTGCAGATTAGCCGCATCATTTAAGTTACGACCGATAGATACTGCGGGACCCATACCGTAGTTTGGGAAACCATTTACATCCACACGGTTATTTCCGGAGGCGTACATATAGGGCCCCCAAGTTCCGTCGACAATGTTTTCAAAGAAACCTTTAGCATCACCGTCTTGATCCGGATACAAAGTAGCCGGCTCCTCCGTAGGAAAGCTATTCGTGCCTGCTAAAATCCAGTTGTACGGCGTGTATGATTTATCATCTTTAATACCTGACCACCACTCTTTTGAAGGATCGTCATAGATGATTTCTGAAAAGATGACACCATTGTTATAGGATCCTTCGTCATCTCCACCAGGTGCAGGAGCTTGCTGCACCGCCACGGATAACCCTAGATCTGGGATAATCTGCTCATTGTAGAAAGATATAGTTGTATCTGACTCTGCAATAACAGCACCAGTGCCGTCCGTAATTTCCCAATTAGCATTGGCATTCGCAGCGTCAAAGGTTATTAAATATTCTCCTTGTTTAACTTCCAATGGGTCTACAACTTTGATTGCAATTGGACCCATACCACCCATGTAGGAGGGTTGACCGTCAGAACTCCCACTCATGATAGCATCAACCTGTTCCGGAAGAAGCTCTAGTTCTGTGCCCCCATTACCTACACCGTCAAGACGCTTAATAACCGGACCGTCGCCGTACTGAGCCACCTGAACAGTTCCGCCTTTCTCAGCATCAATCTCGTGAGGTATCATGGTATACGTTTTGATATTTCGACGACCTGCGAGGAATGGGATTTTTTGGCCTCCTGGTGCCGTCGTTGGGTCAAATTCTAAGTATTGATTCTGACCGTATGCAATGACCGTAAAATAGTATTCTTTGTGATTGATTAAAGTTCTATCGCCAGTGGCAAATTGATCCTCAGTAATCTGAAATGAAGTAAAAATACCTTCGTTATTTGACTGCAAGGTCATGTCTTGAGGTACTAATGCGTTCAAATCAGGATCTATCTCCCAGTTGATGAGCTGGGTAAGGTTATTTTTGATATCACATTGTGCCACCAATCGGCTTTGAGTAGGATCATAGATGTCTGATATACTTACATCTGAGTTTGCCAATTGGAAGATTTGGAAACCTTCGAATGTATAATCGAAATAGTCCGGATTCGCGTTCAAAATAGAGTCACGATCGTCCGGGCTAACCGTAATTAATGGGTCGCGCTCGCGGTAACTAAATCCAAGATTGTTCGAACCAGGACCGTAGGTTAGTTTTATGATGAGCTCACGATCCAATTCCTGAGACGTCACATCGGGTGCGTCTGGACCGTTCAGTACTTGGAAACAATTGTCAAATAGCTTTTGAGCTTTATCATCCGCGATGATCACTTTTTCTACAGAGGCAAACAGATCGTTGTTGATTAGATCGCGTTCCCAAACTACACCAGTTGTTACGAAATTAAGCGCTCCTGGGGCCAAAGAGAATGGGCCAGCACTGTGGAGACCACGCTTATCTTCACGATTCGCAGGGCTCTCCCACCAATCCACCGGGTCAAATGGTGGGTAGGCGCCGGTAGTGTCATAAGACATGCCCGGGTAAGCAAAACGCGTAGATACCCCGTTACCTGATGCAACAAAACCGTCACCGTTGCCTGTATTACCTGGACCTGAAGGTGTCTCGATAATAAGCTCAGAACCGTTTTTCCATAAGGCACGCATGTAATTGTAAAAATGCGTCGCGTTATCTGGGTTACCGGATATATTCGAAGCCGTATTATTATAGTACATGAACTGACTCATGATGATGCGTTCGTTGACGCCCGTTGCTGGATCTTCTGCAACACATAGCCCAGTTTCAACGTCTTTAACACCGTCCACACAACCGTCACGATCATTGTCTATACCGTCGTAATAATCTGCGAAAGGACCTTGGAAGAAGTCAAAACCCACAGCAGGAGGATTCAAACCATAACCCAATGCACCTTCATCATCCGTATCCGAATTGTAGCAATATCCTAGTCCGCGAGCAATGTCACAACCAATGATATCATCCGTATAGTTGCCCAGATCTGGATCGAACCAAGTCGAAAAATAAGTATTGGTCAGACGGAATGTTGAGCGGTTGATAATGCGGTAATTATAAAAGCTCATGTTATTTACTTCATCATTCGTAGAGAAAGCGAATGCCTGTGCACGGATTTCAAAACCAAGTGCTCCCGCCTGAGATTCTGTATGCACATTACCACGGTCGTTGTATACCCACCAAATAGTTTGGTCTCCATAAAGGACATCCGTCTCTTTGTCTCGACAGTCGTACTCTTTGTCTATATCGTAAGCAGGATAGTCCACCAAATAATCATACACTCCATCGCCGTCACGATCAATAAATGGGGCTAATTGGTACGGTAACTCACCGTCTACGCCGTTACCCGGCCATTCTTTTATGCTCTGAGGAATTTGACTCTCGTAGCCTGGAAAGAGCTCTGCATCGTTACAATTTGGATCATCCAAACATTCCAACCATGCTTTGTGAACATCTACCTCTTCGCGGTATACGATCCAGTGTCTGTCGTACTTATCACATATCTCTTTGTTCGTTGAAGCAGTACCGTCTGTGGTTAGTGGACCGGGCCAATAGTCGTTCCCCGACTGGCGGTAGGTCATTGCCGCCAGTTTCAATTGGTTACCCTCATCAACCCCACCGAGCCACAGGGAGCCGGCGAACATGGAGTGCTTGTTAGAACCTTTAGGCACTTCGTAACGAGCGGTGTTCAAATCCCACCACATATCACCACCACCAAGGATGGTTGCACGTACGTTATTAATACTCAAATCACTTTGTGCCTTTGACGGCTGACAAAGTTCTTCCACGGTCTTCATGGAACCAGAATTGGCATTACCTGAGTTCTTGCCCGCACCTTGCACTTCGCGTGCTGAAAGTGGCAGTGTAAAAGCGGCTGAAAGTAGAAGGAGATATACTCTTTTCATATGCTGTTATTCGAATGCTTTTTTAATTATAATCCAACGCGTAAACCCAAACGGATACGTCGCGGTAAGCTAAACAAACCGGGGTTTGCTAAACGGATGTTATACAAATCAGCGTACGACTGCGCGTTCGTCTGGAATTGAATGGCGTTTTGTCCTTGAGGTGAACTCAAGTAACCGTCATCGCTCGGCGACCCCGTGTAAGAGTAAACGCCCAAGATGTTCTGTGTATTTAGAACGTTCAACATTTGAACGTATATCTCGAAGTTGCTCAATGGCCCCTGATTAAAGTTCCACACTTTATTCGCCGTCGCATCCACTCGGAAGCTCCAGGGTAGGCGCGAACCGTTAATATTGCCTACAATGGGTGTTTGAGAGTCTGTCAACCCATAAGCCAATGAACGACGAGTGAAGGGAGTTCCTGAGTTCGCATTCACCACTAAGTTCAAGCCGGCATTTTCCAAAACTCGCTTGCCGAACCATACCGGTCCGTTATAAGCCGGACCACCACCATAACGGTAATCCATATTCATTACGACTTGGTGACGCGAGTCAAAAGAAAGTGGAAGGATGTAGCGCAAGTTTGGCTGACCTGAACGCGCAATGTTCGCACCTGAAGTCGAGCTCGATCCAGTACCATCAGCAAACTGCAGGGTATAGTTCGCATTCATACGAACGTTGCCTGTTCTACGTAAATCGTAAGCAATGGTATATCCTTTAACCGTACCAAAATCGATGTTACCGAAGGCAATATAGGTTACAGGATACGCTTCAGTGAAGCTGAAGGATTGCATCATATCTCGCATCTCACGGTAAAAGGCACTTAATTTGAGTGCGCTATTGTCGTTGAGTTTTTGACGGAATCCGATTTCATAATCCGTGGTGCGTTGTGGTCTCAGGTTAGGATTTGCCAAAAGATTTCCATTATCACCGTTTTCCAACTGTAGGAAAGTAATCGGGTTCATTCTATTGAGTCCTGGATCCGGACGTTGAACCATGATATCATAGTGTGCAAAGAACTCCGCCTCATCAGAGATTGGAAATTGGAAAGAAATACGAGGGCTCACGGTTACTTGCGGCGTGTAATCCCTGAAGCTTTCATTGGCCGTCACCGACAATTTTTGATCTTCGATGCCGGGATTGATCAGGAATGGCTTGATTCCACCACTTAAATCGGCAATGTTTTTAGGATTGGCCTCTACCTCTCCAGCTGCCGTGTACCATGTGTTGCCTTCACGGTACCCCACAATAGCAGAAGGATTCTCTTGATCGTCCACGTATACTACAGCAGAGCT
>Ga0209654_1002423_pt1 | contig 12895 bp, 16 predicted proteins | sample SaaInl1SG_22_DNA_FD_184646 | JGI IMG/M metagenome (GOLD analysis project Ga0209654, IMG submission 184646) | Marine microbial communities from expanding oxygen minimum zones in the Saanich Inlet - ESP_161SG_22_DNA (SPAdes) (version 2) | ecosystem: Environmental > Aquatic > Marine > Intertidal... | reverse complement strand
TCAAATGATAGAGTTCGAACCCCAAAGGTAAACGCTATTTTTTCTGCAATACACTCATTATCAGGCAAAATAGAAAGAATAAAAAAAGGAGAATCAATTCCTATGAATCAATTCTCCGATTTGGTGATCGCGACAGGATTCGAACCTGTGACCGTCTGCTTAGAAGGCAGATGCTCTATCCAGCTGAGCTACGCGACCCTTAGCATTTTAAAACTTAATTTAAAAGCGGTGCAAATATAAAACATCTTACCTATAAAACAAGATAAATGTTTTTTAATTTACACGAATTTTAGCTATTCAAAATAACTAAAACTATCACCGTCTTTAATCTTTAATATGCTTTCGTAAATTAATCTAATTACATTTTCTACATCCTCTTTATGCACCATTTCTACAGTGGTATGCATATAACGTAATGGCAATGAGATTAATGCCGAAGCTACACCGCCGTTACTGTAGGCAAAAGCATCTGTATCAGTGCCCGTTGCCCTTGATAATGCAGAACGTTGAAATGGTATTTTTTTCTCTTCTGCGGTATCCGTAATCAAATCACGTAATTTTTGCTGCACTGCTGGAGCATACGCTACCACTGGCCCCTTACCTATTTCTAAATGCCCCTCCTTTTTCTTGTCAATCATTGGGGTGGTTGTGTCATGGGTAACGTCAGTAACTATGGCAACATTAGGTTTAATGGTTTCTGTGATCATTTGTGCCCCACGTAAACCTATTTCCTCTTGTACGGCATTGGTAATGTATAAACCAAAAGGTAGTTTCTTTTTGTTTTCTTTTAATAAGCGCGCTACTTCCGCAATCATAAATCCGCCCATGCGATTATCAATGGCGCGACATACAAATTTATCTTTGTTCAAAATGTGAAACTCGTCCGGATAGGTAATTACACACCCTACATGTACCCCAAGTTGTTCTACTTCTTCTTTGGTTGCACAACCACAATCAATAAAAATATTGTCTGGTTTTGGTGGCTCTTCTTTAGATTTATTTCGTGTATGAATTGCTGGCCACCCAAATACACCTTTCACAATACCATTTTTAGTGTGTATGTTCACCACCTTACTAGGTGCAATTTGGTGGTCGCTACCTCCATTTCTTATTACGTAAATTAAACCGTTATCGCTTATATAGTTTACGTACCAAGAAATTTCATCAGCATGCCCCTCAATAACTACTTTATAGGTTGCTTTTGGATTGATAACGCCTACGGCCGAACCGTATGTATCCGTTATAAACTCATCAACATAGGGTTTTAGGTAATCCATCCATAAGTTTTGGCCGCTCCATTCATAACCCGTAGGAGCTGCGTTATTTAAGTATTTCTCTAAAAATTCTAATGATTTTTTGTTTAAAATCGACTTTTTCGCCATGTGTTCAAGATTTTGCACTAAAATAATAATATAAATACAAAATGAATGTTTAAGAGAATGTAAATTATTAATTTTGAAACCGTAATTGCTCCAACAAACTTAGCATGAAGCTTTTAATATACATATGCTTGTTTTTCCCTTTTTTAACCTTCTCACAAATAAACAAGGTTGAGCAAGACAGCACTAATGTAACTTATATTGTTATAGAGGGCGACTCTATACCCAAAACGGCGATTGATTTAAATGAAGTAATGCTGCTGCATAAGTTAGAATTCAACAGTAAAGAAGATCGTATTCGCTATTTAATTTTACGCCGAAAGACCATTAAAGTATATCCTTATGCTAAAATGGCTGCAGAACGTTTAGACTCCTTAACCAAACGTTTAAAAACAATAACTAAAAAGCGACAAAGAAAACGCTACACCAAACGTGTGCAAAAATATATTGAGGGTGAATTCTCAGATGAGCTAAAAAAACTAACCCGTACCGAAGGTCAAATTTTAGTAAAACTAATTCATAGGCAAACGGGGCGTACCGCCTTTGATTTGGTAAAGGAGCTGCGCAACGGTTGGCGCGCCTTTTGGTACAATACCACGGCGAACGTTTTTGATATTAAACTAAAAAAGGAATACGACCCTTGGAATGACAAGGAAGATTATTTAATCGAGGATATTTTACAGCGCAACTTCCAGAGTGGGCGTTTAGAACGACAGCAACCTGCGCTAGATATCAATTTTTTAGATCTGACCGATAAATGGATTTACGGAAAAACTAAAGCGCCTTAAGTATGAGGGTTCAAACAGCTTTTGAAGAAAAACTGAACACTGCAAGTCATGCCATTGGTGCTATTTTTGGAATTGTTGCACTGATACTCCTGGTTGTTTTTGAAACCAAGAAAACGGCATATAGCCTGGGAAGCGTCATTATTTATGGTGTTTCAATAATTGTACTTTTTATGGCCTCTACGCTATACCATGCTGTTAGAAACGAGTCTAAAAAACATTATTTCAGAATTGTAGATCATGTAAGCATTTATTTATTGATTGCCGGCACGTACACCCCTGTACTTCTTATTACCTTAGAACAAAGTTTAGGCTGGCCCCTGTTTTATGTGGTTTGGGGTATTGCGGCATTTGGCATTGTTCTTAAATTATTTTTTACAGGAAAGTTTGAGGTGTTCTCAACCTTGCTCTATTTAGCTATGGGTTGGCTAATTGTTTTTGATTTCACCAATTTATCCAACCTCATGCACAGTAATGGTATTTTATTGTTATTTGCTGGCGGATTAGCTTATACGGTTGGAATTATCTTTTACGCCGTTGAAAAAATACCATACAATCATGTTATTTGGCATCTTTTTGTTTTGGCTGGTGCTATATTTCATTTCTTTATGATATTTTTATATGTGATATGATTGCATTTTTAAAAGCCACTACATCCGAACATTTTACGACAGTTGAAATGTTAGCTGAAGCCGTATGGCGAGAGCACTATACCTCCATTATTGGGAAACCCCAAGTGGATTATATGCTGAATAAGTTTCAGTCGGCTAAAACCATTAAACAACAGGTTTTAGAAGGGTATCACTATTATATTTTAATGTTTGATAACAAAGCGGTTGGTTACATAGCGATTAAGAAAGAAGATCAAGATTTATTTCTAAGTAAAATTTACCTATTAAAATCTCAACGCGGTAAAGGTTTTGGTAAAAGTGCTATGGTATTTATTGAAAACAAAGCCAACGAATGGGGCTGTAATAGCATTTCACTCACTGTAAATAAAGGCAATACCAACTCTATCAAGGCTTATGAAAACTTAGGCTTTAAACATTTAGGGGCGATTGTAATTGATATAGGTAATGGTTTTATGATGGATGATTATAAAATGAAGAAAGTATTGCCATAAGGAGCCTTGTTTAATTAATAATAAAGTAAAAGAAATATAATATTAATCAGATTTTTCGCTGTAACCTGAATGATAACTAGCTCCTAGCCTCAAAAATCTTTAAATGAATAAAAGTGGCCATTTTTCGGGCACGCCGTTTAGCGTTTTCGGCATAATCGCCTTCAAAATGTTCGTTTATAGTTTCAAACCATAAGTTGAGCCAAATGCCAAAATGCATTTCAGAAATACTATGGTTAAAGGCCTTATCAACGTTTACATGCGCCTGTAGTGGATCTCCAGAATAACGAGTTTTTAAAAACAAGCTCGATTCCCAAAACGTTGTGAGTACTTCCAAGTGCGCATCCCAATCCTTAATAGTTTCATTAAAAAAAGGGCCTAAAATTTCATTTTTCCTCACTTTATTGTAGAAAGCATGCACTAAAAGATGTACGTCTTCCCTGGTTTTCAAATCGCGTTTTGTCATATTTCAAAAGTATAGTTTTAAATCGTATCAGGTCATCAAAAAAACATAAAACATAAACTGTAAATCGTAATTCTTGCTTATTTTAGCATTATGATTTCAGTAACACTTATAGGTGCTGGCAATGTTGCTACACATTTATTTAAAGCTTTTAATAAGTCTAATCAAATATTTGTAAAACAATGGTTTAACCGGGGTATTGATTCTATATCTCAATACCAAAACCTAGTAAACATTACTGATGATTTAAATACTTTAGAGGATGCCGATGTGTATATTATTGCCGTTAGCGATAATGCCATTGCAAACCTATCCAAAGTCTTACCTTTTAAAAACAAGTTGGTAGTGCATACCTCCGGCAGCCTTAACATTCATAGTTTAGATAAGAAACACAAACGCGGTGTTTTTTATCCTTTACAGTCTTTTAGCAAAACCGCAGAACTTAACTTTATGGATGTGCCCATTTGTATTGAAACCATAGATAAAAGCGACTATCAAATTCTAAAAGATATCGCCAAAAGTATTGGTAGTCCTGTTAAAAAAGTAAATAGCGACCAGCGCAGAGTGTTGCATCTGGCAGCAGTTTTTGTTAATAATTTTACAAATCAACTATACAGAATTGGGCATGAGATTACAGAATCGGAAGCTGCGGAATTTGATTTGTTAAAACCACTAATTTTAGAAACTGCAAAAAAAGTTCAAGAGATTTCCCCTTATATGGCGCAAACAGGACCTGCAAAACGCAACGATACCAAGACCATTGCAGCACATTTAAAACTTTTAAATAAAAAGCAACATAAGGATATTTATAAATTATTAACCAAGTCTATTCAAGACACCCATGGCACATCAACACGATAGTGCAATAAAAAACAACTTATGGAAGACAAAAGCTACAAAGAATACTTACACCAAATTACCACCTTCGTTTTTGATGTAGATGGCGTGCTTACCGATGGTACAGTACATATAACCTCTACTGGCGAAATGTTGCGTACCATGAATATAAAAGACGGTTACGCCCTTAAAACTGCGGTTGATAAGGGTTATAATATTTGTATTATTTCTGGTGGTACAAATGAAGGGGTGCGCCTACGTTTAGAAGGTTTAGGTATTACCGATATTTATTTGGGTGCGCACCATAAAATTGAGCAGTTGGATGATTATTTTTCTAAAAAGGATGTAACACCGGAACAGGTGCTTTACATGGGCGACGATATTCCGGATTATCCCGTAATGAAAAGTATTGGTCTCCCCTGCTGTCCGCAAGATGCGGTGCCAGAAATTAAGGCCATATCCAAATATGTGTCCCACAAAAACGGAGGTAATGGCGCTGTTCGCGATGTCATTGAACAAGTATTGAAAGTTCAAGGAAACTGGAATGGCACTTTTAATGCGAAATATTATTGAGTTCAGTAATCGTGTGCAGTAGCAGTAGGTAGTAACGCAATTCAATATTTTATTTTTGAAATTTAGTTTTTGGAATTTATTTAACCTTATGCGATGGAAAAACCTATTGATGATTGCACTTGTGCAATTGTTAATTAAGTACGCGCTACTTGAGCCTTTTGGAGTACACACTGCTTTAGATGGGTTTGAAATTACTTTATTAATTCTCGCTACTATTTGTATTGCCGCAGCAGGTAATATTATTAACGATATTTATGATATTGAAACCGATGCTATCAACAAACCAAACAAGCTAATTATAGGGGAAGCCATTTCAGAAAAAACAGCATATAACCTATTTATCGCTTTTAATGTTATTGGGGTTTTAATTGGCTTTTACCTGTCGTATCGTATTGGCAAAAGTTCATTTTTTACCATTTTTGTTGTGGTTTCGGCATTGCTTTATATTTATGCGTCCTATTTAAAAGGCATTTTACTTATTGGAAATATTACGATTTCTGCCTTAGTGGCCTCAAGCATCCTAATAGTTGGGTTGTTTGAACTTACCCCTAATCTCACCGAAATCAATAGAGACATTCAGCTTACATTTTTTAAAATTATTTTGGATTACGCCATTTTTGCATTTATGATTACACTGCTAAGGGAAATTACAAAAGATATTGAGGATACGGATGGCGATTACAAAGCAGCATTAAACACCTTGCCTATTGCGATTGGAAGGGAGCGTAGCAAAAACCTGCTTATAGTTTTAAATATCATACCGCTATTTGTTATTACACATTATGCGGTTACGCAATTGTACAAGCACCAAATCATGCTAATTTACTTTTTAGTATTGGTTATTGCACCGCTTATCTATGCTATTATTACATTGGTTAACGCCACATCAAAAGCGCATTTTCATCATATTTCATCGCTGTATAAATGGATTATGCTATTCGGTATGCTTTCTTTACTTTTATACAAGTTTGTTATACTCAATTAATGCTCAAAGAAAAACTCAAACATCATCATATAATTTTAGCGTCTCAATCTCCGAGACGACAGGCTTTTTTTAAAGATTTAGATGTTGCTTTTGAGATACGATTGAAACCCGTAGAAGCAGAATATCCCGCACGTTTAACCCATTTTGAAATTAGTAATTATTTAGCGCAACTCAAGGCATTGCCGTTTAAAAAAGAACTACAATCTAAGGACATTCTTATTACGAGCGATACCATTGTTTGGCATCAAGATAAGGCCTTAGGGAAACCTCGAAATGAAGACGAAGCGTTTTCAATTTTAAAATCCTTGAGCAACGCCACTCATGAAGTAATTACATCGGTGTGCTTTACAACGCCACAGTACGAAAAAACACTGCATGATATTACCAAAGTAACGTTTAAACGGCTTACGGATGAAGAAATTAAGTATTACATCAGCACCTGTAAACCTTTTGACAAAGCCGGCGCGTATGGTATACAAGATTGGATTGGGCAAATAGGCGTTACCAAAATAGAAGGCTCGTATTTTAACGTTATGGGGCTTCCTGTTCACCTTGTTTACAAAACGTTAAATACCATTGCGGACCTTTAGCTAGTTCGTAATTTTATAAAAAATAGACTCTTATGAAAAAGATTGCTGTATTAGGCACAATTACGTGCGTACTTATCTCTGCCCTAGCCACACTTCAAAGTTGTAAAAAAGTTAAAAAAACCGACCATCTCTTAGCTTCAAATAGCACACAACAACATACAAAAGTAGCGGAACCCTTATCTCAGGAATTTAAAGATTATTGGTATGCAGGCGAAGCGGAAATTTCATCCTATACATTAGAACAAGCACGCTATGGCGAAATGCGGGACGGAAAAGCAGTTTTAATTTATGTTACCGAAGATTTTCTTCCAGAAGTTCAGGTAAAGGCAAATAACCAGAATGCTAATAACATTCCTGTTTTAAAACTAAATGCCACCAAAAAATTTAATACCGGCATTTACCCCTATTCTATCATGCAAAGTACGTTCTACCCGGTTGCTAATAATCAGCATGCCTTAAAACTATCAAGTTCTATACAGGAATGGTGCGGACAGGTATATGTACAGCTGAACAACAGGGAGCAATTCAATATTATGTCGCATTCGTATTTTGAAGGGGAAGCCGATAAAAACTTCAAACTTGATAAAACCATATTGGAAAACGAATTATGGACCCAGTTACGCATTAATCCGAAATCGCTACCTACTGGAGATATAAGCATTATACCTTCGTTTGAGTATTTACGGATGAAACATAAAACCATTAAACCTTATACTGCCAACGCGACACTAACGAATAGCAGTTATACCTTAACTTACGGAAGTTTGGGCAGAACCTTAATTATTAATTTTAATCCTACATTCCCTTATGAAGTTTTGGGATGGAAAGAAACATTTAAGAGTGGCCCTAAAACCATGACGACTACGGCGAGTAAATTAAAAACCCTAAAATCTCCTTATTGGCAAAAAAATGATAATGCTAGTGAAGTTTTAAGAGATACATTACAATTAAACTAATTTGCGTGTATCTTTGTATCATATTTACCCTTAATTATGATTATTGAATTTTTTGAAACGTACCAGACGCAATTTATAAAAACCGGTATTGTAATCGTTGTTTTACTTATTATTGGTTTAATCACTAATACCCTGATACAACAAATAGGCAGAAAAAGCGGTATAAACGATGCTAGAATACGGTTAATGCGCAGGTATGTGAGTGTATCGTTACTTATTATTGGTGTTTTAATTGAGTGTTTTGTATTTGGTGCACAATTCCAGGACATAGCCGTTATATTTTCCTCTGTTTTTGCCATTCTAGGTATTGCGCTTTTTGCCATTTGGTCTATTTTAAGTAACGTAACCTCTGGCATTATTATGTTCTTTAATTTCCCTTATAAAGTAGGCGATAAAATTGCTATTCACGACAAGGATTTTCCTGTAACAGCCATAATTGAAGATATTAGGGCTTTTCAACTCCATTTAAGGTTAGAAAACGGAGATTTGGTTACTTATCCTAATAACCTCATGCTCCAAAAAGCAGTAACATTGGTTGAAAAAGATGCCATTGAAAGTGAAAACAGTGACGACGACGGTGCAGATGCTGTTTAAATTTGTTTATCTTTAGACTAACCATTGTAAAATGCCAAGAAAAAGAATCTATAGGTCTAAAAAAAAGCTAGGACAAATCCCAGGAAGTGTAGTTTATACTGGAGAACGTTCTAAATCTAAACTGGTTCTTGAAGCGTTTGATTATACCAAAGAAAATTGTACCGAAAAAGAGCTTCAAAGTATTGAGGAAAGCTTTGAGTTCGTGCATTCAGATTCTGTTACATGGTTAAACATAAACGGTCTCAATTATGTAAATGATATTGAAAAACTTGGGACCAACTATAATATTCACCCACTAGTAATGGAGGATATTGTGAATATCGCTCAACGCCCAAAAATAGATGAGTACGACGACTATCTATTCGTTGTGCTAAAAATGCTGTATTATGATGAATTTAAAACTATAGTATCGGAGCAAGTAAGCTTTATTTTAGGTAAAAATTACGTGTTAACCTTTCAAGAAGCAGAAGGCGATGTGTTTGATGCCATTAGAGATCGTATTCGTTATGCCAAAGGGCGTGTACGCACTATGGAGGCCGACTATTTGTTATATACCCTTATAGATGCAATAGTTGATCATTATTTTGGCGTAATAGAAGTACTTGGGGATAAAATAGAGGATTTTGAAACTAAAATCTTCTCGGGCCAAATTGAAGACGATGCCAGTAGAAGCATTCAAGAGTTAAAACGAGAAATACTTAGAGTACGTCGCGCCATATTTCCATTACGTGAGGTGCTTAACCGTATAGAAAAAAATGAAAGCAACCTTATACATACCAAAACACTTACTTACTTTAGGGATATCTACGACCATCTTATTCAAGTATCAGAAAATATTGATATTTATCGTGAAATGATTTGGAGTTTAATGGATATGTATATGACCACTATTAGCAATAAAATGAACGAAGTAATGAAGGTGCTTACCATTATGGCCTCTATTTTTATTCCGCTCACTTTTATCGCAGGTATTTATGGCATGAATTTTCAGTATATGCCAGAATTACAATCTAAATATGGGTACTTTGTTGTGTGGGGCGTTATGGTTCTTATTTTTCTTGGGCTACTCTATTATTTTAAACGCAAAAAGTGGTTGTAAGTTTTTTTATACAGCCAAACATCACTTTTATTAGCTTTAAATTAATTTCGCAGCAAAAGTTTTAAGGATGCCTATATCCCTAACAACTTAAATTAAAGGGTATCTAGCGGGCTAATAACTTTATGAAGTGCTTGGGTGGTTACCTTTGTATATACCTGCGTTGTTTTTATAGAATTATGCCCTAACAATTCTTGTATAAAACGCATATCGGCACCAGATTCCAACAAATGCGTTGCATAAGAGTGGCGTAAACCATGTATGCCTATATCTTTTTTAATTCTTGCTTTCTTCATAGCTGTTTTAAAAACTTGTTGTACACTAGATTTTGCATAGGCTCCGCCATATTGCCCTTCTAAAAGAAATACTTTTGGTTTATAAGAAATGTAATATTCCCTAAGGTCTTTAAGCAAACTTTTAGGTAATGGCACGTAACGATCTTTTTTGCCCTTAGCCCCTCTTACATGTACTAGCATGCGTTTGCTATCTATATCCTTAATTTTTAAGTTTACAACCTCAGATACCCGAAGTCCCATGCCATAAGATAGCTTTAAGGCAATTTTATGCTTAAGGTTTGATGTAACAAGGAGTATTTTTTTTACTTCATATTTACTTAACATTTTTGGCAAGGTAATAGGTTTTTTAGGTCTGGGAATATCAAAGAACATTTTAGGGCGATGCAATACCTGTTCAAAGTAAAACTTTATGGCGTTAATCTTTCCATTAAGCTTTCTCTCACTCATTTTTTCCACCTTTACACAATATAAAAAGTAATCCTTAAGGCGTTTAGGCGATAAATCATCTACAAAAAAGTCTCCTAACAAACTTAAGAGATGCAGAAACTCGCTCATATACATGCGCTTTGTGTTGCTGCTGTATTTTTTAAGTGTAAGTTGTTTGTGCAGATTGCCATAAGCTTCCTGGTTTATAGGATGAATTATAGAAATTTTTTCTAACATTCTATCTTGTGCCTCTAATTTAAGCGCTGTTCTCACCGAGGGTAAATCTGGCAAATACCATGATTTTTTAGTGCTACTCCATCTGGTAGAAGGAAATCTTTTTCGAAGGTCGTTTTTTAAAAGCTCGTTAAAATCAAACTTTATTAAGATGATTTTTTTCTGGCGATGCACATCTGGCACAAAAGCATAATTATGTAAAACCATACGGGTATTTTGTATATCAAACCATGCAAAAATAACAAATTTGATATACAAAATGCATGACTGTTGAAAACTTGTAGTACAGCATGTACAGCTAGATTAGAATAATTTGCACAAATTTTATATCTTCGCATTAACTGTATATATATAAGAGTTGCCATTCATTGCCCACTCGAACTCTGAAAAAAAACTTAAAAAAGAGAAATATATGAAATTAAAGATTTTCTATTTTATAATGATTTTAACCCATTTAAATTCATATTCACAATCTAAAATAAGTAGAGTGCTTTGGAACAAAGTGGATAATTTACCTGTTGAATATGCGACCATAAGTAGCAATGAAAATTATACAATAAGTAATGAAAATGGAGTCTTTGAATTTGAAAAAACATTAGAAAAAATCACAATTCAAAATATCGCATACGAAAAATTAGAACTTGATTATGATTTCTTAGTTAGTAATGACACTATTTACATAAAACCGAATGTCTATGAATTAGATGAAGTTGTAATTGAAAAAGATTCTGAATTTAATAATATGTTAAGAACAATTCTTACCGATTATGCTTTAGAACCACATCAAGAAAAGTTTTTTTTAAGAGCTACGATTAAAAAAAATAATGAATATTATAAAATAGTAGATTTTTCCGGTCATTTAGAGAAAGAAACTTTATTTGACACAAGAACAAAACCAATGCCTAAAAAAAATTATATTGTACAAATAGACAATATAAGAAAGGCTGGATTTGAGAATCGTGAATATGATTTTGAATTATTAAGTTTTAAGACTTTACTTAATAGAATAGCTTCTATTTATTTAAGTCCAAAAATTTATAAATTATCTTATGAAAAATCTAATATTAGTGATTTTATTAAGATAAATATAAGTCCTAAAAATATAAATGAAACGACTACAAAAGGATATTATTTAGTAAATGAATCCGACAACACTTTTAATGAAGTATATATATTAAATGAAAATAAAGACACAGAATTTGATAAAATTAGAGATATAAAATTTAGGACACCATTTTTTGAACTCAAATCTAATTTTAAAAGAAATACTAAAACTAATAAATTACAACTAAACCAAGCTAAAATAAAATCGATAACAGAAGTTTATTCAAAAAATGGTACAGATATATTTGAGGTTAATTATATATTTTATGCAAATCCCATTTCTAAACCAATTGAAATAAAGAACAACATAAAATTAACAAAAGATATGTTTGAATTAAATGGAAAATATTATTCAAAATATTGGGAAAACAACGAGATTCTGTTATTGACTAAAGAAATGCAGGAATTTATAAATAAGGTAAATACTTCAAATAATAAATCAGATTTTAGAACTCAAACGAATATGAAATAAGAGCAAATTGAAAAAACAACGAAATGGCAACACCGTGTATAATTAATGGCTAGTTCGAGCTTGCTTACGAAAATCCTCGCGGATTTTCTATTAGGTTTTTATTTGCTAACTTTAGTACTTAAATACGCCACTAATCATACACATCAACGTTACCTGCAAGCTGAAAAACGACAATGAGAAAAATACTAATCGGACTTCTATCAATCCTGACAATTAGTTGTCAAAGCCAAAATCAAGAACTCGAATACAGGAGTGTTGAATTTTACTTCGACAAGATAGCCGAACTTGAAGTCAATGAACTCATTGAACAGAAGGTACTGATTGACTCGCTAACCATTGCTGACAATTATTTGGATAAGGAAACAGAAGGACTGAATAAAGAAGGGTCAATGAAATATATGGAAGCCAGAATGAAAGTTTATCAATCCTTCTTTAAATATTATTTGTACCAGCAACACCTTGAATATGACAACAATGTTTATGTTCTATATTTTACAATCGCAGGATTTGATGACGTTGAATGGGATATTGTAAAATGGAACAAAAGTGATTGGAAAAATGATGATAAACTAAGTCGTGACAAGCTGAAATCCGATTCTTCGTTGACAAAAATATTTTGGAACTATGACGAAGGACCAAAAAATATGGAGAATATCAGGTTGTTTATCGAAAACGACTATTTAGTATTTGAGCGTGGAAATTTATACCATTCACTTTACGACCTGAAAACGGATTCACTTTTGTTCAATGAAGAGAGTCCATGGCACGCTTCGAACGGAGAAGATAAAGACAAAATGAATGAGTGGATTAAAACAAACCTTCACGACAAGATTGAAGAGAAATTAAAAGAAAAAAGAAAATAAAGCCAGCAGGTAATCGAGTAGGCGGCTCTCCCCATAATTGAGGAGAGTGCGCCTCTCACACCACCGTACGTACGGGTCTCGTATACGGCGGTTCACCAAATTGAAGTTTGCATCTTATTAAT
>Ga0209654_1002419_pt1 | contig 12914 bp, 11 predicted proteins | sample SaaInl1SG_22_DNA_FD_184646 | JGI IMG/M metagenome (GOLD analysis project Ga0209654, IMG submission 184646) | Marine microbial communities from expanding oxygen minimum zones in the Saanich Inlet - ESP_161SG_22_DNA (SPAdes) (version 2) | ecosystem: Environmental > Aquatic > Marine > Intertidal... | reverse complement strand
TTGCGTCGCCTCTATTTCGGGGCGTATGATCCAAAAGGCGGGGCGGTCGAGCATGGCCCCTGCCTGTTCAGCCAGAAAACCATCCATCATCAGCCGGAAATTCTGGGCGGTATCCATGAGCGAGCTTGTGCAGAATTGCTCGGGAAGTTTTTCAAGGAAAAACGCGATAGCTCTGCATAGCCGCGCACCATCCTATTATTATTATTGCCGTTATTATTGCCGTTACGATTATTCTGCGGCGATATCGCTTCGGTAAAACCCATCATCCCATGTGATCTCGTCAACCCCTGCATAGGCTTTCATCCGCGCCTGCTGGCGGGTGGCTCCAAGGGCGGTCACACATAAAACCCGTCCGCCATTGGCGATAATCTGGCCATCGGCATTTTGGCTGGTACCGGCATGGAAAACCAGACAGCCAGAGGCGCTTTCCAGCTGATCTGCCCCGTAAATGCGGCTACCTTTCTCATAGCTACCAGGATAGCCCTTTGCCGCCATCACAATGGTGACCGCGCTATCATCATCCCAGCGCATATCAAAATTTTTCAAGCCGCCTTCGGTGACGGTATAAATGGCGGAAAGCAGATCAGATTTCATGCGCGGTAAAATAACCTGTGCTTCAGGATCGCCAAAACGGCAATTAAATTCAATTACCTGTGGCCCTTTATCGGTTAGCATCAGGCCAGCATATAAAATGCCGCGATATGGATTGCCTTCTGCTGCCATGCCTTTGGCAACGGGGCGGATAATGTCCTGCATAATCTGCTCGCGCAAATCATCTGTCTCAAATCTGGACGGGCTGACCGCGCCCATGCCGCCTGTATTGGGGCCTTCATCGCCATCATAGGCACGTTTATGATCCTGTGCCGAAGCCAGCCAGACCGCCTCTTCGCCATCCAGCAGGGCAAAGGCTGAAAATTCAGGCCCGCTAATGCGTTCCTCGACCAGAATTTGGGCACTTGCCGCCCCAAACCGGCCAGCCAGCATTTCCTCAATACTGGCAGCCGCCTGTTCGGCATTATCACAAACCGTAACCCCCTTGCCAGCGGCCAGGCCATCTGCCTTGACCACCGCACCGCCGGACAGGCTGGCGGCAAATTCCCTGGCAGGTTCAGCTGTGCTAAAATAATCCCATTGCGGTTGCGGGATATGATGGCGCTTGCAAAAATCACGGGCAAAGCGTTTTGAGCCTTCCAGTCGGGCAGCCGCCGCCGTCGGGCCAAAGGCACGAATACCAACCGCTTCCAGCCGGTCAGCCAGTCCTTCGACCAGCGGGACTTCCGGGCCTATCACCACAATATCGGCCTGCTCGGTTTGTGCCAGATGCACCAGCCCGTCTATATCCTCTGCGGCGATATCTGCGCGTCTGCCATAGGCCTTTGTGCCCGGATTGCCCGGCGTGACAATCAGCTCGTCACAAAGGGGGGAATCCGATATCGCCCATGCCAGCGCATGTTCACGCCCGCCACTGCCTACAAGGATAATTTTCATGCCTGCCTCTTTTCTAAATCTTGAAAACTGCTCATGGTTTTTTCTGGCTTAACCTAACGTGATGTATCATAATCTGCAAATGACAACCACTCAATCTGATGCTTTATCCAATAGCCCCTATATGACCATCGATGAGCTCAGCTCGGCGGTGAAGCGCACGATCGAAGGCAGTTTTGAATTTGTGCGGGTGCGCGGCGAGGTATCGCAATTGCGCGTGCCGTCATCCGGGCATGTCTATTTTGCGCTAAAGGATGAGAAAAACACCCTCTCTTCGGTAATTTGGCGCGGCTCTGCTGCCCGGCTTTCTGTCCAGCCAGAAGAAGGGCTGGATGTGATATGTTCTGGCAAAATGACCACTTTTGGCGGCCAGTCACGCTATCAGTTAATTGTCAGCGATGTGGAAATTGCCGGTGAAGGTGCATTGCTAAAACAGTTAGAAGAGCGGCGGCGCAAGCTGGCAGAAGAAGGGCTGTTTGACCAGGCACGCAAACGCCCTCTGCCGGGATTTCCAAAATCTATCGGGGTAGTGACCAGCCCGACAGGGGCGGTAATTCGCGATATTTTACACCGGCTATCGGAACGTTTCGGGGTACGGGTACTGGTGTGGGGGGTAAATGTACAAGGGGCAGGCTCGGCCGAGCAAATTGCCGCAGCTATTGATGGATTTAACCAATTGCCGGAAACAGGCGAGGTCGCACGGCCAGATTTGCTGATTGTCGCACGAGGCGGCGGCTCTATCGAGGATTTATGGTCGTTTAACGAGGAAATTGTGGTACGGGCGGCGGCTGCCTCGCAGATACCGCTGATATCTGCGGTGGGGCATGAAACCGATACCACCTTAATCGATTATGCCTCTGATTTGCGCGCGCCCACCCCGACCGCAGCCGCAGAGCTGGCTACCCCTGTGGCAGCCGATATCCGTGCCAGCCTGACCGATAAACAAGCCCGTCTGGAACGTGCGGCCAGCCGCCAGATAGAGGCAGCCAAGCAAAATTTACGCGGGCTGGAACGCGGCCTCTTGCATCCGCGCGAATTAATCGCCCGCCATCAGCAATCTGTGGATATGGCGGCATCCAGCCTGGATAATATTATCTTGCGCCGACTGGAAGGGGCAAATATCCGCCTGTCCGGGCTGACAGAAAGGCTTGGCTCTCCCAGTCAGCGTCTGGCAGAGGTAAGCGAGCGTTTAATGCTTTGCGGTAATCAGATGGATGTGTTTATGACGCGCCGGATGGAAGTTGGCAGCCAGCGCCTGCATCAGGCAGCAAGGCTGCTAGAGGCTAATTCCTATCAACGGGTACTGGATCGTGGCTTTGCGCTTGTTACTGACACCGGCGGACAGGCCATAAAACGCAGTGCAGATGCCCCAAGGGGCGCAGAGATTATCCTGCAATTTGCCGATGATACTCGCCAGGCCATACTGGATGGCACAGACACAGCGCCCGCCCCGCCGCAGAAACCCGCCAAAAAACAAACTTCCCGAAAATCGGAAAAGAATAAGGACAATCCATCCCAAAGTGAGCTATTTTAGCTCTTTTTAGGGGTATCTTTTCCGGCCAGTTTTTTGCCCCAGCGGCGATGCGGCCATAACCATTGTTCGGGATGGCTACGTATCCATGCCTCAAACCTGTCATTCATCTGCCGGGCAGCGTCCAGAATCTCTGCCTCGCCTGTCTTGCCCTCCAGATAAAGAGGCGGCGACAAGGTCACGGTGATATGACAGCCATTGGTGCGCACGGTTCGGGCAAAATAAATCGGCACCCCTGTTTTTGCCGCGATTTTGAAATGGGCAATTGCGGTATGTGCCGGATGGCCAAAAAAGGGGACTTCATCGCCCTCGCGCAATTGCTGGTCGGCCAATATCATCATAAAGCCGCCTTTGCGAACGGTTGAAATCATGCCCATAGCGGCCTCGCGGCCTTTTTCATAAATATCGGCCTCGGCTGTGTTTGCCCGTTTTTTCAGCAAAAAAGAGATATAGGGATTATTAAGCGGCCGATAAATCAGCCCGGTTTTCAGCCCCAGATAAGGGCCTATCATCGCCAGTGCCTCCCAATTGCCCAGATGCGCGCCGATGATAAAGCCGCCTGTATCTTTTTGCAGATGCTCTTGTCCTTCAAAGCGAATATAACCCTGGCGCAACATCGCCTCCAGCTTGGGATATTCGCCAATATTGCGCCCCAAATTCTGCCACATGGCGTCCAGGATTTCTGCCCGCCCTTGTGCGCCCAATTCCGGCATGGCCCATTGTAATTGCTGGTTGGCGCGGCGATGCCAGGGGGTCAAAGGGCCTATCGTGCGAAATATCAGCCCAAACAGATAGCTTGCCCCGCGAATATTCAATATCGCATTTAACGCCAAAAATACCCCAAGCAAAAGGGTTTCCAGCGGCCAAAGAATAAAGCGGTAAAAAAGCCGGGCGGGCAGTCGGCGATAGGAAAGAGACATGACTATCGCCCCTTTTTTTCCAGATGCGGTTTTAGATGCTGATAAAGGATGTGCGCATCGCCCTTATCCAAAATCAGATAAACATCCAGAACCAGCACCCTGTCGCGCCATTCAGGGGGCAGGCGCACCCAATCTTTTTGCGTGGTGATCAGCTCTGCGCCTAGCTGGGTTGCTTCCAGATGCAGGCGCGTTAAATCTGCCTCGCTATAGGGATGATGGTCAGCAAAGGGAAGGGATTTTACCAGATCTGCCCCGCACCCTTGCAGCGTTTCAAAAAATCGTTCCGGCCGTCCGATACCGGCAAAGGCAAGCAGGGCGCGTTCTTTTATCTGTTTGGCGGTTTCAGGGTTGGGCAGAAGTTCTGCGGACAGGCAAATCATTTGTTGTGGCAAGACAGAGCGCAAGCCGGTTTTATCCTCCCCGTTAATCACCGCCATATTAAATAGCGGCAGAGCAGATGCCAGCGTTTGACGAAGCGGGCCAGAGGGGAAAACACGGCCGTTTCCAAGCCCCACCCCGCCATCAAAAACAGCCAGCGTGATATCCTTGCCAAGCCACGGATTTTGCATCCCGTCATCCATGATAATCACATCAGCCGGCAAATTGGCGGCAATAAAGGCTGCCCCTGCGACCCGGTCACGGCTGATGCAAACCATCTCGTTATGGCTGAGCATCAGGGCTTCATCGCCAATATCGGCCGCGCTATGCATGGCCGGGTCTGCGATTATCGGGCCTTTCAGGCTGCCCCCATAGCCGCGCGTTAAAATAGCTGGCCGATAGCCCTCGCTGCGCAAATGCTGGCACAGATGGGCAGTAAAGGGCGTTTTGCCTGTCCCGCCAACGCTGATATTGCCAACACAAATAACCGGCAGCGATGCCTTTGTCGGGGCGATCCATGCCAGCCGTGCTGCCGTCAGCCCGCGCCATAGCCAGCTAAGCGGCAGCAGTAACGACGACAGGAATGTCTTTTTATTCCAGAATTTTGGTGCTGTATTCATGGGTTTGATATTTTGTTTTGGCCAGCTTTTGCAACAGATAGTCTGCCGTATTTGCGGCCTGACCACAAGCGCGGCGAACAATATCGGCCACCTGTTTTTTATTTTTATCGCTTATCAGGGCGCGATTATGGTGAATATCTTCCAGCTTTTTTTTCAAAGCGCGGGCAAGGGCATCTATATCTGCTGTTTCTTCTATCAGGCCAGCTTGTGTCAGGGAACTGAAAATAGCCCTGTTTTTAAAGCGGGATTTTCCGGCCAGTATCGGGGTTTCAAACAGGGCGATTTCCAGCGGATTATGCCCGCCCAGATCTGTAAAAGTGCCGCCCAGAATAATGATATCTGCTGCTGTATACAGGCTGCCCATCTCGCCCAAACTATCGCAGATATAAATATCATCTTGCGGCCGGGGGGGCATATTTTTTTGCCGCTGGCCCGCCCCGCCTGCAAGTCTGGCAATCTTTGTGCCGCGTTCAGGATGGCGCGGGGCAATAACAAGCAAATGCGGCTGGCCGTTTTTTCTGACCGTTTGGCTGGCGGCAAGGATTATCTCCTCCTCGCCCTTATGGGTACTGGCCGCCAGCAGGATAGGGCGGCTTGCGGCTGCCTGCCTCAGCATCGCTATCAGCTCTTTATCCGGGGTCAGGCTGGCTGGATTTAATTTCAGGGACCCGCCTATATGCATATCTGGCGTGTTGCTGGAATTTCCGGCTAATTGGCGGAATTTATCTGCCTGGCTCTGGTCAACGGCAAAAATATCCTGCGGGGCAGAAAAGACAATATGGGCAAGTGCCGAGCGATTTTGCCAGGCCTGAAAGGCTTTATCGGATAGCTGGGCAGAGGCAAAACAGAGCGGGATATTTTTGGCCGCCGTACAGCTGATGAGGTTCGGCCAGAAATCGGATTCCAGCATCACCGCATAATCCGGCTGCCAGTGGCGCAGGAATTTATTCACCCAGTCCGGATGGTCAAGCGGCTGATAGGCATGCAGGATATACGGGTCTTTCTGGCTGGCAATGCGCGCCGCGGCGGTGGCTGTATTGGTGGTGATTAAAATGGTTGCATCGCCGCGCCTTTTCCGCAAGCTGGCCGCCAGATTAAGGGCTGCAACACTCTCGCCCACCGATACCGCATGCAGCCAGAACAGCACGCCTTTTGGCCGGGCGATGCTGGCATTTCCATAACGTTCTGAAAGCCGTGTTTTATCCTCGCGCCCGCGCCATACCCGAAACTGCAGATAGAGCCAGATAAGCGGGCGTAGCAGCCTCCAGATGCGATTATAACCTGCCAGAGCTTCTGCGCTCATTCCTTGCCATCCTCTGCTCGTGCATCACTATCCATCACCAGTTTATTGAGCTGTTTTTCTATGGATTTTCTCTGGGCTTCCAGCTTTTTTTTATCTTTGGTTTTTTCCAGCATAATCGGCTCGGAATAGACAAGGTTTGCGGTGCCGAAAGGTTTGGGAAAGCGCATTTTATCCCAGCTTTTTGCCCGCCATAATCGCGGGGCTGACCAGACAGCAAGGGTAATGGGCGCGCCGGTTAATTGCGACAGGCTGACAGGGCCCATCGATAATGTACGGGCAGGCCCGCGCGGCCCATCGGGGGTGATAATAACCGAGCGTCCGGATTTAATCTCGCTGACCAGCTGGCGCAAGCCAGAGGCTGCCTGGCGGTTGCTGCTGCCCCAGATAGGGCGCAAGCCAAATAGCCGCGATGCGCCGGCCAGTACCTTTCCATCGGGATGCGGTGATTGCAGGGCAGAACAGTTTTTGGGCAGAAGCGGGCTCATCACAAATAGATGTTCATGCCAGAAAATAATAATTTGCGGCTGGCGTTTCATGCGCGCCTGTAAAGCGCTGCGCCCCTCTATCTGCCAGCGGCGAAGCCCCACCAATAGACCCATTATCCCTGCCAGCAACAAGCTGAGGGTAGCAGAGCCAATAGAAGAGCGAAGAAGAGATTTCAGCATGACCCGCTTACCATAAAGAAAACAAATTTTTGTGTCTATATAGAGGCGTGCGCCAGCCCGCCTTTTCAACGCCTTAATCAGCTGGCCGAAATATCCCTGGCAGCCTTTCTGTCTATACAGGCCAGCGCCGGTCATGGTACACACAAAAAATGGATTTTTATAATTTTGTCTGTGCCAGGGTGCGAGAGCTTTGTTAAAAAAAACAGACAGACAGATATTGCAACGGCTTTGGACAGACTGGGTGCTGATCTATCGCGGGCGTTTGGGGGTGGTTTTCCTGCTGATGGTCGTGGTGGCCACAGCCGGCGGTCTGTATCCTGCCCTTATTAGCCATGTGTTTGATCTGCTGGCCGGAACAAGTGCCGGAACAAGCACCGAAATAAGCAATAGCCAACATAACAGATTTGCCTTTTTATCGCTGCCAGATGACCCCTTTATTGCGATACCGGCTCTGATTATCCTGGTCGCCTCTATCAAGGCGGCGGCCATGTATTTTCAAGTGCTGGGCGTCAACAGCCTTGCCTTGCGGATTACCACCGATATTCAAAAAGCAATGTCTGCCCATTTGATAGGTGCAGATTTGGCGGTGGTCAGTGCAGAGCCGGCAGGGGCGTTTATCTCGCGTATTATGAATGATTTGAATCTGGTGCGTGAAGCTCTGGTGCGCCTGGCGAATAATCTGGTACGCGATATTTTAACTATTCTGGTGATGGTCACGGTAATGGTGTGGTTCAGCTGGCTGTTATCTTTACTTGTGCTTGCGGTCTATCCTTTGGCCATGCGCCCGATTATCGGTATTGGCAGGCGGCAACGCGCCGCATCCGGGGCATTACAGGAACATCTGGAAGAAGTAACCTCCTTGCTGGCCGAAACCTTGCAAGGGATCAGGATGGTCAAGGCCTATCAGCGTGAGGGGGCAGAAAAAGCCCGTTCAGCTTCGGCCTTTGATATTTTATATGACAAGCTGGTGCATTTGCTGGCCGGGCGGGCGCGGATTGATCCTATCTTGGAAGTGCTGGGCGGGTTTGCCATTGCCGGCGTGATAGGGGTAGCGGCCTGGCAGGTACAAATCGGGGCAATGCAGGTCGGCGATGTGGTCGGCTTTATCACCGCGCTATTGATGCTGGTTCAGCCTGTTCGCGCCATCGGCACGCTAAATGCGGTCACCCAGGAAGGGATGGCGGCGGCTGCACGTATCTTCCAGCTGCTAGATAGAAAAAACACCATCACAGAACAGCCTTCTGCGCCGGCATTGGCTGTTACCAAAGGCCATATCCGGTTTGAGGGCGTCGGCTTTTCCTATGGCGGGGGCGCGGTTCTGGAAGATATCAGCTTTGAGGTAGGCGCCGGGCAAACCGTCGCGCTTGTCGGGCCAAGTGGCAGCGGTAAATCCTCTATCATCAATCTGTTGCCGCGCTTTTATGATATCGGGTCAGGCCGGATCAGTATTGATGGCCAGAATATTGCCGAAGTCAGCCTGAACAGCCTTCGCAGGCAAATGGCGCTGGTCTCGCAAGAAGCGATATTATTTGATGACACTATCGCTGCCAATATTCGCTTTGGCCGGCCGGATGCAACAGATAGCGCGATTAAAGGAGCTGCTATCGCGGCGGCGGCGGACGGGTTTATCCAGCAATTGGAAGGCGGCTATCAGGCGCAGGTCGGGGCAACAGGCAACCGATTATCAGGTGGCCAGCGACAGCGTATTTCCATTGCCCGTGCGATGTTAAAAGACGCGCCTATCCTGTTGCTGGATGAAGCGACCAGCGCATTGGATGCCCAGAGCGAGAAGCAGGTACAACAGGCAATTGAACGGCTATCAGAAGGGCGCACCAGCCTGGTGGTTGCCCATCGCCTGGCCACTATTCGCCATGCCGATATGATACTGGTTCTGGAGGCAGGAAAGATTGTCGAGCGCGGCCAGCATGCACAGTTATTGGCGAAAAAAGGCCTCTATGCTGAATTATGCGCCCTGCAATCTCTTGCCAGCGGGGGATAGCCAGAAGGCATCCGCGACATAACAACCGGGCGTAACGCTCTATTCGCGCCGTAAAATCCCGTCTACAAGCTTTTCTGCCCAGGGCCGTGCCATAAATGCATCATGCAGGGCTTGCGGGTCGTAAATAGTGTCCACCCAGTCAAAAAACGCCATGCCTTGTGCTTCATAGGGGGCATAGGCTTCAAAAAAACTGTCCAGCATACCGGTTTTGGCCTGACGGACGTGCAGATAGCGCAAAGAAAGCTGTTTCATTGCCTCGGCAACGGGTTTTTCACAATAGATAAGCACATAAAGCGCGGCCATCAGCCCGGCTCTGTCTGCCCCGGATTTGCAATGCATCAAGGCCGGCTTTTCAATGGAATTAAACAGATCGCGCGCCCCATAAAGCATTTCCTTATCCGGGGCGGCACGCGAACGGGCGGTGAAATCTATCAAGGTGATATTGGCTTTTTTGCAGGCCTCTGCTTCCAGCTTCCAGCCCCCGTCACTTCTGGGGCCACGCAGATTAATAATGGTTTTAATGCCAGCTTTGGCGGCCTGTTCCACCCGGCCGGGCGTTGGCTGATTGCTGCGCCACATCTGGGCGTCAATCTGGTGCAGATTATGCCAGGCCAGCCGCAATACCCCATGATCCCTTAACATCAGCTCTGCCCAATCTGTGAGGCCGGTAACGGGGGGGTGTGTCATCGCCTAGCTACCTGCCACTGTCAGGGCGCTGACAAATAAAGAGGGTGCGGCAATAGACTGGCGTAAATCCAGATCATTGGCCGGGGTCATATTCAGGAAGATATCTTTTAAATTGCCAGCAACCGTGGCTTCGGTGGCCGGCCATGCCAGCTTGCCATTTTCAATCCAGAAACCGGAGGCCCCGCGGCTGTAATCGCCTGTAGTCATGCTAACAGATGACCCCATCAATTCGGTAATATATAGCCCCTGTTTGATATCAGCTATCATATCATCCAGCTCTGTCTCGCCATTTTCCATGATGAAGTTGGAAACAGAAGGCGAGGGCGGGCCTGACAGAGAGCGCGCGGCATTGCCGGTCGGGGTCATGCCCAGCTGGGCCGCGGTGGACAAGGTCAGCAGCCAGCCATTTAACACGCCCTTTTCAACCATATAACGCTGGCTGACCGGCAGGGTCTCCCCGTCAAACAGGCGCGATCCCATGCCCCTGTTCAAGAGCGGGTTATCGATAATGGAAATAGACGAAGCGGCGATGGCCTTGCCAAGCTGGTCTTTTAGAAAACTTGTCCCTCTGGCAATGGCTGCCCCATTAATGCCGCTGGCAATATGCCCGGCAATAGAGCGCGAAATCCGCTTGTCATAAATGACAGGAAAGCTGCCTGTTTGGGGCTTGCGCGCGCCCAGCCTGGCCAGGGTACGTTTGGCCGCGCTTTTGCCGATCTTTTCCGGCGTGTCCAAATCTTCGGCAAAAACCGATGCGCTATAGTCATAATCGCGTTCCATCTGGCCATCTTTTTCGGCCAGAACCACCGCAGAGATGCCAAAGCTGGAACGTTTATAGGCCGCACTAAACCCGGTGCTGGTTCCTATCAGGATTTCAGTCATGCCGGTTGAGGCAGAGGCCCCGTCCGAGTTGCTGATGCCTGCCTCATCAAGCGCGGCTGCCTCGCAAGACAGCGCCATATCGCTCAATTGCTCGGTCGGAATGCTGGTAGCATCAAATAGCTCGATATCGGGCAGGCTGGTGGCCTGCTCTGCTTTTGTGGCCAGCCTTGCATAGGGGTCTTCGGGCGCGATTTTGGCCATGCTGACCGCCCGCTCTGCCAGTTCAGCGATATTTTCATCATCCAGCTGGCCTGTTGAAATGCTGGCAGAACGCCTGCCAACAAAAACCCGCATACCGACCTGATAATCTTCAGAACGTTCGGCTGATTCTACCTTGCCAAGCCGAACCTGAACATCCAGCCCATGACCTTTGATAAAGCTGACATCTGCGCCATCTGCGCCCGCTTTTTTCGCTGCGTTCAGCACTTTATCTACAATTTTTTTATCATCTGTTTCCATAGCCATTCAAATAGTACGGATTGCCCATAGATGCAACCGCTTGCCAAATGAACAGGCGCAGTTTATCAGTGAAATTATTATGAGCAGCAAAATTTTTCTAGATGGCGGGGCAGGGACAACCGGTCTGCAAATAGCAGACAGGCTGGCGGCGCGTAGCGATATTGAAACCCTTGTGCTGGGCGCAGAAGAGCGCAAACAAAGTGCGGCGCGAAAAGCAGCGATGGCAGAAGCCGATATCACTATCTTATGCCTGCCCGACGAGGCGGCCATAGACGCCGTACAGATAGCAGCAGAACTGAAAGGCGATATCCGGCTGATAGATGCCTCTTCTGCCCATCGTATTCACGCCGATTTTGTCTATGGCTTTGCCGAGATGACAAAAACGCAGGCAGAAAAAATTGCCAATGCCCGGTATGTAAGCAATCCTGGATGCTATCCAACCGGATTTATTGCACTGGCACGCCCCCTGATAGAGGCCGGGCTTCTTGCCCCGGAAACGCGCCTGACCGCCCCGTCTGTCAGCGGATATAGTGGCGGCGGCAAGGCGATGATTGCCCGTTATGAGGCAGGCGATGCCCCGGCTTTTGGCACCTATGGGCTGAGCCTTGCGCACAAGCATTTACCGGAGATGCAACACCATTCCGGGCTGAAGGACAAGCCTGTATTTCTGCCGTCTGTTGGCCAGTTTGCGCAAGGGATGCTGGTGAATATCCCCTTGCATCAGGCACAATTTACCCAAGCGGTTGGCACAGATGATATCTTGAAATGCTATCAGTCTGCCTATCAGGATGCGCCGCTGGTTTCGGTGATGGATGCCAGCGCGCTGGACGCGCATAATTTTCTGGTGGCAGAAAAGCTGGCCGGGCGCGATAATATGGAGCTATGTGTCTTTGCCAATGCCGAAGCCAGCCAGTTTGTGCTAACCGCGCGTCTGGATAATCTGGGCAAGGGGGCCGCCGGGGCAGCGGTGCAAAATATGAATCTGATGCTGGGTGTGGATAGCCTGAGCGGGTTACAGCTGTAAATCAGTCTTATGGGCAGAAGTGTTTTGCGGTATATGCCATGTTGAAAATTCCTGAAATGACAATGCGGGAACGCGCCTTTGGCTATCCCTATGATGCGCCGCAAGGGGCATATCTGTTGCAAAATGGCTATCAACTGGCTTTATCAGAGGAATATGATTTTAGCGGCCGTGTGGCGGTGTTATCGGTCGGCTCGAACCGCGCCCCTGCCCAGCTTTATCGCAAATTTGGTGGTGAGGCAGAAGTGCCGGTAACCCCTGTAAAAGTTCAGGATTGTGATATTGTTCATGTTGCCAATCTGGCAGATTACGGGGCGGTTCCCTGTTCTGCTTTCCCTTGTGCCGGCGCCTCTATCACCTTGAATATCGCCTGGCTATTGCCGGATCAGCTGGCGGTCATGCATGCCACTGAATCCCTGGGTGAGGCGTATGACTGGGTGGAATGGGATAGAGGTGCAATCACCGCGCTTTCCCATCATCTGCCAGACAGATTATTTGGCTACTCGGCTATTGCCGGGGCGTTTAATATATCCGGAGAGGGGCCATTTGCCCTGGATAAAATCGCGGCAACAGACAGGCAGTTTGCCGAGGCCAGCCAATATCAGATACAGGAACAGATTTTTGCGGCTATCGGCAGGGATGCACCGGATCTGGATAGTTTTGTTGCACAGGTGCAAAAGGATGCCAGCTTGCGCCAATCTATTCGCCAGCTGCTGGGCGAACAGGCGGTTCTGCCAGAAAATCCCCCCTGGAAAATTAGTGCTGATTTAAAAGGCTGATATAACAGGGCCAGCTTATCAGCCAGGCGATCAGCCAACTTATCAGCTAGGCTATCAACTGGTCTATCAGAAAACCGGCCGTCAGAAGCAAGCCTGTATCGCGGTTGGATTTAAACAGGCGCAAGGCTTTATCAGGATTATCTGTCTCTATCTGCACAGCTTGCCAGCCAAGATGCGCGACGGCC
>Ga0209654_1002418_pt1 | contig 12919 bp, 8 predicted proteins | sample SaaInl1SG_22_DNA_FD_184646 | JGI IMG/M metagenome (GOLD analysis project Ga0209654, IMG submission 184646) | Marine microbial communities from expanding oxygen minimum zones in the Saanich Inlet - ESP_161SG_22_DNA (SPAdes) (version 2) | ecosystem: Environmental > Aquatic > Marine > Intertidal... | reverse complement strand
GAATTGGCCTAAGAATCTGCCGTCGTCGTGATTGTCTAAAAAGATGATCAGGTCTTCTGGCTTTTCGTATAAATAGTCGCTTACTAATCGGTAATACAACTCCCCTGCTCCGGTATTCCAGCCGAACTGCTCATGCTCAACCGCGCTGTACATCTTGTGAATGGCGCGCCAAAGGGTAAAGTCAGTTACTGCATCCGCAAAGGAAAAATGCCCCTCGTACATTTTGTTAGGCGCGAAATAAGCCTGTGAAGCTTCGTTGTACGACCAGGTCTCACCGAAGATGAAGATGTTGGGATAAATGCGCTTGAGGCGTTGGTTCATGCGACGCAAGAAGAGGGGATCAGAAAAGGCGTAGGTATCGCAACGGAGTGCGTCGACGTCGAACATCTCGATGTACCATAATGTGGAGTAGTTCAGGTAAGATGCGGTGAGCGGATGGGTTTGGTCTAGATCGGGCATTGCTCCGGCAAACCACCCATGCTCAAAGGCCTTTTTATCCTGCGACAAGGCATGCGGATCAACCAAGGCGGAAAATCTAAAATTCGAATAGGGAATGCTGCCGTCCGGATTGAAATGCACCATCGCGGAATCGGGTAATTGGCGGTGCAAATAGTGCTCGACGCCCCAATGATTGTAGACGATATCCATGATGTGCTTCATCTCCCTTTGATGAAGTTCGGTGGCCAATTCCTTTAACACCTCATTTCCCCCATACCGAGGATCTACACGATAATGATCCGTAATGGCATATCCATGGTAACTGTCGCGTTCCATGTCGTTTTCCAATACGGGGTTGATCCAAAGTGCCGTTGCGCCCAAGCCTTCAATGTAGTCCAGCCCCATTTGTATGCCCTGCAAGTCTCCGCCATGACGGGCGTAAGGCTTGGAACGGTCCACACCACGCTCGCGCATGCCGGGAATGTCGTCGTTGGCGGTATCGCCGTTGTGGAATCGGTCCGGAGTAATCAAGTATACCAAATCCTGATCGCTCAATCCTTGTGGCTCGTGGTCGTTTCGTTTGAGAAGGGGAAAATCGAAAGTGTGAGGACCAATTTTTAATGGAATGGCCGACTTGGTATAATTGGGACGAATCCATAATCGGACGTGGGAATAGTGGTCGCCGTAATGGGTGGTCTTCAGCACTTTTCCCACCGGCTTCTCAACCTCCGCAGCCCATTTAAAAAGACCCTCGCCTTGAAGTAAGATTTCTACCGTATCTAAGGGGTGATTGATCCACCAATTGGGCGGATCCATGCGGTGGACTTTTTGCCCTTTAAGTGAGAAATGGGCAAGCAGTAGTGAAGTGAGGAAAACGGGTATAAGAGCGGATTTCTTCATTTGATGCAGTAATATGCAATAATATGGTTAAAAATCGGCCAAAATCCGCTTAACACCTGTATTTGTTTGGCTTAACTTTGAGAGGTACAAAGTACATTTTACTAATCAATCTCTCGTTACATGAAAAAACTCTACGCTCTTGCATCTGCGCTCATTTTCAGTGTTGCCGCTTTTGCTCAATCGTACAGCGTTACGTTCCAGGTGGATCTAGGATCTACATCTGCGAATTCAAACGGTGTGCACGTGGCAGGTTCATTTCAGAACTGGTCGCCATCTACGACTTCTTTAACTCAAGTCGGAACATCCTCTATTTACGCGGCAACTGTCACCGTTTCCGGAGGCCAATTGGAATACAAATTCCTCAACGGAAATGCATGGGGTGACGACGAAAGCGTCCCTTCATCAGTGAATGTGGGTACCAACGGAAATGGAAACCGTTGGGCGGTGATCTCTTCAGATACCACGCTTCCTGCCGTTATGTTTGCTGGCGCTGCTCCTGCAGGTCAGAAAGCAATCCAATTCAAGGTGGATTACTCGTTGCAAACCCTTAGTGCAGATTCAGCGCACGTTGCTGGAAGCTTCCAGGGTTGGGATCCCGCAAAATCGCAGATGGTCAACTTTGACGGCGTACATCGCTACATCGCGTACGCAGGTAAAACGGATTCTATTTACTTCAAGTTCCTCAATGGAAATGGATGGAGTGCTGTTGAGACGGTTCCTACATCTTGTCAGGCGTCTACAGCAGGTATCAACCAAGGCGACAACCGTTATTACACAGACACGGTTAGTGGTATTTACGAGGTATGTTACACGATGTGTGGCCCTTGTATGGTTCTATCTACTTACGACATCACAGTGAATGTTGATGTAAGTTCGATTTCAGCATGTGGTACTGTGGATTCAGTTTCACTTGCGGGCCCGATCAACGGTTGGGGCGGCGAGACCATGTCTGACCCGGATGGTGATGGCATTTGGTCCATTACTTACAACGATGTGGATTCTGGCGATTTCACGTTCAAAGCGCGTTTCCACGAAAACGGCAACACCAACTGGGAAGGCGGTGGTAATAAGGTCATTACCGTGAGCTCTGACTCTGTAGTTGCAACGCGTTGTTTCGGTAACGATACCTACGGTCCTTGTGCGGCTGTTCCAGCTACTGCAGACGTAACCTTTATTGTTGACTTTACTCAGGCTGCCTTTACTCCAGCCGATACCATCTATTTGATGGGAACCTTCACGCAATGGGATGCGAATGCCATCGCCATGGTTCCTCATTCAGTTCCAGGTCAGTACATTGCTACTGAAGCAAGCTACTGTCCAGGTACTATGGAATACCGTTTCTCTAATGGGGATCCTACGGATGTATCAAATCACGAGCCGGTTCCTATGGATTGTGGTGTAGACAATGGTGTGGGTTCATACAACCGTTTCTTTGCGCGTTCAGGTAGTGCAGATACTGTACAACACATCTTTGGTCAGTGTTCATTTATCGGAGTAGCAGAAGATGCACTTTCAGGAGTGAGCATCCGTCCTAATCCAATGAACGAAAGCGCAACGATTGCTTTAGGTAATGCAGGACGCTATGCAGTTCGCGTATTCGATATCACTGGCCGTGTGGTTGCTGGTTTCGATAACGTTCAAGGTGATATCACTTTGGAGCGCAACAATATGGTAAGCGGTATGTATTACGTAAACATTACCGACGCCAATGGCGCAACGAGAACACTTAAGGTTGTGGTTGAATAAACTACACCTTTCCTCTTAACTCACTACCCCCCGGGCGCTCCGCGCCCGGGGGGTTTTTTTAGCCCTTACCCGCACCAAAAAAAAGCGCGCCCATCGGGCGCGCTTTTCATTCTGTGTTTGTGGAGCGGTTTAGTGAAGCAAACCGTTTTCTACTGCAAAGCGCACTAGGCCAGCGGTGTTGGTCATTCCCAATTTATTTAAGATGTTTTGTCGGTGGTTGTCGATGGTGCGTTTTGACAAGAAAAGTTTTTTAGCAATTTCTTCATTGGTCAATTGGTCCGCGATGTATTTGAGAATTTCAATCTCTCGCTTGCTCAATCGTGCAACGGCCGGATTATTGCTGTGGAATTCAGCGAATGTCTTGCCTAATATTCTTCGCTCAATGAGCGAATTTGCAATATCTAGGGCGTAATACAGACGGCCGTCAAGAATGGCCGTGATGGCTTTGATCAGCTCGCCGGTATCGACACTTTTTTTAATGAAACCTTTCGCTCCAGCTTTCAGCATGTGCTCCACCACGTTCATGTCGTCGGATTCGGAGAATCCTAAAACTGCTTGTTCGGGTGCAAGACGCAACAGCGATTTAGTAAGTTCAGCTCCGGAATGTTTTCCCAGTTGCGAGTCTGTTATAATGAGACTAAATGTTTGCTGATCGACCAATTTTATGGCATCAAGAATGTTTCCGGCTTCCTTTACTTGGAACGAATACGATTCAAACTTGCCCATTTCCAGCATGGTTTTGATGCCGCCTCGTACAATAGGATGGTCATCCACTACGAGAATACTAATGGTTTTGTTCATAATTAACATGTAAGCGAACTTCTAAGGTAGTGAAAATGCTTAAAGTGCATCGATTGAGAGCGTATTAATCACTTAAAAACAAAAAAACGTAAGTATTTAGGCTTGTGGTTATTCACAACGCGCTGTCAATAAAATAAATGACTATATTTGTCGAAACTTTTTGACGTACAAAAGGGGGACCTCGAGTCCCCTCTTTTATTGGCGGTAATTTATGGAACACGACAAAGTAGCATCAGCATTAACAGTGGCAGTTGAGGAAAACGACGCCTTTTTGGTGGATCTCGAGATCAAGCCAAATAATGTGATTGTTGCCTATGTCGATGCGGATTCTGGCCTTACGATTGAGCAGATTAAAATGATCAATCGCAAGATGGAAACTTTATTAGACCGTGATGAGGAAGATTTTAATTTGACGGTGAGTAGCCCAGATTTGAATCGTCCTTTAAAAATTTGGCGCCAGTACAAAAAGAACGAAGGTCGCTTCTTAAAAGTGAAATATGACGATAGAGAAGACGAGGGTCAGCTCATCGAAGTAGCGGAAGAGTACATTGTGCTCAGCGTGCCACAGAAAAAGAAGAGTGACCCCAACAAGGAATTAAAAATTGAATTCACGGCGCTTACCGAAGCAAAAGTGGCAATTAAGTTTAAATAGGATTATTCAGATATAAACAATGGAAAATCAGGCGATTATTGAAAGCTTCCTCGCGTTTAAGGAGGAGAAAAATATCGACAGAATTACGCTCATGGCATTCATCGAAGAGGCTTTTCGCAACCAGTTGCGTAAGAAGTACGAAGACGATGAAAACTTTGATGTGATTGTTAACCCGGATAAGGGTGATTTGGAGATTTGGCGTAACCGTACGGTAGTTGAAGACGGTGCAGTTGAGGACGAGAACATGGAGATCGAACTGAGTGCAGCGTTGAAAATTGAGCCAGATTACGAGGTAGGTGAAGAAGTTTCTGAAGAGGTTAAATTGATCGATTTAGGACGCCGATTCATCTTGGCATTCCGTCAAAACTTAGTAAGTCGTATTCAGGAGCACGACAGCTCTGAATTGTTCAAGCGTTACAAAGATTTAGAAGGTGAGATCATTACAGGCGAAGTACACCACGTGCGTCACCGCGAAGTCATCGTTTACGACGACGAAGGAAATGAACTGATTCTTCCAAAAGATCAAATGATTGGTGAGCGCGAATTCTTCCGTAAAGGAGATCCTATCCGCGCCGTTGTTAAAGAGGTTGTGTTCCGCGGAACGAAGCCTGTCGTGATTATGTCACGTACAGATGAGCGCTTCTTGGCAAAATTGTTTGAGCAAGAAATCCCGGAGGTATACGACGGTTTGATCACCATCAAAGGTGTGGTACGTATTCCTGGTGAAAAAGCGAAAGTTGCAGTAGAATCGTACGACGATAGAATCGACCCAGTAGGTGCCTGTGTTGGTATGAAGGGCTCGCGTATTCATTCGATCGTTCGCGAATTGCGCAATGAAAATATTGATGTAATCAACTACACGACAAACTTGCAATTGTACATCCAGCGTGCACTGAGCCCTGCAAAAGTGACCAGCCTCAACATTGATGAGGATGCGGGTCGCGTAGAGGCTTTCTTAGCGCCGGATCAGGTGAGTTTAGCCATTGGTCGTGGTGGTACCAACATCCGTCTTGCCAGTAAATTGGTCAATATGGAGATCGATGTCTACCGCGATGATATTGAAATTGAAGACGATATCGAATTGGATCAATTCTCTGATGAGATTGAATCATGGGTGATCGCAGAATTGAAAAAGATTGGATGTGATACTGCAAAGAGCGTGTTGAAACTGACCAAAGAAGAATTGGTTTCACGTGCGGATTTGGAAGTTGAAACTGCAGAGCACATCCTAAACGTACTTCAGAAAGAATTCGAAGACGAAGAATAAGAAAACACCTAAAGACACTCTATGAGTAGCGTCAGATTAAGTAAAGCCACAAAAGAGCTTAACATTTCCTTAGACCGTGCGGTAGAGGAATTGGCCAAACACGGTCATGAAATTCCTAACAACCGCAACCATAAAATCACGAACGATCAGTACGAGGTTTTAATGACGGCATTTGCCGATGACCTTGCGCGTAAAAAGCGCTCTGAAGAGGTAAGTCAGCAAGTAAAAGAGGAAAAAGAAATTCTTAGAGGGACTAAGGACACGGCTGCGGCCCCTGCTGAAGAAGCAGCCCCTGCGCCAGCACCCGTTGAAGAGGCCCCCGTCGTTGAGGCACCAAAGGAGGTTGCTCCTGAAAAGCCAGCGCCGGCTCCAGAAGAGGTTCCTGCAGCAGCGCCAACTGTTGAAGCGGCACCAGAAGTTGAGGCAACTAAGGAAATCGAAGTTGAAGCACCGAAAGAAAGCACTCCTGATGCTGGAGGTATTAAGGTGATGGGTAAAATTGATTTGGACGCTCAAAAGCCGAAGAAGAAAGAAGCCCCAGCAAAGCCAAAAAAGGTAGCGCCAACGAAGAAATCTTCGGGTAGCGGAGCGCACAACGCACCGAAGCCTGTGGAGCCAGTTCCTGTGAAGGAAGAGGCACCTAAGACGCCTCAGGATCAAGAGATCAAAACGAAATACGTTAAAATTGACGGTCCTAAGTTTACAGGACAGAAAATTGAGCTTCCGGTTGAAAAACCGAAGGACAATAAGAAGAAGCGTACACGGATCAAAAAACAAGGTCCGGGTGCAGCGACACCAGCTCAAAACGATCCTAAAAACCGTAACAACGCTCGCGGTCCTCAGAAAAAGGGACCCGTTGCAGGTCGCGGTCGTAAACAGCCTGTTGTTGCCAAGCAAGAATTAACTGACGAACAAATCCAGAAACAAATCAAGGAAACCCTTGAAAAGCTTACTTCTGGAAAGAAAAATAAAGGCGCTAAAATCCGTCGTGATAAGCGTGCAGAACGTCGCGAAAGAGAAGAACTTGCGGACATTCAGGCGGCTGAAGACAGCAAAGTATTGCAGGTAACGGAATTCGTTACGGTAACTGAGCTAGCGAACATGATGGACGCATCGGTCAACGAAGTAATTGGTTCGTTGATGGGTGTAGGCGTGATGGTAACCATGAACCAGCGTTTGGATGCAGAGATGCTCGAGATGGTGGCAGAGGAGTTTGGCTTTAGTGTCAACTTCGTTGATGAAGAGGTTACTGAAACCTTCCTTGAAGAAGAAGATAAAGAAGAAGATTTAAAACCGCGCTCGCCTATTGTTACGGTAATGGGACACGTCGATCATGGTAAGACTTCATTGTTGGATTACGTGCGCAAGGCAAACGTGATCGCCGGAGAAGCCGGGGGTATTACCCAGCACATCGGTGCATACAGTGTTAAGGTACATACTGGACAGACCATTACGTTCTTAGATACGCCAGGTCACGAGGCCTTTACAGCCATGCGTGCACGTGGTGCGCAAGTCACTGATATAGCGATTATCGTTGTTGCTGCGGATGATGCGGTGATGCCGCAAACGAAAGAAGCCATCTCTCACGCGCAAGCGGCGGGTGTACCTATCGTTATTGCCATCAATAAAGTGGACCGCGAGGTAGCTAACCCGAACAAGATTAAAGAACAATTGGCACAAGAAAATGTCCTCGTTGAGGATTGGGGCGGTAACGTTCAGTGTCAAGAAATTTCTGCAAAAACCGGGTTGAATATCGAAGAGCTTTTGGATAAGGTGATTTTAGAGGCAGAGATGCTTGATTTGAAAGCCAATCCAAACAAAAACGCAAGCGGGACTATTGTCGAAGCTTCGTTGGATAAAGGACGCGGGTACATGTGTACGGCGTTGATTCAATCGGGAACCATGAAGGTGGGTGATTACGTACTTGCCGGTCAACACAGCGGTAAAGTAAAAGCCATGCTGGATGAACGCGGGAACCGCATTAAAGTGGCCGGTCCTTCTACTCCGGTAAACCTCTTAGGTTTGGACGGTGCACCAACCTCTGGAGATCGTTTCATCATTATGGACGATGAAAGAGAGGCGAAGCAAATTGCTCAGAAGCGTTTACAGCTTCAGCGCGAGCAAAGTGTTCGTTCGCAGAAACAAATGACGCTCGAAGAAATTGGCCGCCGTTTGAAGGTTGGAGATTTCCAAGAGCTCAATATTATCCTCAAGGGTGATGTGGACGGTTCTGTTGAAGCACTTTCTGATTCGTTACAAAAATTAACTACTGAGGAAATTCAAGTGAACATCATCCATAAGGGTGTGGGTCAGATTTCTGAAAGTGATGTATTGTTAGCTACGGCTTCTCAAGCCATCGTTGTTGGTTTCCAAGTTCGCCCTTCTGCGCAAGCACGTAAGCTTGCTGAGAAGGAAGAAGTAGAAATCCGCATGTACTCCATCATCTATGATGCGATCAATGAAGTGCGCGATGCCATGGAAGGCATGCTTTCTGCTGAGGTCAAAGAAGAGATTAAGGGTACGGCTGAGATTCGTGAAACGTTTAAGATTTCCAAAGTTGGAACCATCGCAGGATGTATGGTTACAGACGGTGTTATCGAACGTAATAATGACGTTCGTATCATTCGCGATGGTGTTGTGGTTTACACCGGAAAATTGGGATCACTCAAGCGCTTCAAGGACGATGCAAAAGAAGTACGTCAAGGCTTCGAATGTGGTCTTAACATTGAAAAATTCAATGATATCAAAGTTGGAGATATCGTAGAAGCCTTTGGATTCACAGAGGTCAAGCGTACGCTCTAGGCCGCGATTTTTTAGAATATACCATCCCCCGGGTGCATCGCGCCCGGGGGATTTTTTTTGATTTCCACTCTGGTGAAGGCTACAATGCTACCATTTAAAGAGCAGGGCACCTACTAAGAATAAGGCGCCATAGACTGCTGCAATTCCTCCTAGCCAGTACAGTATGAGTAGTGGCGTTGCGGGGCCGTCCTTGATTTCCGGATCATCTGCAACTTTCCAAGCAACGGGTTTCCAGGCCCCTCCAGGTCGGACTTTAGCGTAAAAATCCACAAGTGTACTGCTGGATTCTGGTGAAGTCATGTACATGGTTAATAGCCAGGCGATGGTAGTAAAGCCGACGGTAAAGAAGAAGCTGTTGGGGAAGGCCCACGCTAATCCGTAATGAGCGATTGCATAAGCGATAAAAGGAGCTACGGTGGCAGTTATTTCCGTCCATGCATTGATGCGCCACCAGTACCAACGTAAAATCAGCACCAAACCTAATCCCGCGCCACATTCCATAATGAACTGCCAAACGCCAGCGATGCTGTTCATCTGTGAGGTAATGAGTAGGCCAAAAACTGCAAGCAAGAGCGTAGTCGCTCTAGAAATACTTAGGCTTAGTCGGCGTGGGGCGTTGGGCCGAAGGAAGCGCAAATAAAAGTCATTAATAAGGTAGGATGCTCCCCAGTTTAATTGGGTAGACATTGTGGACATGTAGGCGGCGAAGAAAGAAGCAAGCAGCATACCTAAAATTCCTTTAGGCAAGTAGTCGCGCATGATGAAGATGTAGCCGAACCGATAATCTTGTTGGTACTTCAAGGCCTCAGGAAGTCGGTCTCCATAAACGGGTTCCCAGGTCGCTACCCACTGTGCATATTCAGCTTGCTGCTCCGCGGTAAGTGGTTCGCAATCATGGATGCCTGTGAGGCATTCGTAGTTAATAAAGTCAGGCGTTTGCTCTGCGAGATTGTGCTGTCCACCATACAAAGCGATCGCACTTAATGCGACGATAATCCATGGCCAAGGGCGCACTGCGTAGTGGCCAATTTGGAATAGAGCGCTCGCTAAAAAAGAACTGCGCTCGTCCTTAGTAGAGAGCATTCGTTGTGCGCTGTACCCCCCGCCACCGGGTTCAGCTCCTGGGTACCAAGAGGTCCACCATACCATTCCGAAGAAAGCAAGGAACGAGGCCAGTGAGATTTGGTAGCGCCCTCCGGCAGCTCCGTCACCCACAGAAGGTAAAAAGGAAAACGTCTCCTCAGGGAGCGCGGCGCGAAGGCCTGCAAGCCCACCAATTTCTGGTGCTTTAAGCACATAATAGGCTAAGGCTATGGAGCCGGACATGGCTAAGACGAATTGGAATACATCGGTATATACGACTCCTTTGAGTCCCGAAAAACTGACGTAGAAAACTACGATGAGCAGCGCAACGCCGGTCCATACAAAGGCAGATTCGTGGGTCATTCCAAAGAATCCTTCGAGCAGCGTAATCATGGCAACATTTACCCAGCCCATGATCAGTACGTTCATAATGCCTCCGAGGTATATGGCTTTAAACCCGCGAAGCAAGGCAGCAGGACGTCCGGAATACCTAAATTCAATAAATTCAACTTCAGTCGTAAGTCCAGAGCGTCGCCACAATCGAGCAAAAAATACGGTGGTTAACATGCCCCCAGCAAGTAAATTCCACCAAAGCCAGTTCCCGCTAATACCGTACTGGCCTACAAGCTCGGTTACGGCTAAAGGCGTATCTGCGGCGAAGGTAGTAGCGACCATGGAAATCCCTGCGATGTACCAAGGAAGTGAGCGGCCGCCTAAGAAGTATTCACTGAGCGTTTTCTTTTTACTTCGACCAAAGTACAGACCGATTAAAACGGTCGAGAGAAGAAGTACGACGAGAACAATGATGTCCGTTGTGCTGAGAATCATGGCGTGGTTTAGTTTCGTTTGCTTGCGAAGAAATCAGTGAGTAATTGGGCACATTCCTCTGCCATCACACCACTCGTTATTTTAGTTTTTGGATGCATAGGACCGCCGTGTTTTTGGTACCCACGTTTATCATCGCTGGCTCCGTAAACGACATGTCCCATTTGTGACCAAAACAAGGCTCCCGCACACATAGGGCAAGGCTCCAGCGTGACGTAGAGGGTGCATTTTTGAAGGTATTTGTTACCGAGGTAATTGCTTGCAGCTGTAATTGCTTGTATTTCAGCGTGTGCGGTCACATCAGTGAGCAATTCCGTTAGGTTATGGCTTCGGGCTATAATGCGCCCGGCAGCAACAATTACCGCTCCTACAGGGACTTCTCCTGCGGTTGCAGCGACCTGCGCTTCTGCCAAGGCGGCCCTCATATACACATTGTGATCGTTTAGGTCTATCATCTTCTACGCAAAATAGGGAATTGGCCCACAAGTTTGGCTATTTTTGCGGTTCAAACACCATCAAAGATGTACAGATCTCATACTTGCGGCGAATTGCGCGCATCACATATAGGACAAACAGTAACCCTCGCCGGCTGGGTGCAACGTTCGCGCGAATTGGGCGGCATGACCTTCTTAGATTTACGTGACCGTTACGGGATTACACAAGTTGCGTTTAATGAGGAATGGAATGCTGAGTTATTGAAGGCAGCACGTAGTTTGGGCCGCGAATGGGTAGTTCAAATCGAAGGTGAGGTGATTGAGCGCCACAGTAAAAACTCCAATATGCCTACAGGTGATGTGGAGATAAAAAGTGCGAAGCTCGTTGTATTGAACGCAGCGAACACGCCCCCGTTTACCATTGAAGAAGAAAGCGATGGCGGCGAAGAGCTTCGCATGAAGTACCGCTATTTGGATCTGCGTCGCGGGCCGCTACAGCGCAATCTAGCTTTGAGAAATCGTGTGAACATTGAGGTACGGAAGTACCTAGATGCACAAGGTTTTATGGATATAGAAACACCGTTTTTAATAAAATCTACCCCAGAAGGTGCGCGCGATTTCGTTGTGCCTTCGCGCATGCAAGAAGGAAAATTCTACGCATTGCCGCAGAGTCCACAGACGTTTAAGCAGCTGTTGATGGTGAGTGGCTACGATAAGTACTACCAGATTACGCGTTGTTTCCGCGATGAAGATTTACGTGCGGACCGTCAGCCGGAATTTACACAGATTGACTGTGAGATGGCTTTCGTGGAGCAGGAAGATATTTTGAATACGTTCGAAGGCCTTTTGTTGCACCTGCTCAAGGAAGTGAAAAACGTAGCGATCGACAGTGTGCCGCGCATGACTTATGCGGAGGCGATGGAGCGCTATGGAAATGACAAGCCTGATATTCGTTTTGGGATGGAGTTGGCCAACCTGAATGCATTGACACAGAATCTAGGCTTCATGGTCTTCGATCAGGCCGAAACTGTTCTCGGTATTGCTGTCCCTGGTGCCGGTGAGTGGACGCGCAAGCAGATCGATAAATTGACCGATTGGGTGAAGCGTCCAGACATAGGTATGAAAGGCATGGTCTATTGTAAGGTTAACGAAGACGGTACCTACAAGAGCTCAGTTGATAAATTCTACACGCAAGAACAGCAAGCTGAATGGGCCAAAGCTACTGATGCGAAGCCGGGTGATTTGATTTTGATTTTAGCTGGAGAAGAGCGTTTAACGCGTAAAGCCACTTCTGAATTACGTCTTCATATCGCAGAAGAAATGGGCTTGCGAAACCCAGAAGAATTCGCACCGCTATGGGTGATGGATTTCCCACTTTTAGAATGGGATGATGAAACGGAGCGTTACCACGCAATGCACCATCCTTTTACCTCACCAAAACCGGAAGATATTGCCCTCATTGATACCGATCCGGGGAACGTTCGTGCAAACGCATACGATCTTGTATTGAATGGAAATGAAATCGGTGGCGGATCCATACGTATTCACGATCGTGCGCTCCAAAGCCGCATGTTTGACTTGTTAGGATTTAGCAAGGAAGAAGCAGAGAAGCAGTTCGGATTCTTGATGAGTGCATTCGAATATGGTGCTCCTCCTCACGGTGGTCTCGCTTTCGGCTTTGACCGACTAGTGGCCATCTTAGGCGGCGCGGAAGTCATCAGAGATTTTATCGCATTTCCGAAAAACAACGCGGGACGTGATGTAATGATTGATGCTCCAGCAACTATAGACACCATTCAGCTAAATGAGTTAAAGCTCGTAACTACTGCGAAAACGGAAGAATAAAAAGGCTCGGTTTTTGTAGCTTTAGGGTCCTTAACACATCTCTATGCTACGTAAGATTACAGTATCGTTAGCCTTTATCGCCGCCACTTTTATTGCAAACGCCCAAGAACGCACGTCTACAACCTT
>Ga0209654_1002413_pt1 | contig 12927 bp, 8 predicted proteins | sample SaaInl1SG_22_DNA_FD_184646 | JGI IMG/M metagenome (GOLD analysis project Ga0209654, IMG submission 184646) | Marine microbial communities from expanding oxygen minimum zones in the Saanich Inlet - ESP_161SG_22_DNA (SPAdes) (version 2) | ecosystem: Environmental > Aquatic > Marine > Intertidal... | reverse complement strand
GTGCCCTGATGTGGGTATGACTCGTGGCTCTGTATCACCGTTGTGGCCGGACCCTTCGAAAGGAACACCATTAGCTCAGTGACGAAACCGAAGCTCATGAATATTCCCCCAAGGGCCAGACATCCCGCTCCCAGAACGACAACAACCGCAGACACGGGCCCGCCGATGAGAGAGCCAATCAGGGTCGCTACACCCACGAGCATCAGCGATACTCCAAACCCACTAAAAAAGTGTCCGGGTCGGGCGTGATAGTTCCGCAGAAATTGGATTGTCATCAAATCAAAAAGGCCCCGCCAACCTCGAGCAGGGCCATACTTGGTTCTGCCAGAGAGCCTCTTGCGGTTGGTCACGCGGACCTCCCCCACATCAAGTCCCAGCCAGACCGCAACCACAAGAATGACTCGGTGAAGCTCACCGTAAAAATAGGGGTGCAGCAACATTGCTGCCGATTGCGAGTATGCCTTCAAGCCAGAGTTGATATCCCACAGCCCCTGGCCGGACACACGCCGGACTGTTGCATTAAACAGTCGAGACGACTGCCTCTTGAGAAAGGGATGTTCGCGGTTGCCGCGTCTGCCATTGACGACATCTTTGCCATCGACAAGCGCTCGCAACAACGACGGTATTTCCGAGGGGTCATCTTGACCATCACTATCCAGAGTGATCACCGCATCTACATCGAGACTGAGTGCCTCCTCAAAAGCGTGCCGAAGCCCCGCAGATTTTCCAACCGACACGGGGGACCGGAGAACAGCGAGCCTGAATCTTTGAAAATGCGCCTCGCGCAGTTTTGCAAAAGTGTCATCAGTGGAGCCGTCATCAAAAACGACGACCACGGCCTTGCCGACGAGCGGGTGGCTCAGGATCGAGTCAATCTCTTCGAGTACGACGAGCAGGTTCTCAAGCTCGTTTTTCGCCGGCAGACAGATTGCCACCTTCAAAACCACGGGTCGTTCCATCGGTCAACTCCCTTTGAGGCACACACGCGAGCCAACTGGATGCAAGCAAATCGGTAAAATCTCACTATATCGATTGTCAACCCCGCTTGGTTTCTGATCAGTCTCATCCCGACCGAACTGTTCATGGTTTTCACAACACGCTCCCCGCTTCTACTGTTGACCTTTTCTAGCCGCCCACCACTGACAAAAGACCCGTCTTTTCAGATTTTTCGCGCGCGAGGCTAAATACCCCCCGAGCATCGTGTTGGCTGGAAGAAACATGCGCACCAGAGCTTTAGCTCCTCTGTGTCGGAGGTTTTGTTAGGCTGAGAAGAAATCATCAACTTGACCAACCGTGTTGTCTTAAGAAAGATTCCCTTGGCTAAGAAACGATCACCGGGTTCCCCACCCACCGTGACTGTCGTGATTCCTCACCGCGGAGACGACATGAGGCTTTTGGCATGCATCCGCGCACTGCGGGCACAGACGTACCCGACTGAGCTCTTTACCGTCGTCATTGCTCTCAACGAGCCGACCCAACGGAGTTTGGGCTTTGACCTACGCCAGCGGGAGTCTCTGGCGTGGGAGCCGCGGGGTTTCTCCTACAATGCCCGCAACACAGGCATCAAGTCTTCACTATCTGATGTGGTTGCCCTGACGGACTCAGACACCGTCCCTGATTCAGAATGGCTCACAGAAGGCGTGGCAGCTCTCTCCGCGGGCGCCGACATCGTGGCCGGACACATCACGGTGACAACCACGACAATGAAGCCTTCCCTACCAGCGCTTTATGAACTGTTGTTTGCTTTTGATCAGCAGAAGAACGTGGCAGGGGGGTTTTGCACAACAGCCAATCTTTTTGCCAGAAGGGACGTCTTCGCACAACAGGGCCTCTTCGACCAGACAGCACTCACGGGCGAAGACTTTGAATGGACCAGGTCAGCGGTAGAAGATGGCATGACTCTCACCTACTCTCCCCATGCAGCAGTCAACCACCCAGCACGAGAGACATGGTCTAAGCTGTTCGCCAAGGCAAGGAGAACCACCTTCCCCTACGTCGGAATCGCCGATGCAGGTTCCTCCCCGGGCAATCACCTTCAAGAACGATTCAGGTTCCAACTAATCGCCACCCCAAGCCCCAGCAGGGTCAGTGCGCTGGCTAAACCTCAAAGATCCTTTGCGAGATTTGTCCGAATGGTAATTATCGCCTACAAAGCCTTGTGTTTACTGCGAGTAGTCCCTGCCTTCCGGAAAGACCTGCAAGTAATCGGCGAAAAACAGCTGGCCCTCGAGCCTGCCATCCAGGGGGCGAACCCGTAGTGGCACGCCTCAAGAACCTTTCCCGAAACTCTCCGGGCGAGATCATCAGAGACATTTGGTCCAGAAGAGCGTTCCTTTCGCTGCTGGGGTACAGCAGAGTGAAGGCATCACTGGCCGACACGAATGCGGCTGGATTGTGGTGGTTGTTGGAACCAGCGCTCCAGGTCGCTGTGTACGGAACCATCTTTGGCCTAATTCTTCCGGCCACCCTTCGACCGGACAACTTCGTGATTTCGCTCATCATTGGAATCGCAATTTTCCAACCATATGCCTCCGCCTCGACGAGAGGGACAAACCTCTTTAGGGAATCACGGGGTCTTGAAGAGAACACTTCTATTTCCCCTTGGGCTTTTGTGGTTTCCACAGTTATCGAAACACACGTAAAAACCCTGGCGTTCATTGTGATTGTCTATATCGCTGCCATCGTCCTCGGTGTCACACCCACCTGGTGGTGGCTGGCGTTCCCTCTCGTGTTTCTGTGGTCAAGCTTCTTTCTCTACGCGGTGTCACTTATTACTGCGAGCATCACACGCTACTTCCCGAGCTTTCCCAAGCTCCTTGGCGCATTCAACCGTCTGGTCTTTTACTCGAGCGGAATCTTCTGGTCGATTGAGAAGGTCCTCGCTGACGCCCCAACACTTCTCGCGATCGCCCAGCTCAATCCGGTCTATCAACTCATCGTGATGGGGAGAGGTCTACTCGTTGGCCACGACGTTGAATGGCCTTGGGTAGTCTCGCTGAACGCCCTGTCCACAATCGCACTGCTCATGATCGGGATGTTTGTGTTCTCTCGAGCCAATAGGGGGGGTCGTGACTGACGCATCAGCAGCTCTTCTCCTCAAAGATGTCAGCAAAGTCTTCAAGGCTCGAAAGAGATACGCGGGGAAGTTATTCTCCACCCCCACGGAAGTGGTCGGACTCAAAAATGTGAATCTCCGCGTTGGGCGCGGAGAAGTTGTTGGGCTCATTGGTGAGAATGGCTCGGGCAAGACAACCCTGCTCAAAATCATGTCGGGAGCCTTGACGCCCTCCAGCGGAAAAGTCATGGCCCCCTTCAGACCCAGACTCATTTCACTGAGTGGTCTTCAGCTACCCAACCTCAGCGTTTTGGAGAACACGGTGCTCATGCTGAGAGCTCACGGGAGAGATGCAAGAGAAGCAAACCAAGAAGCGCTGGAACTTATCGAGCTCGCTGAGTTAGAGGAAAAGACCTACCTCCCTTACAACACTCTCTCCACAGGGATGCGAGCGAGATTGGGCTTCTATCTGGCCACTATCAATGAGCCAGAGGTCCTGTTGATGGACGAGATGCTCTCAGTCGCAGACGAACGCTTTACAGCAGCGGCGGGGAAGACCCTGCAAGTGAAGCTGCAACGAGCACACGGTGTTGTTATTGCGTCCCACTCGATGGAGACAATTGCCCGTAATTGCACTCGCGCCGTTGTCCTGAACAAAGGGGAGTTAATATTCGATGGCCCCACAAAGGAAGCAATCGACCTCTATTCGAAACTTAGACCTGGTGTTGACAGGTCAGAGGGGCGTATCGACGGCACACCCCCCGATACGGTGTGACCATATTCCAGGCAGTTACACCCCCACCAAGCATCAGCCGAACGTGTCTAATGCAAGGCTGACCATCGAAAGGCCGAAATTATTGATGATGAGACAACTGAGGCGTCTCCGAGGTCTACTTCGGGATAGTTACGGCTCACTTCGAACCGCCGTCACTCAGCGGACCGTTCGCAAAGGACCCCAAGATGTTCAAACTTACTTCCTATTTAGAGCGGCTGAATTTCCTCAATCTGTGGATCCGATTGGGAGCTGCAACCACCTGAAAATCAGTGCGTTAGTGCTTAGTAATAACGGAGCACAGTTGATGGAGAACCTGCTGAACTCCCTTCTAAGATACGAAAGTTGCCGTAATTTTGAACTAGTCATTTCACTCCAAGACTCCCAAGATGGCTCTGAAAAAACACTCGCCCAATTCAACGCCCTACTCGACCTAAAGGTGCTTCAACCCGGCCAAAATTTAAGCTTTTCGGAAGGTGTGAATCGATTAGCCGGGTTAGCATCGGGAGAGTTCTTCCTCCTCCTTAACAACGATTTCGAATTTTCTCGAGCTGTTATGTGCGAGAGTGTTGAACACCTGACCGACGAAACCGTGGGAGTCTGCGGAATACCTCTAATCGATGCAAGGGGACACTGGAACCAAAACGGTATAAATTTCTCTTTCGATGCCAGCTCAGGTGGGATTCGGCCGACCAATGTTGCCAGTGAACGCCCCAGTGGCGTAACGGAAAGCGTGTCCTCGGTCACAGGAGCATTTTTAGTGACGAGAGCCAGTGACTTCAAAAAACTTGGTGGATTGGATGAAGACTTCTTTTTCGGGTTCGAAGACGTCGACTACTGCTTGCGCGTAATCAAGACTCTGAAAAAGCGAGTCCTGCTTCTTGGTGAACTTGAAGGACGCCATCCGGACCAAACCAGCCGGAATCTGATGCCTGACCGCGTCAAGCGGGAGTCTCGAATCAGCAACTTCGATGTTTTTCAAGAAAAACACGGAATGTTCCTGAGAAAAGCCACCAGAGGAGCTTCAGCCCCCTTATTAGAGCCTCAAAAAACTTCCCTCGTTATCTCCGCCACCACTGATGCACTAGATGGCCGTTACGGGGATTCCGTCGTTGCCCAGTTCCTAAAAGAAAGATTGAAGCATCACGACATCGAAGTTTCCGTTCGCTCTTGGACGAGATATCCTCGGCCGCCGGCACCAAGCCGATCTTATTGTCTCCATCTCGTTCCCAAGTCCTTGCAGACAACCAACTTGTACGCTTCGTTCGGCACTACCGCGCTCGCCTGGGTTCGCCAGTGGAGCCGTGTTTGGGCTGATGATTATCGCTTCTTGGCTAATAACTGGGTAGGTTTCTCAGGACCAAGCTTCGAATCAAATCTGGATCAACTTGGCTTCAGCTCAAGACGAAAACACCTGCCGCTCGGCACAGACCCGGGGCTCCACCCTCTAAAATCTCTGGGCGGCATCAGGGACATAGATTATCTGTGGCCAGCGAACTACTTCAAGGTTAGGCGTGCCCCTCAGGACCTTTCACCTATTCCTGGGAAAAAAGGTATCGCATTCGGGAACGGCTGGGCCAAAAAAGACTTACCTGCGTTCGAGCTAATCGGTGCCATCCACCCACATGAGTTAAGTACCTTCTACGCACGAGCAAAAGTTGTAGTGGATGACTCGGGGGAGAACACCCTGCCTGAAGGGTCTGTAAATCTTCGCTTTTGGGAGGCTCTGGCAGGCGGGGCACTACCGTTATCAAACAATCGAAAAGGAATTGAAGCAATATTTCCATTCGATGTTCCCACCTGGGATAACCCTGATGAACTCTCCCAAGCTATCGGATACTGGTGCGAGCGCGATGGATTGAGGGAAGAACTAGTTTCACGAATGCGCAAGCACACGCCCCCAGGAAAAGCCCTCGAAAATGCGGCCAAAGCCATATTGCAGATGACTCGCACGTTAAATGAGATGACTCGCATCTGCGTCCTAAACCCCGCCCCGGAAAAAGATGAAAGTCATTGGGGGGATACCTTTCTGGCCTGGGAGTTTGCAAACCTCCTTCAAGACCACGACTTCGTGACCCGAGTACTCCCAAAGGAGCGCTGGAATTCTGTTGGTCGGCTCGAGGCAGAAGCAGTGATTGTTCTTCACGGTCGTGAGAGAGCGGAAATTAGACGGGGGCAATTGAATATTCTCTGGATAATCAGTAATCCAGAACGGCTTGACGCAACCTATGCTCGGGCATTTGATGAGGTTTGGATAGCGTCTGAGAGGGGTAAACAAATCCTTGCAAGAGACTTTGGAATCATGGCGAAGGTAATGATTGTCGGAGCTTCTAAGCCTTTTGAAATGGGAGGTGAAAAGCTCAGTTTTGAGGAGCGAAACCCAAACCCGCTCTTCATTGGAAACTCATTAGGTAGAGTTCGGCCCTCAGTCCTGGCCCTAACCACAGCGGGAATCAAGGTTGAGGTCATTGGCCAGGGCTGGGAACGATCCGTTCCTGGCCCAAAGATCCTTGGGACCTCCATTTCGCGAATCGAGGCGGGGCGTGAATATCAAAACCGCAGGGTGGTGGTGTCAGACACAAGAGAAGCAATGAAGGACTGGGGAATTCTCCCTCCGAGAGTTTGGGAAGCGATTCGAGCTGGTGCAGTTCCTATTTCCGATTTCGTTGAAGACTCTGGAAGAATCTTGGGAAAAATACCACAGTGGAAAAACCCCGAAGAACTAGTCATGTTGACGCGTAAGTATGCGTTTGACAAGGGAAGCTGGGAAAAGAAAGGGAGACTTCTACGAGCGTCGGTTACTGAGGAATATTGTCTCGAAAAATCTTCAGAGTTTGCGGCCAAAAGAATAAGACTCCTGCTGAATACAATTGCGGCAAACACGAAGCCAGCGGGGCAAAGTAGGGCCGAAGGTTGAGGAACATCAAGTCAATTTCCCAGGATCCGGACCGCTTCCAGCAAATCTCTTGAATCGAGGGGATCGGGAGGACGCCAATCCTCTGTCTCACTGCTCTCATCAAGTAAGTACTTCAAATCTTCTTCCGCCAATATTTCAGACAGCTTTGCGTTTGAGTCCTGGAACCTTTCTCGAAGGAGTCTCCGCTCCTCTGGGTTCATTATAGGAAGGTAGTCAACGTTCGAGGATCTTGGCTCGAAGTGGTGAAACAGCCGTTGTTTCTGTTCACGGTGTGCAACTTCGGCCAGAAGAAGGGTCTTCTGGCGGCTGAGACGCTCGTTAGCGCGCGGGAATCCCTTCGTGTCTCCACCTCTGAGCTGAGCCATTTCCACGAGCGTGCTGAGGGAATCTTCGCCCTCCCGGAAGGCGCGCACATCGAACTTATTGCCGCCCTCTTCAAGCGGCTTAGCGAGCGGCAGGAGCCACGATGCGTAATTCAGCGGGTAGTGCGTGTCCTCCCAAATTGAACCCACCAACCACTGCTTGGCTACCTGCGCATACACGCTCTCTTTCATTTTGCCCTGTCTCCTGAGCAATCCCATGACACGAACCATGTGGCCAGCGGCATTGAATCGCCCAACCACATTAAGAAAAGACGACGGAGAGTCGTTCATCAGATGCACGGTTTCTTCAAGACTTATTACCAGGATTTTCCCCTCTGACTCAGCGGACTGTATCGAATAGAGGAACCAATCGGGGTTTTCTTTGAGGAGAGAAAGCTCTTCATGAGGGTTCTTATGGTGGCCCGAAAGGCAAAAATTTACGTCCGCGTGGTCCTCATTGGCGCGTAACCAAGACTGGAAAGTCGTAGTTCCAGTCTTATGGGTGCCGAAATGCCAGAGGACAGTCCCCATCGTCTCACTCCTGATTTCTGTACTCCGAGCGGCCGCTCGGAAGTGATGTCGGAGAGAGGGATTGCTCCGGCGCTGCCCCTCCCGGGAACCTGGCAGCTTCGAATCCCGCTTTTTTGGCCACGCTCGCAAACAATCGCTCAATCGAGTGGGCAAGAGTCCCATCGAGTTGACCAGATTCAGGCTCAAACTCTGCGCTGTCGATGAGCAGTAAATCAGTCATCGCTTGGGGCCGAAACCAGAACATAGATCCGGCAACAAAATTGGCGGGCCACTCTTGAATCCCTAGCCGCGGCATCAAGGCAGACATTATCTGGCGGTTGGAACTAGTGCGCTCATCATTCAACTCCAACCAATCGGATTCCAAAGTTGCGATGCCGACGTGAGGCTGAAGGGCAAACCAATCGAGAACTTCGGGCCTCGCCAACCCTTCGACTAATGACCTGCCCCAAGCGGCCCCGTCTGCGCGGTGCAGAGAGAGTTTCCCGTGGATTTTTAGGACATTTTCGTAACCTAAGGGAGCGATTTTTCGGAGGACTTCTAGAAGTGGCCGAATGTCTCGACCACGGTTGTCCACGAGTTCAACCACCGCCGCAGGGAAATGGTGGGACAGTTCCTCTGCCACGCGAAGCGAGGTACAAGTGAGAAACAGATCTAAAGATGTCGTGGAAAGGTTTGCTATCCCCTTTTTGATCAGTGCAATGCTATCCGGGTAATGCACATGCGCTATCACAGCAGTTGTTGAAGACTTACGTTCTGGGAAGGCTGGCCGCCAAAAGGGCAACGCCTCGGCGCGGAAGTCCTCCAATGTACCCCGCACTGTCGTTAAAGCCGCATACCCTCGTCGATGGTCCGGCTCCAAATACGTTCCTTCTGCCCACTCATTCCAAGCATTGACAAAAACAAATGCTGTATCAGGCTCAAAGGTGGCACTCTTAACAACCCGCTCCAGGCTGGAACCCAACCACCGACCGAACATGTTGTTCGAAAAACCCCAAAAAATGTCCCCCCTGTTCTGCTTCCTAGGAGTGTTATCCCAATCCAGCATCACGGTTGGCAGGGTTGCGCCCGGCTCTTTTATGCTTATCTGGCCCGCTACCGTATCCTCATATGAATAAATCCTCCCGAGAAAATTCGTAGCCAGGTCGCCTACTTCTTCGGTAACGTCTCGAGCCCCAAGTAATCCGTGAGGTGGAAATTCGAGCGCTTGGCTAATTTCGGCGTGATTGGAATAGTCATTTCCAAACGAATTGCACGCAAGGATGTGAAGACCCTCAAATCCATGCTCTCTCACCGCGGAATTCCATCGAGCGATTGTTTTTCGTAAGTCTGGAATTAGGTCAGGTCTGTACAGTCCAAGCACCGGCCGGCCATTAATTTTAATATAGCGACCATCCCGGAGGTAATGGATTATATGGTCGAGGAACCTGTCAGAGTCTCTGGCGGAATGATCCTGCTGGATCAAAACTTCATCGTCGAGGCCGTCCCACTTTCGCGTCCAATTCTCGTTTGCCCAAATGAGAAAAAACGGCATGTCGACATTGGCATTCCCCAGCATCGCCTTCAAAGGCGTTTCCATCGGGGTTTTCCCTGAAAACCAATAAAAATAGTGAGCAAATCCACTAATGCCGTAAGACCGGGCTAGCTTCGCCTGCTCCTCCATGACATGTGGCAATCGAAGATCATAGTAACCGAGGTGAATAGGTGTTCTCGGTTGGTTATGGCGACCAAAGTAAGCACGAGCCTTCCCTACATTCGTCCACTCAGTAAATCCCTTACCCCAGAATTTATCGTTTTCTTCAAATGGGTGGAATTGAGGAAGGTACAAAGCAATCACTCGCGGGATTGTTTGTATCTCGTCATTCCAGGACAATGCAACGAATTCGGGCTCCGCGTCCGACTCTGTTGCACCCTTGGCGCCGCGTTCCGCGATTGCCATCTTCACGTAGTCAGCAACAACAAATTCCTGAGGGTGGTGCCGCTCTGGCCACCCTTTGAGGCGCCGTGCCCAATTGGTCAACTTCCTCAGGGAACGAGTACGACGCCACCACTTGTCACGCAATACGTCATTTGCGTCTTGTGCCATCGCTTCAAGGACAACACCCAACCGCTCAACTTCACTAACCGGATTGTTCTGATTTTGCATTGCCCCCGCCTCAAACTTTTGGGATTCCTTACCTCGAAACTTATGAGCGTGACTGAGGTCATCATTTTAGGGCATCTCTAAGCTAAGTCCTCACATTCAGCTGTCGACAAGGAGGCTCCGCGCTTAGGGATGCCGAAGCCTCCTGAGGAGGTCCAATGCGATCGCAGGAAATTTCGAACCCGAGCAAAACGGCTGTTGCTTTCTGTGTTGCAACAAAGTGCGTGATGCAACGTCTTAGACTTATGTTCTTCGGACGGTGACTAATTGGGGACGAATTGGAGGTTGACATCGCAATAATTCACATCGGTCATGGCAAGACTGGCAGCAGCGTTCTGCAGAGTTTTCTGGTCTCGAACCGAGATAGCCTCGCAAAATTCGGATTTGATTATCCTCTCTCCGCGAGCGACAGTGCCGCCAGGGCCGGACAAGTGACAAGTGGAAACGGTCATCTAGTCGCGGACTCCTATGATTTGATCGGAATCCCAGGGAAAGTCTTCAGCTCGGAGGGGCTCTTTTACAACAAAGGTTTACTTCAGTACCTCGACCAATCTGCACAGTCATTTTCAGTCATTGCATATACGCGAGACTTGTTCCACTTTTTGATCTCAGCTTGGGGTCAGCGAGTAAAGAGACACGGAGTCACCAGCTCTTTCGAAAAATATCTCGAAAGCGACATCGTTAATTTGCATCTGTCTCAGCTACTTCTATGGCACGACGCATTGGGAGATCGCTTAAGTGTTTTTAACTACTCTCGCCATTCGGCAAATCTCGAGCAGCATTTCTTATCTGCTGGCCTTGGCATAACCGACACTCGTGGCTTCAAGTTCTTTGGCAGTGCGAAGGTAAACCGTTCATTGACCACCAGTGAACTTGAAGTTCAGTCGCTTTTCAACCATTACTACGGTGGCTCAAGCTCTCGCTTCGTTAGTGATCAACTGGTGAATCTTGTGCCAGAGATTCGTGCTGAGGTTCCTTACTTTTCTCGGCAGATTTATTCTCGCACCATCGAAAGGCTCGCACCTCAGGTGGTGACGCTAAATCAGAGTCTCCCCGAATCCGAGAGAATCCAGATCGAGCCCTATGGTGAGCTGGTTCGAAATAATCGCGGTTCGGAAAATGGCAATGAACCCGTTTATGCGTTTACGAGGATGCAACTCGCAGTGCTAGTGAGATCTGTCTCAGAAGAGTTGAAGAGAGGGCATTCAGCCCTAAGCGATTAATCCCCAGGCCTCTGGTTTCGTCTCAACAACCTCGATTTTCCACTCATATAGCTCTCGGCGCTCTGGGCTTGCCATGGCGGTTGTATACGAGCGAAGACGATGTCCGGAATTTCTAGATTTGTAAATAAGTCCATTTTCTGGCTTGCGCCTCCTCGTAGCTGTCTAGGTTGCCTCGACGAGACGGCAGCCGTTATTTGAGCCCATCAACATAAACCCTGTTGTATTCCACAACCTATGACAGCTTAGGCATTGGTAATCACCTCGGGCCGGCGGTTTTGGGAGCCTGATGGACATCGTGTTCTCGCAACTGATCCGCAGCGCGGCCCAATGAGAAAGAACTGTTGAAAACCCTGTCCAGCTGGAGACCGTTCCTAATTTCTCGATCACAATGCATCATGTTGTCATTAGCCTGCGGCACAGCCCGTTGGGCGGATACAAGTTACACCGCTACCCGGTGGAAGGCGGAGAAAATTCCAAAAGTTTCGAACGTTCTTGACAACCAAATTGCTTTCAGCCGAACATGCCTGCATCAGGTCCTGATCAAATGGTCTGACACGGCAAATAGAAAACTTCGCAAGTGTCCGACGAATGCACAAGGATAAGAGGATGCGTATTGCGATTAGTGGGCCGGGCAGGTCTGGCTCAAGTTTACTTGTCAAGTTGTTTGGTCTTTGGGGGTTTTCCCATAGCGCGGGGGAATGGTTTGGTGATGCCCAGGCCGGTCTGGAATCGAGGCTGGGGAGCAAAGCTGGGATTGAAATCGACAAGGACCCCTGGGCTTTCGAGTACATTGCCAAAGTTGATTTGACGATCTACGACCACTTCATCATCCCTATTCGTCAAAGAGATGCTGTTACGTCCTCTCGCTCGGTGCAGGAGCGCTACAGCCAGATCTTGAACTTTACTGATGACCGCTGGAAATGGAGGACCGGCGGGTGGGTTGCTGGCGGCGCTGTTTATGACGTTACAAAAGCGGCAATTTCAGAATGTTTATCTGAGGGGCTGTGGGACTTGCTCCATCACTTAAGTAGCCAATCGGTTCGACCCATTTTCGTTGAATTCCCTCGCTTTGCGAAGGATTTTGAGTATCTATGGGAATGCGTTGGTCACATTGCCGAGACTCGCATTTCTAAAACGGACGCAAAATCTCAATGGGAGTCCGCGGTCGACATTGGCCGGCTTCGTGTGGGTAATGAACGCGAGATTCCTAGTTCAAACCTCGGTATCGAGGAGCTCGAAGCACTAGTAGAAATGCTTCGTAAGAAGACGATGGCGCTCTCACTCGAACGAGACACCGCACTCACCGAACGAGACACCGCACTCACCGAACGAGACACCGCACTCACCGAACGAGACACCGCACTCACCGAACGAGACACCGCACTCACCGAACGAGACACCGCACTCACTAGGGTCAATCGGATCATGAACACTAAATCCTGGCGTTGGACTGCTACTTTTCGCAGACTTTCGAAGGGCGGGCAAAAAGCCGGTTCCAGCGGCTAAGACAAATCAGCGCCTGGGGAGCCGATGGGCTTTCAACTCGATGCCAGTCCCGGGGATCCCCGCCGGCAACTGCAATCGCTCAGGGTTTAGTGGTGATTGTGTGCTGTTTTCCTAATGGAAATTTCCAGAGTTCTCGCTTTCTGTCCAAGACCTGGATTCAGCAACCAAAGGTCGAAGGCTTATAGTCACACCCATTTGAATGACACTGTGGTCGGACCTTCCTAGGTGGATAGAAGATTCCATGCATTCGAGGGGAGCAAGAGTGATCGAATCGCCTCTACAACTCAGGTTCAATTTGCCTCGGGTCTAGAGGATGATTAATGAACTAGGGAAAAAGCAACGAAAATCGATGCGCCAGCTATCACAATTGCCAGAAAGCCGCTAGAAAAACAGCCATGACCCCGACCACAGCCAGAGCGAG
>Ga0209654_1002412_pt1 | contig 12928 bp, 9 predicted proteins | sample SaaInl1SG_22_DNA_FD_184646 | JGI IMG/M metagenome (GOLD analysis project Ga0209654, IMG submission 184646) | Marine microbial communities from expanding oxygen minimum zones in the Saanich Inlet - ESP_161SG_22_DNA (SPAdes) (version 2) | ecosystem: Environmental > Aquatic > Marine > Intertidal... | reverse complement strand
GGTAAGGAACAGATTGATTACTAGAAATTGTAGGAATGCTCTTTTCATGTTAAATATGAATTTTAACAAACATGCAAAACCTTTTTCGCAACGCAACGAACCGGCGGTAGGACAAAGTGTAGACATAGCGTAAACACCTGTTTTCAACTCTAAAAACTAGAGACTTGCAATATAAAGTCCATCATAATGGATCGCTATTGTGTGTGGGACAAGGCTTCCCCAAAGCGCTACATGTAAAAAGAACCCCCTGTAATAGGCTAAAGTTTTATTCCTAGGCACAATCAGGTGCCTTTCAAACTTCATTCATTTTAGGGTGCATAGAACAACTCCATAGCGAATAAACCATTCCCCTGGAAGTTGTGGGCAACATTGGGAACGGTATAGAAGCTCCAATTAAAAAAAGAATTCATGGCACTAGCAGATGCGGCAGCGCTATTGTAGAAATTTTGACCCCGCTCCAATCTATTACCACCTTGAGCGACCGCCTCCACAGTATTGCGTAAACCAGCTGAATTCGGGTCTGTATCCAAGCTGCCGACTACAATACTTACATCTCTAGAATACACATCAACGATGTCGTTCGAATTGACCGGAGTCTGCCCCAAACCATAAGGAAATGAAACGGCTGTATCCGGAAAGGTATACCAACCAGAGGCCGCAGCACATAGACGACTGTACTTCATAGACGGGACAAAAAGCGCCATTCGATGTACAAACTGACCTCCCGCAGAATGACCAAATGCATCAAAAACCAACTGACTCGAACCAATTGATGTTACCCAATAATCAAACAAGGGCTCGACTATGGAGTATGTCCACTCTTCGCTTGGATGTAATGTAGAGGCTGAGGGGTTCTCGCCATTGTTAAATAGGTGGCCTAAATGATAATCGTTCGTAGGAAAATCATCCTTGGAAAATTCTGGAGCAATTAAAACTACATTTAAGTCATTCGCTTTATTAATTAGCTGATCTCGAGCCGATTCAGCATCCCTTGCGTTCCCATGAAAAAGGAACAATATGGGAGACTCTGTAGTCGCATTTTCCGGAATGTGATAAAACACGTTCATGTTCTTCTCTGACCAATTCCCCAGTGGCGTATACTCAAAGTTGCCGGTCCCAGAATAATAGGCAGTATCCAAAGGTGCTCCGCCGGTAGGTGGATTCACGGGCGTTTTATTGCAACTAAAGTGAGTAATGACGGCAACAATAATGGTCAAAATGCGAATTAATTTTTTCATATCTGTTTTAAGTTTTTTTCCCAAGCTTGAAGCCCCTCTATCAATGAAAAAACTCTTGAAGGGATGAGCTTTTCATGAACACATCCATAGCCTAAAATAAGTCCTTGGATGGCTTTATGTTCGAGATAACACTGGCTCAATCTATGCGCCACTATGCCATATTTTACCAGTGAATCTACCAACGATCTGTCTGAACTTTTATGAGTAGTTATCAAGCATACACTCAAACCATAGTTTTCATTTATCACAAGTTCCCATTTGTCCTTTTGGAGTAAATGTTTGTACTTCTCCCAATGGGTCACAAATGTAGCTCTTCGAACCTTTAGTGCCTCAATGGCTCTTTGAACGTGATCGTGTAAATAGGTCTTTTCTAAAAAACTATTCATCACCCATTGTAATGAAGGTGGCACAAAGCGGTGTGAATGCAACATTAGAGCTTCCATAGTTTCAACTAAGAATGGAGGAACCACCATGAACCCAACCCGGATAGAAGGGTGCAGCAATCTGTTGAAAGTACCTAAATATATGACGCGTTGGCCTTTATCCAATTCATACAAGGATGGGATGTAGCGATCCAACTCATTAAACTCATGCTCGTACTCATTCTCAATGAGAATTGTTCCTGTTCCTTCAAGAGCTTCCAAAATAAAGTTGCGTCGTTCCAATGACATTTTATTCCCTAGAGGATAAGAAGAGGTAGGAGTCAGGTGAATTACTTTTGCCCGAGCCAATTCTTTTTGAGTGGTCCTTTCGGTTAACACCTCTAAATCCGCTTCCATTCCTTCAAAAATCGAAATCACATTCGGAAAAGTTGGCGATTCCACAAAAGCCTTATCACCAACGTCAACCAAAGCGGTTACAGACTGATATATGGATTGTAACGAACCTGCGGTAACAAAAACCTGATTGGGGTGACAGCGCACCCCTCTGGCCAAACTAAGGTAATTGGCCAAATTTTCTTTCAACCTGTTCATTCCTGAAGACGGTGAATAGGCAAGCTCAGAAAACTTGATTCGGTTCCAGTATTCACTCGTCAACCTTTTCCATTTATCAACCGGAAATAAATCCAAAGGAGGGGTTCCCGCTCTAAAGGCCAAGGAGTCTCCTTGCTGCATATCCATGCGCCTAACACTTGTTAAAAATGAACTTGCCTTTTGTGAAACGGACTTTAGAAGTCTTTGGTCCATTGGCATGTTCTTTTTAATAGTATCACCCATAGGTGCAATGGTAATTCTGCTTCCCTTTTTCGCAAGGAGCAAGCCCTCTGATTTCAACATCTCTACAGCGCGTGCTAGTGTAGGACGTGAACAGCCTAATGCCTTTGAAAGTCCGCGCATTGGAGGCAAAACAGTATGTGCCGGTAATTGTCCGGATCGGACGGCATCTCGAAGCGCTTCATGCAAGACAACATAGAAAACCGGACGGTGGTACCCCAGTAACGCTAATTCCTTCTGACGTTCTTCAACTAACCTTAATATGACGTTTAATGCGGTCATCGAACCAAATATAGAGCGGTAATCTTACACTTCAACTGGTAAACAAATACAATTGTTATTGGTAAAATATGTTCGGCATCAAAAATCTTAAATTGAGAAAAATTTATTTCAGAAATATGCAAAAATTATTACTATCAGTTGCCTCTATGGCACTTACTATGAGCGTATCTGCTCAGCTGAGCTTGCAAGGCATTTTAGACTTAAGTCTTTCTGGATCTTCAGGCAAAGCAATTCATGTTGTGGCAGATGCAGCCATAACAGATCTCAGTACTTATGGCATTGGTATTGCCAACAACGGAGGTGGTACAGACGGCCAAGAATATACTTTTCCTGCGGTCTCAGTGCAACCAGGCGAACATATTTTGGTCGTACGTGACTCCGCTGCAATGGCCACTTATTTTCAAGGTTGTTTGGGCATTTGGTCAAAAATTTTCGTGGATGCCTCAGGCAGTATTAGCCAGAACGGTGATGATGCCGTAGAGCTCTTTCTAAACGGGAGCGTCATAGAGACTTTTGGAGACATCAATGTGGATGGTACGGGTCAACCCTGGGAATATTTAGATGCCTGGGCATATAAAGTAGATACTACTTGGACCTACGGCGCAGTGAATTGCACAGATGGTGATACCTTAAATATTTCCAGCTCTTGTCCCTACCCGGCCTGTCCTGGAATGATTGAACTCGCAGGAATTATTGACTTTACCGTTCCTGCAGGCGGCGCCAATGGAAAAGCTGTTCATTTGAAGACCAATTGGGACGTCTCCGATCTAAGTATTTATGGTATTGGTGTCGCTAACAATGGTAGCGGAACTGATGGTGTAGAATATGTTTTTCCGGCAGTAAGTGCTGCGGCAGGTGAAGACATTCTCGTGGTGCGCGACTCCACGTCTATGGCACTTTATTTTAGTTCTTGTTTCTCCGAATTCGAGCATGTTTTTGTAGATGCTGGCGGAGGTATAAGCCAAAACGGTGATGACGCCATTGAACTTTTTAAAGATTCTGTGGCCATTGAAGTTTTTGGCGATGTGGATGTAGACGGTACAGGTCAACCCTGGGAATACCAGGATTCATGGGCATTTAAAGTCAATGATACGTGGACATTCGGCGGCGTGAATTGCACCGATTCAGGCACCACAACATTCACCTCACCTTGTCCTTATCCTATGTGTACAGTCATTCTTGCTGACTCACTTACGGTAACAGGTGATGCTGGCGCTACAACTATTACCGTGAAAGGTGATTCTTTACAAATGACGGCTGCCCTACACCCATCAACAGTTACTACTTCAGATGTCGTATGGAGTGTTAGCGATACCAGTATTGCTACCATAGGAGCAACGGGAATGATTTATGCCCAAAGCAATGGTGTGGTAACAGTTACTGCCGCCACCGTTGATGGGTCAGGCGTATCCGGATCTACGGATATTACCATTACCGGCCAAAACATAGGATTCCTCGAAGGAAGCTTAGAGCAATTGGTCGTTTATCCAAATCCTGCAAACCATTCTATTCAAATCAAGGGCATTACTGAACAAATTCAATATCAAATATTTACCCTTCATGGCTCTTTGATTCAATCCGGAAATGCTGACCCAAGCGAAAGAATTTCTCTTCAAAATCTAGCATCCGGCACTTACATTCTTCGTGCAAACGACGAAAGCGGGTCGAAGTCTATTAAATTGTTCGTAACACAATTCTAATATGCCTACAACTAGAGCGAATTTAGTCTCTATCCTCTTCTTGTTGGGACTCCTGAGCAGTTGTGAAACTCAGGATGTCCCTCCAAGATCGGAGGTGCTCATGTCCGTATCTCCAAATGTAATTTCTGAGGATTCCGATACCTCCGAAGTCATTTTTACTTTAGATATTCCAAACGAACTATCCGTAAAAGCGAACATCTCTTTTGCCGGTACAGCAACAACTGGTCAAGATTATTCGTCAGTAGATGAAGTGATTATTCCAGCCGGAAATACCTCAGGTAAAATCGTCATTTATTCTATCCAAGACTCTCTTCTTGAAGACAATGAGGAGATTGTTATTGAGGTTCAAAGTGTGGAGAATGGGACAATTGTTGGAACACCTACGGCAACAATCATTATTGAAGATGATGAAGGAAATGCTGGGCCAAATTTGATACTTAATGAAGTACTTTACGATCCTTCAAACAATTTATTAGATGGTGATGCAAATGGAGACGGCACTTACGTTCATGCTCAAGATGAATTCATTGAACTCGTAAACCTTTCAACATCACCTGCAGATATTAGTGGCTATAAAGTGTTTGATGCAGAGAATTTGGCCATTGATCTGCCCAATCACACCTTTCCCTCAGGAACTATAATCCCTCCAGGAAAAGCTCTCGTTCTGTTTGGCGGAGGTACACCTGCCGGCAGTTTTGGGAATTCTATAGTTCAATCCAGCACTAGCGGCGACCTTAATCTAAACAACTCCGGCGACCTACTTACTATTGTTGACGCTACCGGAGCCGTAGTAATTACATTTGACGTTGAACCTCTATCGAACAATCCCAACGAGTCGTACACAAGAAACCCCGATTTGACAGGAGATTTTGAACAACATGCCGGTGTAAGTGGCTTTCTCTTTTCCCCTGGAACAAAATCGGACGGTTCACCCTTCTAAAACGGATGTACTTTGAATACAATCGCTTTGATTACCGCTGCTTTAATAGTTATTGTAGCCGCTGTATTTATACTTAAAGGACAAAATCCGCAATCCGTTCTATTTGTTAGTGGGGTCGTCATGCTACTGCTTGCAAAAGTCTATCTGGGTGCGCTGCCTTCTATAAATATGGAGGCTTCGGAAGGTGTCTTTGATGTGGCTAAAATTATTGTTTCAAGCTTCTCAAAGACTATGGGCGGCGTAGGTCTCATGATTATGTTTATTGGTGGCTTTGTGAAATTTACGAATACTATTGGCGCTACTTCTGCTTTGGTGAACACCATAGCGATGCCGTTGAACCGCCTGAGAGGGAATCCCTACTTTATAGCGGTATTAATTCTTCCTTTTGGACATATTCTGAGCTTATTTATTCCTTCGGCAGCGGGTTTGGGACTTATCATGATGACAACTGTATTCCCTATTATGCGTAAACTAGGCATATCTGCACTCACAGGGGTTTCGGTAATAGTTGGAAGCACCTCACTGTGCGTTGGCCCCGCTTCTGTGATTACAAACAGTGCAATCTCAATCTTGGAAATTCCTGTTGTCCCCTACTTTATTCAAGAGCAAATTCCTCTAGTTTGGCCTACGCTCGGTGTACTCATGGTGGTGTATTACTTTTCAAGTAGATATTTCGAACGCAATACACAAGTAGATAGCGAAGTCATTGAATTGAATCAAGATGAAGAAGTAGTTGCACCCAGGTTCTACGCCCTCATACCGCTGATGCCTTTACTGCTACTGGTGATCTTTAGCAAACTTTTTGAATCCATGGGAATACAAACGCAGCTCAACACTACTGAGGCTATGTTAATTAGTAGCGTTGTAGCATTGCTTATAGAAGTGATTCGCAATCCCGCTACTTCAATGGATCATTTTAAGAGTTTTTGGGTCGGAATGGCTTCAATTTTTAAATCTGTAGTAACCCTTATTATGACCGCTTCTATTTTTGCAAAAGGCATTGTGGCTCTAGGTGTGATTGAAGCCTTAACATCACTTATTGGCCATCTGGCCATTCATCACATTGTCATTGGCATAATCATGTCCATATTTATTTATGTGGCTACGATATTTATGGGAAGTGCTAATGCCGCGTTTTTTTCTTTTGGCCCATTGGTACCAAGCATTGCTCAAAAATCTGGAACTACTGCTTTATCCATGCTCCTCCCCATGAATATTTCAGCCTCCATGGGTCGCGCTATCTCACCCATCTCAGGAGTTGTACTTGCTGCAGCTGAAATTGGGAAAGTCGAGCCTTTTGAAGTAGTTCAACGAAATTTACCTCCTATGATCATTGGCTTGGCATTCTTGCTAAGCATACACTACGCATTTTAAGATGACAATACACATAAAAAACGGCACAGTTTGGGCACCCGAACCACTTGGAGTGCGCAGCATTTTAGTTGCCAACGGGCATGTCCTAGATTTGAACGATCACTGGCCAACGAATTCAAATGCGCACACCATCGACGCAACAGGCCTTAATGTGGTACCTGGATTTATTGACCAGCACATTCATATTACCGGTGCCGGCGGCAAGGATGGTTTTGCATCCATGACTGCTGAATGTTCCGCAGGTGATTTATTGAAAGCTGGATCCACGACTGTCGTGGGGCTTTTAGGAACAGACGGTTCTGCCCGTAGTATTCGCAGCGTATTTGCGAAAGCAAAAGGATTAAATACTGAGGGTGTAAATGGTTATATGTACACAGGATATTATGGTATTGACCCGGTTCATCTGATGGGTTCAGCTAAAGAAGACCTCATGTTCATTGATAACGTGTTGGGCTGTAAAGTAGCAATTGCTGACATCCGCAGTTCTTACCCCACTGACCTAGAGCTTGTTCGATTACTTCGCGATATTCGCGTAGGCGGCATGCTAGCCGGTAAAAAGGGAATTCTTCATCTTCATTTAGGAGATTTGCCTGAAAGAATGGATGCTCTTTTTAGAATTGTCAACGACTACAAATTTCCTATTGAGCATATTTCTCCCACACATGTAGCACGCACAGAATCCTTATTTGAGCATGCCATAGAATTCGCAAAATTAGGGGGAAGCATTGACATTACCACTGGTGCTTCGAAATATACAGAGCCCTATTTAGCTGCATTAAAGGCTTTAGAAAACGGCGTTCCTGAACATCTAATAACTTTTAGCACCGACGGCAATGCAGGACTCACGAGTTTCAATGAAGAAGGCAACGCAGAGGGCACACGCCCGGCAGATCCTAGGAGCAACCTTTGGGAGTTTCAAAAACTTGTCAAAACTAAACTTGTAAGTCCTACTACGGCATTAAAGCTAGTTACTAGTAATCCGGCAGATAATTTAGGATTAAAACACGTAGGACGAATAACTCAAGGCGGTCAGGGAGATTTTCTCATATTCGATGACAATTGGACGTTGCAGCATGTAATATCTCAAGGCAAGGTTAGAATATTTGATCAAAAAGTAATACCCAATTCAAACCTCCAAGAAAATGAGTAGATACGTCTATTTGCTATTTGTTGTTCTGGCGCTGACCACCCTCAATGCACAGCAACTTCAAAATACAGTCAATGCCTATTCTCCCGTTAACGGGATTCGACAAGAAGGAAAGACAGGGTATAAAACATTCATCCAAGGATACATGCAACCCTATTTTGAATCCAAGTCATATTCGACGAATGAAGAAAGCGTTACTATTAACCGGTTTCGTATGCGCCGTTTGCGGTTGCGAATTCAAGGTGAGAGTGAACCCCACAAATTAGGCTACCGTGTGCAATACGATTTGAGCGGCAGTGGAGAAATTGACGTAATAAGCAATCAGTATTTACTTGATGCATTTATTTTCTATAAACCGACCAAAAGAACCACTATTGAAATTGGAAAAAGGGCAACACCTACGGATAATCGTGAACTATGGATGCTCAGTCAAACAACACAGTTTCCGGAAAGGTCGAGACTTACAAGTGCATTTGCGTCAATTCGGGAGGTAGGCGTTTTTGCAAATGGTCGCTATCGCCTTAAAAATGGTCACTATATCCGTCCATACTTAACGCTAACAACTGGAGATGGAGACGACCTAAGAGCTCGCAATTATGGTGGAGCAAAATTTGGAGGTCGCATAGATTATTTACCGTTTGGACTTTTTACATACTACGGTCAATTCCGACAAGTTGATATGGTTCGAGAGGCTACACCAAAATTTGTTATAGGTATAGTTGGTAGTTATAATAAGGGAATAAGCAGCCGTCGCGGAAGAGCTTCTGGAAGCATTTTATATCTAGATAATGATTTTAATCCCCTGCTTCCAGACTATTGGAAAATAGGGGCAGATTTCATGCTTAAATATCGAGGATTCAGCATGATTGGCGAATATGTTTTTGCAAACGCGCAAGTACCCGAAGGCATTGTTTACAGACAACGTAACAACGGATCACTTGCGACCACGTTTCTCGTAGACGGGTTGCAAAACCAAACCGATTATATCTTGGGTAGAATGATGGTTGGAAGTGGTTATAATTTACAGGCCGGCTACCTCACTCGCTCGGGCCTTTCTTTGGACGCTCGTTATACCCTGCTTCAGCCAGGAGCACATTCATTTTTATACAACGGGACGTTTTACAACCGTCCGAGTTATTTTACTGCAAGTGTAGGTAAATATTTTCAACGGAATTACAGCTTTTCCATTCGTGCTGCTTTGACATTAGTTGGGGTCGATTCTGGCTCCAACGATCACACAGGTAGCCCGATAGATGATAATGAGGTCCTTTTTCGTCTAATCACCACTTATGCTTTTTAGATGAGAAAATCAATCTTTGCTCTAGCTGCGGTTTTTGCGCTTTCACTACCTAGTTTTGGCCAATTTAGTCCTCAGCCAAAGGCCATAACTAAGAAGTTTTTTCCCAATCCTGATGTAAGCATAGAAACACCCGGTGTTTCCAAAAAAAGAGGGTTCATGAATCACGAAGAACTCGAAAATTATTTGAATGCATTAACACAGGAACATCCGGGTACATTTAACATCAGCGTTATAGGAAACAGTCAAGAGGGCCGAGCTATTTTTAGCGTGCATCTACCTGCTTTAGGATCAGATAATCCGGTTCGTTTGTGGATGCAGGGGGGGCTTCACGGAGACGAACCTGCTAGTTCAGAAGGTTTACTCCACTTTTTAGCTGAGTGTCTTGAAAACGAATCACTTATTGCATTACGCCAGAACGTAGAGATACTGATGGTTCCAGTTGCTAACGTGGATGGATATGAAAAAAACAACCGTTACGCAGCAAATGGGCTCGACCTGAACCGAGACCAAACAAAGTTGATGCTTCCCGAGACGAATCTATTGAAAATCGCTTTTTCTACTTTTAGTCCTCATGTCGCCGTGGATTTCCACGAATACCGCCCTTTTCGTAGAGACTTTGTTAGGCTAGGGGAATTTGGCGTTACGGCTAGAAATGACGTGATGTTTTTATATACTGGTAATTTAAATGTCCCTTTCGCAGTTAGAGAAATGATCGAAAAAGATTTTGTCAATGTTGCCAAGGGTGTCATGAACGAATATGGTTATGCCAATGATAACTACAGCACCTCATTTAATTCTCATGGAGAAATTCACTTTAACTCCGGCTCCTTCCATTCGCGAAGCAGCGCTACGAATTATGCGTTAAACAACACTATATCCACCTTGATTGAGGTCAGAGGGGTCGGAATTGGTAAAACTTCATTTCTAAGACGCACGCACATTACCTACCTTATAGCAGAGAGTTATTTACGGCAATCTCACCTTAAATCAAAAGAGATTCTACGCCTTTTGGAGGAGACCGCACCGAGCAATGATTTAGCATACGTAAAAATGTCTCGAACAGTTGAAAAACGCGATATGACTTTTATAGACGTCAACTCTTTTGCAGAAATTAATCTTACCATCACGGCGCACGATGCGAATAAGATGACCGCTGAGAAATCTCGCGAGATACCCGACTATTACATCATCCCCGACATTCCTGAATTAAAAATTAAACTAGACAATCTCGGTATTTCATATGACCATGCAATGCCTAACGGAGGAAATTGGTTTGGATATGAAGTCGTTTCCATTGAAACGGAGCCTTACCCTTATGAGGGCCGCACGATAACAAATGTTGAAACGGAATTGAAGCCTGTTTTAGAACCACCTGGGAATTGGCTCTATATCTCCAGTCAACAAAGCAGGAGGGCTATGCTCGTGGAACTTTTTGAGCCCGAAACTAAAAATGGCTGGATACACTTTTCTCTCCTTCCTTCATTTGAAGGACAATTATTAGATCTCTACAGATACCATGTTGAAAATGAAACCAAATAACCTTCAAATGGATATGAAAAAGCAAATTATAACCTCAGTTTTCTTAGTCTTTACCTTTATCGTAGGCCACGCTCAGAGCTATTCAACGCACACTTGGGGAGATGGAATCACGTACCATCTAAACGACGATTCTTATTTGTTTAAAATTGGCGGTGTTACTCAGAGCTACGGAGGTTACGCCAGTAGTGAAGGAGGTGCAACAACGAGTATAGACACAAGGTTTGCTTTTTTCAATTTTAGTGGTGAATCCAAAGAAGAACGTTTAAAGTTTTTTTTACAAGCCGACTTCACGAGGCCGAAATTACTTTTAGACGGCTACTTCACCTGGGAGGCGTTCAATGGATTCGACCTCACCTTTGGACAACGTCAGGGCATTGCGAACAACCGAGAGCTTCTCATGTACGAGAATCGCCTCTTAACCATAGACCGAAGTATATTAAGCAGCACGTACGCGGAAACAGGACGTGAGTTTGGAATTTTTGCTAGTTATACTCTTGCTTTGGAAACTATGGTCATCAAACCGGCTATTTCTATTACATCTGGAGACGGAATCAACTCTTTTGGCGCAGATTCACGAGATCCCGACATTGGTGGGTTTAAATACAGCGGACGAATAGATTTTTTGCCACTCGGTGCCTTTAAGGCTATGAACGATCAAATGGGAAGTAATTATGCAGGGGAAAGCAGCCCTAAGCTACTTCTAGGATTTGCCGCGAGCAGTAATATAGGCGCAAGTGACGCCAAAGGCGAGGGTCATGGATCCTTTATCATGTATGAAGCAGACGGTTCACCTGCATATCCGAATTATAGAAAAGTCTTTTTTGACGCACTTTTCAAATTCAAAAAATTCAGCGCTATGGGTGAATACGGTATTGCTACAGCCTCCAACCTGGATCACCTTTTCACTTCTTTAGCCTCTAGCCAATTTTTATTGCCCACCCAGATTAGTCAATACCTTAACTTAGGGCAAGGTTTCAACATTCAGCTTAGTCAGTTTGTATACCCAAAATGGGAGGTATTTACAAGGTATGCTGCCGTGCAGCCTGAATTTGCTGGAAATGGAGCTTCATTAGTAAAAGACATGCAAAAAACAACCCTAGGCTTTACTAGATATATATCTGGAAATGCAGCGAAAATTCAAACTCAAATTGGCCTTCTCAATGAGAATGATGTTTCCACTGCGACAGTAGAAATAGCACTGCAATACGCCTTTTAAAAAGTTAGATCTGTTGTTTACACCTACTACACTCACACGTTGGCTGGGCCCGGTGCTCGCTGTAATCATTAGCTTTTTAGGTCAGTGGCAACCAGATTTCACCTTGTTAGGTATTGCCGTGTGGATGTTAGTTTGGTGGATTACTGAAACGGTCTATTTAGGCGTCACTGCCCTGCTCCCGCTTCTCTTATTTCCTTTATTAGGATTGAGTACCCCGTCTGTTTTAGCCGGGTATTACGCACATCCTTTGGTTTATTTATTTTTTGGTGGATTTGTGCTTGCCTTGGCATTGGAAAAGTCATCACTGCATTACAGAATGGCCTTATGGATATTAAAGCGTACAGGTACCAAAGACAAAGGGTTGATTGCAGGCTTTATGTTGGCTACCGGCTTTATGTCCATGTGGATATCTAATACCGCTACCACCATAATGATGCTGCCTATAGCCACAAGTGTTCTAGGGGTACTACAATCAGAAAAACAAGAAAAAATATCGCGGCCACTATTGCTCAGTGTGGCATGGTCCGCAAACATTGGCGGGATGGCCACCATTATTGGAACGCCACCAAATATGATTTTTGCGGCATTTATGTCGGAACAGCTCAGCCGCCCCATTGGATTCACGGAATGGCTGCCAGTAGGGCTCACCGCCTCCATCTTGCTTGGTTTTGTTGCTTTCAAAATCATCACCTTAGGCCTGCCTAAAGATGTTTTAAATGCCACAGAAGAGCGGGATACTTCTCAATGGTTGGATGGCCAATGGAAATCTATGGGTAGGTTGAATAAAGTTCAACGACGCGTTGCCGCCATTTTCATCCTCACCGCTCTTTTATGGATATTACGCCCCTATTTATCCCAGTGGATCACCGCTTTAGAATGGTCAGACACGGCCATTGCATTGGCAAGTGCGGTGTTACTTTTCTCACTTCGAGATGGAGACAACGGCAATATCTTGTCGTGGGAAGACACAGCAAAGCT
>Ga0209654_1002408_pt1 | contig 12950 bp, 17 predicted proteins | sample SaaInl1SG_22_DNA_FD_184646 | JGI IMG/M metagenome (GOLD analysis project Ga0209654, IMG submission 184646) | Marine microbial communities from expanding oxygen minimum zones in the Saanich Inlet - ESP_161SG_22_DNA (SPAdes) (version 2) | ecosystem: Environmental > Aquatic > Marine > Intertidal... | reverse complement strand
AGCCGGGTTCAAGACAGACCATGAAACACTTAAAGAACGCCTCGATGAACTTTCTGGTACCGCCAGAGAGTTTGCAGAGTCTTACTCCAGATACAATGCACTTCGCACTTACCTCTCTACTTTCGTTGAAGGACTCAAAAACAACAGAGACAGGGATAACATCGTACACCCCGATTTTATGCAATGTGTCACAGCTACAGGACGGCTCAGTTCTCGTAACCCCAACTTCCAGAATATGCCCCGTGGTTCTACATTCGCTATCCGGAGGGCAATGGTCTCTCGTTTTGAAGGAGGGAAAATCCTCGAAGCTGATTACGGGCAACTCGAGTTTCGAGTCGCAGGATTCCTAGCTAACGACCCTCAGGTATATCACGACGTGGAGAACAAGACGGATGTACACACTGTCACTGCTGAAATTATCGGATGCTCACGGCAAGACGCTAAGGCTCATACTTTTAAGCCGCTATACGGGGGAACGACAGGTACTCCTGATCAGCAGAGATACTACCGTACTTTCAAAGACAAATACGCCGGGGTAACTGCGTGGCACGACAAGCTACAGAGTGACGCTGTCGAGAAGGGATTCATCACGCTACCGTCTGGAAGACAGTATGCATTTCCCGGTACGACGTGGACAGACTGGGGGACGGCGACCAACCGGACAGCCATCTGCAACTACCCTGTGCAAGGGTTTGCAACTGGGGATCTCCTGCCAATCTCTCTAGTTTATCTCTCTAAAGCCATGAAAAATAAGCAATTAAAAAGTGTGATATGTAACACAGTTCATGATAGTATTGTACTTGACGTATTCCCCGGAGAGGAGGATACTTGTACAGAACTTGTGGTGGAGGCAATGATGTCACTACCAGAAGAATGCCAACGCAGATATGGGATGGAGTATGATATGCCTATCTCTGTTGAGGTAAAGATGGGGTCCAACTGGTTGGACACCGAAGTTGTCTACGCAAACTAAGGAGAGCGTAATGGGCGAATTGAGCGTGATGGATAACCCCTTCGACAATATGTTGGAGGCGGTAAAGTCTGGTGACCGTGCAGAAATGATGCGGTTAACAGGTCAAGCGGATGATGACCAACCAAAACAGGGTCTTGCTCGTCTGAATATCAACTACGATACGGATACAGACGAAGGACACACCCTCAAGAAGGGAGCATGGAAGGTCTACCACGATGGTGAGTTTGTCTACGCGGACAGTGTAGAGTTCCGGCCACTCGTGCGGACGTATGAATGGTCTGTGTGGGACCAAGAGGAAGGGAAGTTTTCTTCTCGTTCAGTTCAGGCACCAAGCCTTGACTACCAATTTCCAGATACTTCTGGCGGTAACAAGTGTGGACGCCTGACAAAATCAGAAGAAGAGCAGTTAGGTGAAGATCACCCGGACACTCTCGCTTCTCGTTTAGCGACATGTAACCAAGTGTTTTACGCGGTGGTTAGCATGAAGGGTAAGACTGCTGAAGGCAAGGATGTCGAAATCAAGGACTACCCAGTCGTAACATACTTCAAGCGTTCTGGTTTCCGCCCTGCGCGTGAGGCTATCCAGAAGCTCGGCAACACTCCGATGAACGAAGTGGTATTCGAGCTCACTACGAAGCGTCACAAGATGGGTAGCGTAACCTACTTCACGCCTGTGTTTACACAAGCAAAGAGTGTTCGCTTGGACGGCCCAACAACAGAGATGCTGACGATGTTCTTGGAGACCATCAAAGCTTCTAACGGAAACATCCTCGACCAATACAAGGAAGCGGTGAAAGCCAAAACCAACGAGGAAGAAGTCGACCTAGCGGCGGACTTCAACTGATGTTGTCGGAGGTTCTAGTAAAGAACTTCCTACAGCAGGCGACAAGGGGGGAGGTAAAACTCTCCCCTTCTGTTGTTGAGGAGTTTACACAGGATTGTCGCGAGGCACTCGAAAAGCAATTTAACCGTGATCCACAATGGCGTATACGCATGAGTGGACTCGGACGTCCCCTCTGCCAACAGGTATGCGGAAGGGATGGCGTTAACGAGGAGATGACCTACAACGCTATCATGCGATTCCTCATCGGTGATCTTGTGGAGGCGGCAGTCATGGCGATCCTCAAGTCAGCGGGAATCAATGTGATATCGTCACAAGATAAGTGCGAGCTAACCCTAGCAGGTGAGCAAGTAAAAGGTACTCTCGACTTAGTTATGGAAGACACAGTCGATGGCACAAAGGTTTGGGACATCAAGTCTGCAAGCCCCTACTCTTACAACCAGAAGTTCGGTAAAGGGTACGAAGGCATGAAGGCTGACGACCCGTTCGGATACCTCATGCAGGGACACCTCTACGCGGAGTCAAAGAACATGGACTTTGGCGGGTGGATTGTTGTGGATAAGTCCTCAGGCGAAATTCAGTTTGTCGAAGCTCCCGACGACCAGCAGGCGGATCGAGAGAAGTACCTCGAAGACGCGGCCCGTAATGTCGAAGCCCTCATGTCAAACTACAAGTTTAACAAGCCCCCGATGGAACCTGAGCCTGAGACCTACCGTGTCGCAGGTGTAGTCCATACCACAGGTAACAAGTTACTAAACAAGAGTTGTACGTTCTGTGGCTACCGTTCGCACTGCTGGCCTAAAGCTATCCAGCACGAGAAAGTTACCTCGAAGGCGAAGAACAAACCATTGGCGTGGTATCATACACTCAAGGTAAAGGAACTATGAAGACCGCAGATATCAAGAAAGTAGTTGAGCTACAAGGAAAGATCCTCAAACTCAAGGACCGCATCATGAAAGATGTGGAGAGGCACAACACGATGGTTATTGATGAATTACGACCAGCGTTAGAAGAAGTGCAGTACGCGACAATCTACCAGTTGGGAGACATGACGTACAAAAGGGGTAAAGTGTTTTGCCAACTTAACTGTGAAGATCTCGGTCTTGGCATTAAAGCAGATGGTCTTGCGACCCTGCGTAGAATTGTAGTGGAGGACAAGAATGCCCCTTCTGATGACGCAGAAAGTGGATCGTCAACTCCTGTATCTAAATGAGGGAGCGTACGCAGTCTACATCGAAGCCGCTGATAAGAAGGCCGGCGACCCGTGGGTGAGGTGGGCCCGTAACTTTGAGAGATGCTTGCCGTTGACTATGTGGCAACACTTCTACGAACCCCTCTTGCACGAAACATTTGAGCGTGATGCTCGTAACCTTAATATAGAAATTCAGAAGATAGGGGAAGCAGTACGGCAGGGACGTGTCGTAGTTTTTCCGGGAGAAGAGTACTCTAATGCACTTCTGCAAATCGGGAATACAACTCCCAAATTACAGGATAGAATTTCTCAATCGATACAGGGACTTATGAGCTTATGAGTAAACCACAACGACATAAGTTCCGCTCGGACTACGAACTCAGTGTTGCAAAATATCTTGCAGAACAAGGAGTTAAGTACGAGTATGAAGCGCAGAAGATTACGTACCAGCCAAAACCTAAAGTCTACATCCCAGACTTTTATCTTCCGGAACAAGATATTTACATTGAAGCTAAAGGATTCTTCAGCCCTGCTGACCGACAGAAAATGCTTTTGGTAATTCAGCAGAATATGTTTCTTGACATACGTATGTTGTTCTTGCGAGCATCTAACAAACTTAACCGGTCTAGTAAAACCACTTATGGCAAATGGTGTGATAAGAATGGTATCCTCTGGGCAGACGGACAGATACCACTAGAGTGGTTGGAGAAACAAGTATGACTATTGATGATGATAAATTGATTGCCCTCGAACAGGCCGGCCTACTAAAGGGGCGTTACTACATCGTACTGGAGCCCGTAGAAGATGAAGATGAAGACGAGGATGGGTTTACTATCCGTGCATATGCAACTCGAGATACTCAGGTGGAAGTTGATGGTGAAAAGATGTTTGATCCAACTTACGTCATTCTTCAAGGATTACTCGGGGCTGTCCACGAAAACTTCGATGACCTCTACGACATGGGACTGGAAAGGGTTACGTTGGAAGCACTCGGTGAAGTCGTCCCAGAAGAGGAGCTAAAGCCAGAGCACCGTGATCGCATCAAGAGCATGGAGGGGAATGTTATTACGGCTAGATTTGGAGAACTACAATGACAGACTGGAAGAACCCGGACCACTACAGGAAGAAAGACTTTGAAGCCATTGACGTTATTAAGTCTGTACTCACGGAAGAACAATTCACTGGATATTTGCTCGGAAACTCGCTAAAATATTTACTACGGGTTAACGATAAAGATACCCCTTTGATGAACGTGGGCAAGGCGGAGTGGTACGCGACCCGCGCAGAAAAAGAACTTTCGGAGAAATAATGGAACATATGTACTGTGGCAAGATTGCCATTGACTACGACAGGGATGAGAACTTTAGCGCACAGTCTTTGAAGTTGCTCACGGATTATTACATGTTGCCAGATGAGTCTAGCCCACAAGAGGCTTTTGCTCGGGCGGCTTTGGCTTATTGCGAGGGGGATTATGGCTTCGCTCAACGTATTTATGATTACGCTTCTAAGCGTTGGTTTATGTTCGCTAGTCCTGTGCTTTCAAACGCACCGCTTGACGGAGTTGAGCCAAAAGGACTGCCAATCTCTTGCTTTCTCACTTATGTTGGCGACAATCTTGAGTCTCTTATCAGCCATAACTCTGAAGTTGCTTGGCTCTCCGTAAAAGGGGGCGGCGTCGGAGGACACTGGTCTGACGTACGGGGTATCTCAGATAAAGCACCCGGACCTATACCTTTCATGAAAGTCGTGGACTCAGGGATGACTGCGTGGAAGCAGGGGCGTACCCGAAAGGGATCATACGCCGCATACCTCGATGTATCTCACCCAGATATTATCGAATTTATTAACTTCAAAGTACCGACTGGCGATACTAACAGGAAGTGTTTGAACCTGTTTAACGCAGTCAACATCACCGACGATTTTATGGAGGCGGTAGAAAATGGAACAGAATGGCAATTACGAGACCCTAATGACGGAGATGTCAGAGATTCAGTCCCAGCTAGAGAGTTGTGGCAAAGAATACTTGAAGCTCGGTTCAGAACTGGCTCACCTTACTTACACTTTATCGACGAATCCAACCGCCGCCTCCCAGAAAACCAAAGAAAACTTGGCTTACGGGTTATGGGTAGCAACCTGTGCAGTGAAATCACTCTCCCAACTGACTCAAAGCGTACAGCAGTCTGCTGTCTCTCCTCCGTCAACCTCGAAAAGTACGACGAGTGGAGCGGATCAGGAATGGTTGGGGACTTGGTACGATTCTTGGACAACGTCCTTGAATTCTTTATCCAAAATGCACCAAGAGAACTTTCAAAAGCTGTTTACTCCGCCAAGCGGGAAAGATCAATCGGTTTAGGGGCAATGGGTTGGCATGGGTATTTACAACAGAATGAGATCCCGTGGAATAGTATTAGCGCGAAGTTTGCGAACCAACGGATATTTGCCGACATACACGCACAGGCTCACGCGGAAAGTTTGCGTCTTGGCAAAGAGAAGGGCGAGGCTCCTGACATGGTGGGCACGGGACGTCGGAACGCTCACCTTCTTGCTATCGCTCCAAACGCTAACAGTTCTATTATCTGTGGGTGTAGTGCTAGCATTGAGCCTATTAAGTCTAATGCTTATACCCATCGTACTCGTGCGGGTGCTCACCTCGTCAAGAACCCAAACCTCGAGGAGGTCCTAGATGCTCTCGGACAAAATACTCAAGAAACGTGGAAAAGCGTGGTTAATGCTCAGGGGTCTGTTCAGCACTTGGAGTTCCTGTCCGGAGAACAAAGGGACGTTTTTAAGACTGCGTATGAGATCGATCAAGGGGCCGTCGTTGACCATGCGGGAGATAGACAACCCTACATTTGCCAAGCGCAATCCGTCAATCTATTTTTCCCTGCTGGTTCGCCGGCGTCTTATGTTAACTCGGTACACCTTCGAGCGTGGAAGTCTAAACTCAAATCCCTTTATTACCTCCGCACAGATGCGGGTATCGAGGCAGACAAAGTTGGAGTCGCAGTTGAGAGAGTGGCTTTACAAGATGCGGAAGAGTGCTTGTCATGTCACGGCTAACCCCTGACGTTACATGTAACATCTGTACCTGTGAGTTTGACATAGAGGCAGAAGGCGGGGTGCAAGGGTACATTGGTATCATACCCTTCTCCCTTTGCCCGATGTGTTACAGTGGGCTCATGGACATGTACGAACAACTAAACGGAGATTTTGATGAGCACGAAAACGGACAAGAGATACAGGGAAATGATGAGGAGTAGTGCTGGTAAAGGCACTGCCCTCCGCCCGATGGATAAGAAAAAATACAACAACAACTGGGAAAGGATATTCGGAAATGCGCAAGATCAAACAGAAAATTCTACGGACTTACCACAAGATCCTGAAAGCTTCGGTCAAGAGAAAATTTGATAAGGCAGATGACCTTAATTGGAAATTGCTCCAGTTAGAAATCAAACTCAAGCGGCTCGACGACAAAGATGCAAAATAGCCTCTTCCCTGATCTTCAGGAAGATATACCAGACGGAAGAGTCTGCGTAAAATGTAAAGTAAAAAAACCTTACGAGCACTTTGCCTATGCTAGTGGGGGCAATTACTACCGAACGGAATGTAGAGCGTGTAACGCTGGGCTACAAAAAGTTCGCAATACGCTAAGAAAAATTCACGGAGTTGCACCGGAGGGATACAAATGCCCCATATGCAACTTGAATGAGAAAGAAGTTGAAGGAAAAGGGGGCCGAGCTTCTGCGTTTGTTCTCGATCATTGTCACGAAACAGACAGCTTTAGGGGCTGGCTGTGCCATATGTGCAACAGAGGTTTAGGTGCTTTTGGTGACGATGTGGAAAAGTTAAAGAAAGCCATTGACTATCTAGAAGGTACGTCCTAACATAGTAAATGGGATGTGAGTTTTCTCCCTAGCCGGATTGATCCCCGGCGTTTTGTGGCCCCGAAAGGGGCCTTTTTTTCCAACAAATAAAACAAGGACTTACGATGTCTTTACTAGAAGAGTCAAAGGTTTACAAACCATTTAAATACCCGTGGGCTGTGGAGTACGCAGTTTCTCATGAGAAGGTCCACTGGGGAGAATGGGAGGCAAAACTGCAAGAAGACGTAGCACAGTGGCAAGGTGGCAAACTTTCCGCACAGGAGAAGCACCACATCACTCAGATTCTCAAGCTGTTCACGCAGTCTGACGTACAGGTAGGTACAAACTACCTCGAGTACTACATCCCGAAGCTCAAGAACAACGAGATCCGTGCAATGCTCACCAGCTTCGCTAACCGTGAGTTCGTCCATCAGCGTAGCTACGCCCTACTCAACGATACCCTCGGGTTGCCAGAGTCAGAGTTCTCTGCGTTCCGTGAGTATAAAGCAATGGCCGACAAGGTAGACTTCATGGGTGAGATTGATATGCAATCCCACGCGGGAGTTGCCAAGTCGATTGCACGTAGCGTGATGAACGAGGGGATGGCTCTCTTCAGTGCCTTTGCGATGCTCCTGAACTACCAGCGGTTTGGCAAGATGCGTGGCATGTGCGAGATTGTGGAGTGGAGCATACGAGATGAGAGTATGCACTGCGAAGGTATGGTTAAGTTATTTAGGGAGTTTTGTGATGAACATCCGAGAATTGTTACAGACGATTTCAAGAAAGATATCTACGACATGTTCAGAGTTGGTGTCGCGCTCGAAGACAAGGTTATTGATAATGCGTTTGAAATGGGAAGCATTGAAGGCGTTAGTGCTGAAGAAATTAAGCAGTACATCCGATACCTAGCGGACCGCCGCCTAATCATGCTCGGACTCAAGGGCAACTGGAAGGTCAAGGAGAATCCCTTAGAGTGGCTAGACTGGGTTGTGAATGGGGCGAGCCACAAGAACTTCTTTGAGGGCACTGTGACGGACTACAATGCGAATGGGATGGTAGGTGAGTGGGGTTGGCCTGAAGCACGGGAGGAGCGTGTGGAGGTAGCCGCATGACAGATGCACGGGTTCAAAAAATGTTGGATAGATTAAAGCTACAAATTGAAGCGTGTGAGTTGAATCCCATGCTAGGAAACAAGGAAGTCCTTGCGGACGCCCACAAGATGATATACGATCTACGGAACAAACTAAGATTTAGGAAACCGTATGATCGAGATCACCCCGACACCCGAGCAAATTAAGGAAGCTCGGCTACTTTCAGGTAACACCGTAGGGCTACAAGGAAGCATTACTCGTGGGGGAGGTTCCCCTGCGGGAGCTCTCGGTGAGATCCTCGTTAGGGACTACTTGGATTATGTACAGGCCCCCACCCCACACTACGATCTATACACGGATCAAGGCATCAGAATCGACGTAAAGACTAAGAGATGCACCTCCGCACCTAGACTCTTCTATGAGTGCTCTATTGCCGCCCACGGTACAAAGCAAAAGTGCGATGAATATATTTTTGTACGGGTGTTAAATAACTTGCAAAAGGCGTGGTTACTTGGTAGGATTCCCAAAGATGAGTACTTTGATAGAGCGGTACGACACAAGAAGGGCGAGAGGGACGAGAGTAATGGATTTACTTTCAAAGCAGATTGCTACAACCTACCGATAGAAGAACTATGGCCGATCCAAAAGCACAACTACTCAATTTCACAATAGAGCTAAACCGTGATGGAAACATTGAATTTAATCTCGACTGTGTTAACACAATTGACATGGAACGTATCTTACGAAACCTCGGAGATCCCGTTTATCCTCATAAGATTGGTAACATTGTGAGGCATTACTTCCGTAGCTTACAAGATAAGATCAAAGAAGAACGCACATAAAAAAGGGCCCCGTAGGGCCCAATGGTGGTGGTTGTCTTTGTTATTGTTATCTAACTTTACGAGCGGCTTGTGTCGTTCTCTTAGGTGAAGACTTCAGGTTTCTACCAGCTTCGTAGTAGTATCCTACCCTAGCTTTGTTATCACCTTGATCGTCTTCTTGGTGTAAGACTTGAGCGACACCTCGCATTGCCTCTTTCTTTCCACCAACATGCATAGGAGCTCTGCGCGTTTCACTGCCCGGAAGCACTGTTGAAGACATCACTTTAGTTTCTTCAGCAGAGGCGGCGGGACGACTGCTAGATCCTTTTGCGTATTCTTTTCCCATCTTACTTCCTCCTAGCCTTTCCGCCGTACATCATACCGGCTGGCTCTTGGTCACCCGGAGGCATTGCCGCCTTGTCCCCCTTCGCACGTAGAACACTCCGCGCCATTGTTGCGTCTGAGTCATTTCCACTCGCAATTTTGCGTAACTCAGGGATTGACATACGTTCGAGCTCTTCCATACGCTGACGTTGCATCGCCGCCTTGTCTTTATCTGTAGCTTGACCTGTCGCTACACGTGACTGAACAGCCGCATTTGCCGCCGCATCAGCCTTAGCCCGAGTTTCGCCAGTGTCAGTAGATCCTGACTTACGCTTCATACGAGTGTCGCCACCGTACATCATCGGCTTACGGCTAGGGTTTGAGTACGCTTTTTTCATTGTTGAGCTCCTTGCGCTTCAAATTGTTTTGTACTGAGGCCGAGTTTTTGAAACTCTTTCTCAATTTCTGTTAATGGTCTAGGGGTTTCTACTGGAGATGGCCGAGCCTCTTCTTCCGCTATGCGAGCTCGTTGCTCCGCATAAGGGCTAACTTGCTGTGTTCTTGTCCGCACAGATTCTAAACCTCTACCCGGTTCGAGTTCGAGGGGGGATACCCCACGCTCCATATAACTTTGGAGGGATAAAGGCTGTGTCTCTTCAAATCCTGTGATGCCGTAGAACCCAGATGCAAAGGTATCCGTAGCCGCATTCTCGTTACGTACTTCCGCCATCACAACTTCGCTCATCAATACCCGCAACCACTTAGGCTCGACTTTGTATTCCGGTACTTGATTTGTTTCCACAATCTCGAGGACTTTGCGAGCAACTTCCTTATCTTTCAACATAGCACGTAGCAAAGCACCACTGTGCTGGCGACTAGCGCGGATGATTGATTCGGTTGCTACCCACTGTACTGATACAACGCCACGGTTGATGTTGTAGATACGGGATAGTATTGAGTCCAACGACATAGAAGACACGTGGGCGTCGATACCTGAACCGGATGGTGGTGGATCGATCTTGTTGATCACATTAGCAATCAACTCCCAGCTATCTACAGCGTCTTCCCCGATGAGGGTCTCGAGTCTACGGCGGCTCGCACTATCTGGCGGCCCAATCATCTTGATAATTTCAGCGGAGTTAACCCCGTACTGAGGACGCTTCATCTTGATACCATCGGCACCGACGATTTCTTTGTTACCTAAGTAGGTTTGTGTCTTAACAATTAGATGATCGTTGACTGACTTAGCAATGACGTCATCGATGAACTTAGCATCGTAACCGTCAGATACTAGAGCACGTTTAAGATCATCGAGGTCTTTTGCACCATCACGGTCTATAAACAAACCGTAGATACGCTCATCGAATTCCATCTTGTTAACGTAGGTACGGGTGCTCGCCTTTTCATCGAACAAACGATACTGTAGCTCTTGGATGAACTTTATTTCTTCCTCAGCCATAGCCTCGACACCAATAGGCTCTCCACGAGGGCCTGTCATTTCGAGCGTCTCGACGACATCATCTGCTATCTTGTTAACGTACTCGTTGGCCTCATCGAAGGTTTCCTTGAGGTCTATACGGTTACGCTCGAGGGCATCTAAGTTGATTGCGCTGTAGACTTCTTCTTCGTCAATTAAGGTCTTAGCTTTACCGTTTTCCATCAACGGAACGAGTTCCCCTGCTTCATTACGGGTATACACCGGGATATTCATAATTGACTTGAAGGTGTCTCTGTTGAAGTCCAACGGAATATTTGGATCGAAGACTAAACGTCCCTTCGCATCACGAGGGAGTACACTGTTCACCTTTTTAAATAGCATACCTTGCATATGGCGGGTGATAATAGCGGAGAGTTGCTTTTGTACTTCTACCGCGTACTTGTCATCTGGTAGCGCACTATCCGCCAAGATGACGTACTTACCTGTCTTCTCATCATATACGCCGCCGACTTTACCGAGCAAACCTCCAACTGCATCGTAGAGGTTCTGGTCACTCAAGGGAACACCAGCCTGTTCTGTTTGTTTGGTAACACGGGAAAGTAGCTGGTTGAGCCACTGGCTCGGCATCATGCCTTGATCTGTCTTAGTAAACGTCTTCAAGAAGTCTTGTAAGAGCTCATCCTGTTCGCCGCCCGGAAGTGCTTCTGATGGACCTACTGCCGCGCCCTTAGTGCTAGCCCGCATTTCAGCATCCCACTTGGAGATAACTTTGTCTGTAGCATAACGGTCGATGACTTCACGACGGTAGTAATCTTGGATAGCGCGAAACTCTGTGTAGAGTTCTTGGCCTACTGCACGAGGAGAGTCAGCGTCTAACCACCCTTCCATAAAGGCACCCTTGTTAGGGACATCTCCTTCAAGAGTATCTCGGCCAACTAACTGCCACTGATCGTACAACGCCATATACTTTTGTTGACGCTCATCCGAGGCAGTACGTACCATCTTAGTTAGGTGCTTGTTGACCTTACGCCACTCTTTGGTATTTACGAGTAGTGGGATCTGTTCTACAAACGCCTCTGCCTGAGCCATATTCAAGCCGAGAAGTTCAGGCTCATCCCTAGCGATACGCTTGAGTTCCATCCACTGCTTAATAGGGGGAGCACCATTGAGCTCGAGGTTCTCTAATACTTTCTTTAGTTGACCTCTGCTACGTACGTTCATCATTTCGATGCCGCGCTTGGCCGCCCCGTTAAATAGCGAAGCAAAGCCCTTACGGTCACTCGCAAGCATCTTGTACCCTGAAAGTTGGTTCGCGCCTTCCGTTACATAGTCCGGGCTAAAGATGTCGAGTTCCGCATCAGAACCCATAAAGTAGTCGAACTGCTGTGAAATATTTGCGTGAACTTTTGGATGCTTGCTATCAAAGTCGATGTACATCTTCGCAACTTCACCATCAATCAGAGAACGACGGTACGCAATAGCGTTAGCGAAGTGTCCCCCAGCACGTCCCATTGCCGCTTCCTCTGGGCGAGTACCACGACTAATCTGGTTGATCATCTGGAACTGTTCTTCACGAAGAGTCTCGATGCGGGCTAGACGCTCTGCTACCCCTTGCTGGGGGTCGAGGACGAGCCCTTGCACATCATCAGACATAGAGTCCATAATGCTGTCAATCTGACTCGTAAAGTTTTCACTCAATAAACGGTGCGTAGCTTCTTGTGCTTCGTCCCCATCGATAAAGTCGACTTCCATTGCCGCCTTGAGGGCATTGGTATTTGCCTCCACCATTTCGTTTAAGTACGAACGGTCCCCTTGGAGTCTCTTTTGCTGAGAGAGTACAAACCCACGCATTTGATCCGCCATAATTTTCAACGGGTCATCATCCGCCAAGTTACCTTGAAGGGAAATGTCGAGAAGCCGTTGCGTAGAAATAGCGAGTTGTGTGATGAGGTCCTGCTGTCCTGCAATAACTTCGCGTTGCTGGATAATAGGGCCAGTGATGTCATCGAATCCAGTAGCCGCAATTTTGTCGTCTAACTGACGCGATATGTCTACAAGTTCCGCCATATTCGACATAATAGCCAAATTACTAACCATTAAGTTTTCGTCGATTTCAATTCCTGTCCGTGCACTGAGTTCTACCAAACGGTTCTTATATTCCGAGTGGCTCTTCAACCCTTGCATAAATTGAGTTTGGAATTCAGAAGGTTGACTCGCTACTTTCCGTAGTACCGTCATCGCCTGTCTGCTTAACTTGAGGTCTTCACGTCCTTTGACAAAGCCCTCTGAGTCAAAACCAGTCGGTATAACCCCCGCTTGGAAGTCAATGGCGCGGCCAAAGTTAGCCATCTCATCATACAATCCACCGAGTGCACGAAAGCCTGCTCCTGCTAAATCAGCAGATGTA
>Ga0209654_1002407_pt1 | contig 12952 bp, 8 predicted proteins | sample SaaInl1SG_22_DNA_FD_184646 | JGI IMG/M metagenome (GOLD analysis project Ga0209654, IMG submission 184646) | Marine microbial communities from expanding oxygen minimum zones in the Saanich Inlet - ESP_161SG_22_DNA (SPAdes) (version 2) | ecosystem: Environmental > Aquatic > Marine > Intertidal... | reverse complement strand
ATTCCTCCACATCGCGAATTCGATACCGAGCAAAGAAATCACGTTGTAGCGTCGAGTGGTAGTCTTTGCGCCTGCGCTCGAATTCAGGTCTCGATACCTTAGAGAACCCAAGAGTCAGACGCTTACCAACAACGACTGGATCGCTGTAAGCCATGTCATTTAATCGCCTCAAATCCCTCGCGCGTAAGGCAAGCCAATCAGCATAATGTCCCAACGTTTCAGTTGCCTGCACTTCGATAGAATCATCGCTAGCCACTATGTAATCAGCTGGATCTGTGCTGAGCGATTCAGCAAGCTCTTCATCCGATTCTTCAACAACATCAACCGCCTGCTCGAGAGCCACTAATGCCGATGTCTCCTCTTCGCCTTTCTCGCGCTGTTCTCCGACGACTGGAGAGTCTTCAGATACTATATCAATCGACTCCACAATCGACCCAAGCGCCCTTTGATTAGCCCCATATTCTTGCTCGAGTCCTGAGTCTGGCTCCTCATAGACCTCATTCTCCGTCACCAGTGTAGCCGGAGCAGGCTTGTTAGCTCGTAATTCTGGCGCCTCAGCATACAGCCCCGGAAGACGCAGCTTTTGCCCTGGATATATGCGTTGTGGGTCTTTGATATTATTCAATCGAAGTAATTCAGTTCCAACCACTGAAAACCTCTCCGAAATTGTTGAAATCGTATCCCCGCGTGTCACAGTGTAAACTCCATCCTCTGGCATCTGGTCCGACTGTAAGACGCGCGAAGAGTCATCTTGAGGCAATAAAAGCTGTTGACCAATCTGAATTCTGTTACTACTACTCAATCGGTTGAGTGAAACGAGCCGAGAAACAGACGTATTGAATCTACTCGCAATAACAGAAAGACTGTCCCCTCGTTCTACTACATAGTTGGCGTCAGGCGTTTGCACCTTAAATTTAAAGTCATCCTCAATTTTCGCCAACAGATCAGAGACAGGACCAAATCCTTCTCTAATTTTAACTTTATACCCTTTGGGTATTCTTTTCCTTCCTTCCCATACTATCGGCCTTAGCGCAGGATTATCTGATCTAAGTTGTTCTAAGCTCAATCCTGCTGCCTTAGAAAAAATTTCGGCATCAATGTATGCGTCAATTTCCACCTCAATAAAAGTGGGTTCAGTTTCGAACTGCACATCCCCAAAATATTTTTTCGAATTTTTTTCAACGTCATTTACAGCTAAAAATTGAGCATAGAAATTACGGGAGGCGAACCCAAATCTTCTCCCTTTATAATTCGCAACAATAACTTCAATGTCGCTGGTTCCCATTTCTCGCACAGCGCGAGCGATTCCCCCCGCCCCATGGTTGTAAGCAGTCAAAGCCAATGGCCATGTACCCAATACGCGGTAGTTATATTCCAAGAGGCTCATTGCAGCTTCAGCTGAAATATAGGGATCCATGCGTTCATCAACGATATGATCGATCCTCATAAAACGTTGGCCCGTTGCTCGCGTGAATTGCCACATCCCAGCTGCCGCTGCTAAAGAGTAAGCGCTTGGATTAAACGATGATTCGACGTGCGGAAGTGCGATTAATTCAGCAGGTAAGCCTTTGTCCTCAATAACACTCGTAATATGATTCCGATATAAGCCGGAACGCTTATAGCCTGCAAGGAAAGCATTGGACTGACCAAGCTGCCAACGCACGTTTTCAGCAGCAGCTCTCAAAGTTTGGCCATCAACATCGGCAGGCCAGAGCTCGAGGATCTGTTGCTGTTCTGAAGTAAGCCCTTCTCTTTTACCCGTAGCGAGCAGCCTTAGTGTGTCTTTTATTTGCTCGCGTCTCACTTCAATCCGCTTTCTATCTAAAGGCATCGCACTATAAACCACGCTTAAATGGTCTGCATCATGAAGAAAGCCGCTCTGGGTATCTACCTCTGTGTAAACCTTTACCCAAAACTGAATCGCAGGTTCAAGCTCTACAGGCCTGGGTAGATTCTGACTGTTTTGGCCAAAGACAGTGACGGGAAATGAGAATAGCCACACAAAAACTGCAGCGCAACAGCCGAGAAAAATGCTGCTGATACTTAATGATTTAGCAAAGTATGACAATGCTCTCAACCTTTGAATGTGAATGTCGCCCTAGGGGATATCGTCCAATTCCGATCCTTCCTTGATAGGAATCATCAGATCTTCGCGCGTCACGTTCATCATGAGGATCACGTTCGATGCGATATAAATTGATGAATAGGTACCGACCACAACGCCAATAATCAACGCGATAGCAAAACCCTGAGTCGACTCTCCGCCGACGAGTAAAATCGACACTAATACGAGGAGAGTAGTGAATGACGTGATAACCGTCCGGCCCAGTGTTTGATTCAAAGACACGTTGACCATGTCAGCCGGCGATCCGCTACGCAGACGGCGAAAATTCTCTCGTATCCTGTCCGATACGACGATCGTATCGTTTAGGGAATAGCCGATTATCGCGAGCATTGCGGCGAGGGTATTAAGATTGAATTCCATCCCGAAAACGGAGAAGAGACCCAACGTGATGATGAGGTCGTGAGCGAGGGCAACAACCGCGCCGACAGAGAACTTAAACTGAAAGCGCACGGCAATATAGACCATAATGATACCGAGCGCGACGAGCATTCCTAAGCCTCCCTGCTCCGCCAATTCAGTGCCGACCTTCGCGCTCACATAGTCAGAGCCCTCAAGCGTAATGTCGGCGGCCGTAGACGACGCTAAGAGCGCAGTAATCGTCTCACCTACGCGCACGGCTTGGCTCGCTTGATCCGCCTCGGCAACCGATTCGTCTACCGGCAGAATAATACGAATATCTCGGTCGGAGCCAAAACTAACGACTACCGCATCGTTATAACCGCCTTCGGCGAGGGCTGTATTCACCTCACCAATCGCTACCGATTCTGAAAAATTTAGCCGTACCGACGTGCCGCTCGTAAAATCGAGACCAAAGTCTAGGCCGCGCGTAGCGAGTGAGCCGAGTGAGATAAGGACCAGAAGAAGCGAACCCATCGCCGCTGCGCGCCGCACACCCATAAAGTTGTATTGCTTACTCAACATAATCTTTTATCCGTAGTTTGCGCAGTCAGGCGCTTAGTCTTCAACCGTCAGTGCTTCGGTGCGGGGAGGAATTGTCCCGATCGACAGCGCCTCAACCTTGCGACCGCCGTAAATCAAATTGATCAACGCGCGCGTGCCGACAATGGCGGTAAACATCGACGTAATGATGCCTATCATCAGTGTAATGGCGAAGCCTTTTACTGGCCCCGAGCCAATCGTGAAAAGCACCATCGCAACGAGGAAAGTGGTTAAGTTAGCATCCAAGATAGTCGTGAAGGCGCGATCATAGCCAGCATCGATCGCGCGCTGAGGTGACGATCCTTCAGCGATCTCTTCGCGTATGCGGGTAAAGATCAGCACGTTCGCATCGACTGCCATACCAACGGTGAGAACGATACCGACAATTCCTGGCAGCGTTAAGGTGGCTGGGATTATCGATGACATCACCGCGAAGATAAGCAGAATATTCATGATGAGAGCAATGTTTGCCGCAAGGCCGAACACGCGGTAATAAAACAGCATAAACAGAATGACCAGCGCCGCAGCAACCTGCACACCGCGGATACCTTGATCAAGATTCTCCTGCCCCATAGAAGGACCGATAACAGACTGTTCGACAATGGTCATCGGTGCCGCAAGCGAACCGGAACTGATCAGCAGCGAAAGATCATTCGCTTCACGCGACGACAGGCCGGTGATGACGAATTGACGGCCCAAGGCCGAATTGATTCGCGCATGGCTAATAAGCCGCTTCTCTTCATAAAATTCGACTTCGTCAACTTCATTGCCTTCCGCATCGATCGTCGTATTCGTTCGCGACTTCGTCTCGATAAGAAGGATGTCCATCAGGCGTCCAACATTGTCTCGAGTCACGCGATTAATCTGATTGCCGCCCTGCGCATCCAAACTGATTTGTACTTGCGGTAACCCGTTTTGGTCGAGAGACGAGCGCACATTACTAATGCGATCACCCTGCAGGATTACATCGTTGTTCACGTTAATCGACAGGCCCTGATAGTCGAAGGCTTCATAGGAAAGGCTCGACGCACCTAACTCAGCTTCGAGGTGAAATTCGAGCGTGGCGATTCGCTGTAAAATACGGATAGCTTGCGCGGGATCTTGCACGCCGGGCAGTTCTACTACAATGCGATTCGCACCCTGCTGCTGAACCGTTGGTTCGGACACCCCCAGTGCATCGACTCGATTGATTAGCGTCGTGCGATTAGCCTGAATCGTGTCGCGTTGGATTTGCAGAATGACATCTTGAGTCATACGCATATCGAGCACGAAAAAGTCTCCCGACTCGCTATTTTGCAATTGCAGCTCAGGGAAATTAGTAATGAGGGCGGAGCGCGCTGCCGACCGGTCATCCGACGTCGCAAAGCGTATTTCGAGGTGTGTGCTGTCGACGAGTGTTAGCCCGCGCGAGCGGATACGCTCCTCGCGGAGAATCGAGCGCACGTTACTTAGGTTGTCTTCCATGCGCCGCTCAATCGCCGCGTCCATGTCGATCTCCATCAAGAAATGAACACCCCCTTGAAGGTCGAGACCAAGATTCATTTTTCCTGCACCTATCGACTGCATCCAAGCAGGCGTGGTCGGCGCGAGATTGAGCGCAATAATATAATCAGGGCCAAACGCGTTTTCGAGCGCTGTCTTAGCGCGCAACTGATCCTCTACAGAGTCGAGCCTGACGAGCAAACTTTCGTCGTTAATCGCTGCACCGAAGAAATTGAGCTGCGCGGCTTCGAGTGCCGTGGTTGCCCTTTCAATGTCAAACTCGGTTAACGGCGATAGCTCGCTGCTAATCTGGATCGCCTCGTCATCGGGATAGAGGTTGGGCACCGAGTAAAGCAGGCCCAATAGAACGACTAGAAAGATTAGCGCGTTCTTCCACGCGGGGTATCGATTGAGCATAAGAGGGCTCTGCAAATTGCTAGGTTAACGGTTACAAAAAAACGTGTGTCAACACGCCTAATTTCGAGGGGAGCGCAGAGATTACTCGGCACTCCCTTTTGAGAGGACTAGATCTTCGCGAGAGTACCCTTAGGTAATACCGCTGCGATCGCTGCCTTTTGTATTTTCACCTCGAGACCGGTGCCGACGTCTACGGCGAGGTAATCCTCGCTAACGCGCACCACTTTGCCCAACAAGCCGCCGGAGGTTAACACCTCATCTCCTTTACCTATGCTGGTGACTAGATCGCGATGTTCTTTGGCACGCTTCGACTGGGGCCGCAGAATTAACAGCCAGAAAAGGAGGAACATGCCACCGAACAAGATGAGGTTGAAGGTCAATGAGGGCTGACCGGGTTCTTGGGCGTAGGCTACTGGAAACAAAAAGTCCATGTACTGTGCTCTCTCTTAGGTTTGAATTAGTTAGTTCAAACGCAGCAGTGACATCCATGCAAGGGGAAAACTCTTCTTTAATGAATTATCTTCTAGTCAGATACTGCGTTCTTCGCTGCGCATTGTCTCACAAATGGAGGCATCCGAAACGATATCAAGACTCAGGCTAACGAGAAAGCCCGTTTAACTGCTCGCTCGCCCGCGTTAATCAGCTTTTTTTAGCGTTTGCCTGCCACCTAAGACTCAGCCTGCGCTTCTAGCGCGAGGCTTTCGGCCTGCAGTGCCTGTTGATTTTCCTCGAATGTAGCGACGAATTCTGACAATTTGCCCTTGGCTATCGCGTCCCGCAATCCCACCATAAGATCCTGATAATAATGTAAATTATGGATAGTATTGAGTTGAGCGCCCAGCATTTCACGGCATTTATCGAGATGATGCAAATAAGCGCGTGAGAAATTCTGACAGGTGTAGCAGCCACAATTTTCGTCTAGCGGCTTGGTATCTTGACGATAGCGTTTGTTGCGCAGACGTAGCAGCCCTTTCGAGGTAAAAATATGGGCATTGCGGGCGTTGCGCGTGGGCATCACACAATCGAACATATCGATGCCCTGCGTAACGGCATAAACAATGTCTTGAGGCGTGCCCACGCCCATCAGATAGCGCGGCTTTTCGGCAGGCAGCAAGGCGCCGCAGTGCTGTATTACTTCGCGCATCTCGTTTTTGGGTTCGCCAACGGAGAGACCGCCGAGTGCATAGCCATCGAAGCCAAGCTCAACGAGTCCCGCGAGCGATTCCTCGCGCAAGTCGCCGTACATGCCACCCTGAACGATGCCGAACAGCGCCGACTCATGCTCGCCATGCGCCTCCTTGCACCGACCCGCCCAACGCATCGACAACTCCATCGACTCGCGCGCCTGTTCACGCGTTGCCGGATACGGCGTGCATTCGTCGAAAACCATAATGATGTCTGAGCCGAGCGCGTGCTGCACTTCGATGGCCGATTCGGGCCCAAGGAAAATTTTAGCGCCGTCGACGGGCGAGCTAAACGTCACGCCCTCTTCGTTGATCTTCCGCATCTCGCCCAAGCTGAATACTTGAAAGCCACCAGAGTCGGTGAGTATGGGTCGGTCCCAACCAATGAAGTCGTGGAGGTCACCATGAACATTAATCGTCTCGGTGCCGGGGCGCAGCATCAGGTGAAAAGTATTGCCGAGGAGAATGTCGGCTCCCGTTCCACGTACCTGCTCGGGGGTCAGCCCCTTAACCGTGCCGTAGGTCCCGACAGGCATAAACGCAGGGGTGGCAACCTCACCGCGTGGAAAACACATCTTGCCGGTGCGCGCCTTGCCGTCGGTTGCGGCGATGTCAAAACTCATGTGGCTCATAGATAACTCATCTGCCGGTCATCGTGACCGTCTCATTAATTCGTTCGGTAGTTTGCCTCGAGACTCTTACCTAGAGACTAGTGCTCGCGGGTCGCGCGAAACTCCACCTCGGGCCAGCGGTCTTCCATTAGACTCAAATTGACGCGCGTGGGCGCGAGGTAGGTGAGATAGCCGCCGCCATCTATGGCCAAATTGTCGTGGGCTTTTTTGCGGAATTCTGCAAGCTTGACTGAATCTTTACAATCCACCCAGCGCGCTGACTGCACGGTAATCGGCTCGTAGATAGCATCAACTTTGTATTCATCTTTGAGGCGGAACGCAACCACCTCAAACTGCAGCACGCCAACCGCGCCTACAATGAGATCATTATTGCGTAGCGGCATAAACAACTGCGTAGAGCCCTCTTCCGATAGCTGCTGCAACCCTTTTTGTAACGCCTTCATCTTAAGCGGATCTTTTAAGCGAATGCGCCGGAACAGTTCGGGCGCGAAATGCGGAATACCTAAAAACTTGAGTTCCTCGCCACCGGTAAAGGTATCGCCAATCTGAATAGTGCCGTGGTTGTGCAAGCCAATTATGTCGCCGGACACCGCAGACTCTGCTTGATCACGGTCGCCTGCGAGAAAGGTTACCGCGTCGGCAACCTTCACATCCTTGCCGAGTCGCGAATGGCGCATCTTCATATTGCGCGAATACTCACCCGAGCAGAGGCGCATGAAGGCGATTCGATCTCGGTGTTTGGGATCCATATTCGCTTGGATCTTAAAGACGAAGCCAGTAAAGCCCGACTCTGTTGCGGTGACGTCGCGCGACTCGGTCGCACGCGTTTGCGGCGCTGGTGCATATTCCACGAAGTCGTCGAGCATTTCTTTCACGCCGAAATTGCCGAGCGCCGTGCCGAAATAGACCGGCGTCATCTCACCGCGCAAATAAGCGTCGAGGTCGAAATCGTTACTCGCGCCGCGCACCAGTTCTATTTCATCGCGGAAGTCGTCCCGGTAACTGCCTAACAACGCCTTCGCCTCGTCACTGTCTATGCCTTCGATCACCTCCACCTCGTGCAGCTGACTCCCCTGCCCGTGTCGGTAGACGTGGATCGTGTCTTTATAGAGATTGTAGACACCCTTGAATTCTTTGCCCATGCCGAGCGGCCAGTTGATAGGGGCGCATTTGATTTTAAGCACAGTCTCGATCTCGTCGAGCACATCAATAGCATCGCGAATATCGCGATCGAGTTTGTTCACAAAGGTAAAAATGGGGGTGTCGCGCAGTCGGCAAACCTCCATCAGCTTAATGGTTCGTTCTTCGACGCCCTTGGCACCGTCGACTATCATCAGCGCCGAATCGACTGCGGTAAGGACGCGGTAGGTGTCTTCCGAAAAGTCCTCGTGGCCCGGAGTGTCGAGGAGATTGACTACGCGGTCCATGTACGGAAACTGCATGACCGAAGAGGTGACCGAGATGCCGCGCTGCTGCTCCATCGCCATCCAGTCGGAGGTCGCATGCTTGTCTGCCTTTTTGCCCTTAACCGAGCCTGCCACCTGAATAAGATTGCCAAGCAGGATGAGCTTTTCGGTTATTGTGGTTTTACCAGCATCGGGGTGCGAGATGATGGCAAACGTGCGCCGTTTTTCAATTTCGTTGGCTAAGTTGCTAACACCCATACCTGATGAATCCCAAAAGTGACAATGTCTAATTAGATAATCTGCGCTATCGATGCTCAAAAGCTTTCCAGTCTGCGCAAGGGGCGCATAGTATCAAATTACTGGCTACAATCCTTGCCTGAGTTCACCTACACTCGGTTTGATCATTTTTACTAATAGACTCAGTAACGCAGGCATCAGTATGGATTTCACCTTAAACGACGAACAGCGCGCGCTCCAAGAATCAGTTAGGCAGTTTGCTCAGCGAGAACTCCCCGAACTCGCTCGTGAGATCGAGCTCAGCGATGAACCGCCCAGCCTAGAGCTTAGACGCCGTTTCGGTGAACTCGGCTATCTTGGCGTTAACCTACCCAGCGAATACGGCGGTGGCGGGATGTCGCATTTCGATGCGGTTTTAGTACTGGAAGAAGTCGCCAAAATCTCAATTGCTGTCGCGTTCCCCATTTTTGAATCCTGCTTCGGCCCCACGCTGGCCATAGCCCACTTTGGGAGCGACGCGATGAAACAGCGCGTTCTGCCCAAAGTTTGTGCTGGCGAGATGGTTGTTGCCGTTGCAATGTCTGAGCCCGATGCAGGCTCTGCGCTCACCGACTTAAAAACTCAGGTGCGCCGTGAAGGCGACAAGATGCTTCTTAGCGGCAACAAGCGCTGGAGCTCAGGTGCTGGGCACTCCGAGGCCTATGTCGTTTATTGCCGCATGGATGATAGCCCCGGCGCCAAATCCATCGGCGCCGTGCTCGTCGAGAAGGGCAGCAAGGGCTTCACCTTTGGCAAACGAGACCACCATATGGGATTCCGCGGCGTCTACAGTGCGGATATGTATTTCGACGACGTCGAAGTCACCGATGCAGATATCCTCGTGCCCTCGGGCGGCTTTGGCAAGCTGATGGACGCTTTCGATCTTGAGCGCTGCGGTAACACAACCATGTCACTGGCAACCGCGCAGTCAGCATTCGATTATGTGCTGGCGTACGTACAAGAACGCCAGCAGTTCGGTAAACCGCTTGTCGACTTCCAAGGCGTACAGATACAGATTGCTGAAATGAAGATGAAGCTCGAGGCGGCTCGGCTCTTGCTTTACCGTGCAGTCATCAACGCCGAGAGCGGCCTGCCGTCAATTGCCGAAAGCTCGGTCGCTAAATGCTTCGCCAATGAGACCGCACGCGAGGTTACCGGCAAGGCAATGCAGCTCATGGGTGGCTACGGTTATTCGAAAGAGTTCCCGCTAGAGCAGAAGCTGAGAGATTCGTGGGGATGGGGGATCGCCGGGGGGGCTATCGATATTCAGAAGGTGAATATTACTGCGGCGCTTGTTGGCCGGCGCTTCAATCAAAGAGCGTAGCCTGCTGACGGCGTGGCCTAGTGCAGCACCGCTGCACTAGGAATCTCGCGCGACTCAGAATAATCGGCGTGGAGAATATCCGCGCGCTGCACGAGGAGCAAATCGTTGGGCAGTAGCTTGTCGTATTCATCCGCCGCCGAGTCTATGGCCTGCACATCAATCTCTTCAGTAAGCACACACACCACATCGTCATCGTCTACATCGACAACAATTGCCTGTTTAAATCCCACGATTGTGTTGAGCGAAGCCTTCGAGCCAATATCGAACCGATAGGCCGGCAGAAGCGCAGACGGTGATCTAAGCAGACCAGTCGAGGTAAATGCCACACCAAACCCTGCCGCTGCAACGATATGAATAATTTCTATAACATCGGGGTCTGAGAGATCTACTCTGAGTGTTCTTCCTTCGTCGGGGACTGATTCAAATTCCACCTTTGGCTTCTTCTGGCTTAACAGGCGAAGGAAGAGGCTGATGTCTTCCTCGTTCCATTCCAAGGTTTCTTCTTGTTCAGATCGCATACTGTCCGACGCTAAGCTCAGAACAGTGGTCTCTATAGTGAGATCGGGAACCTCGTTTTCGGGAGGGCGGGGCACCACAAGAGACACAGAGCAATAGCCTTCGCTGCTCTCTGGGCTTAGCCTCCAAAGAAACGGAATATCGGCGTTGAGTTCGATCATAAAGCGAAGATGCCTAAAAACGGATGGCGAAGAAAAAGGGTCTTTGGAGTAGCGCTGCGATCGCCATTTAGGGGTACAAAGATAACACAAATAGTAAGGGGTATATATCGCTGCAGCGTGTGATGCGCGTCAGCGTTGAAGGGGCAAGTTAGCGGCATGACCTAAGCAATCTCAGACATTGTCGCTGTAAGTTATTGTGTTTAATATTGTTTGCAGAGAGCGGGGGAACACACTTTTTTTCCACAGAAACTGTGGATAACTCTGTGGGTAAAATAGGAAAAACGCGTAAAAGCCTGTAAATTAGCGCTTTCAAGTATAAATTGGTTAATTTTTGCTCAACTCATAATAAATAATAAAATCAATGGCTTAATTAGCCTATGCATGGAGAAATCACAAAAATACCGTTAAAAATAGCGTTTTGTGACACGAATGTAGCGCATGTGCATAAAATAGCGAGGTTAACGCGCACTCAATAAAACACTAAAACGCACCCTACTGATTTTAATGAATTTTTATGACCCAGCAAAACGCTCGTTCCGAACTTTTGCCCGTTTATACTCCTCCACTCCAAAAACCGCCTGTGCGACAATAGCCACCTCGCTTGTTACCGGCATCGCTGCTATGACCTCGCCATTGCGCTTTTTCAAAACCTCTTTTGCGCTGCGTCTCTGTGCAATCATTACGCTAACCCTCATCCTTGCACTCTTCGCTGGCGCAAATTTCTCGCGCTGGTCGGCAGGTAAAGAGGCGAAGGCACGCTCCCTCCTTCTTGTTCGAAACCTGTTCGTCGACGAAAAACCCTCGAACCTCATGCTCTATGCGCACCCAGCTCTGTTTGAGTCAACAAGCGAACTCGATTGGCCGAGCCACCTCTACTACTTGCGCGGTCGACTAGGAAGCCTGACGAGCATTGATGCACTGCGCAGCACGGTTGCAACCCCCCTTTTTGACAGCGACTCAGCGGAGTCAACAGCGAGCCATACAGTGCAAGTTACGTTTGAAAGCGGCCCTGCCGACATTCAGATCACCTACCTTCGCAGCGGCGATGAATGGCTTGTTACACAATTCTCAATCCTCGCAGACGCGCTATCAAGCTAGCTTACGGGGCGCTTTTTTAGCCAATCGCCACACCCACCACCTGAATTAACTGACTGTAATCGCTGTGCCCTGACAGTATTTTCTCAATCCCATCTTGGCGCATAGTTCGCATACCATCTTGTGCTGCCTGATGACGCAGCTCATCAAGGCTTGCGCGCCGGTAGATCAAGCCCCGCAGGCGACTTCCGCACACAAGCATCTCATGAATAGCCATACGCCCTTTGTAACCCGTGCCTCCGCACTCGCTGCACCCAACGGCCTTACACAATGTCCATTGCCTAGTTTCAAGTCCGTGATTGACGAAATCTTCCTCTCCATACCACTCCAATAGACGGAGCCTTTCGCTCTCGTCTGGCTCGTAGGCCTGTTTACAATTAGCGCACAGCGTCCGCATGAGTCGCTGCGCCAGAACACCTAACAGCGCGTCAGAGAAATTGATTGGGTCAAGGCCAAGATCTAACAGCCGCGTGATCGTTTCAGGCGCAGAATTGGTGTGCAGGGTCGACAGCACGAGGTGTCCAGTCAGGGAGGCCTCAATCCCAATATTTGCCGTTTCTTTGTCCCTCATTTCACCAATCAGAATGACATCCGGATCAGCCCTCAGAAACGCGCGCATCGCCATGGCGAAGGTAAAATTGATTTTGGATTGCACCTGCACCTGCTGTAAACCCTCCTGAGTGATCTCTACAGGATCCTCGGCGGTCCAAATCTTCCTCTCAGGCGTGTTGAGCTTGCTTAAAACGGCGTGCAAGGTTGTTGTTTTGCCCGACCCTGTTGGGCCCACAACAAGAAACAACCCATGGGGTTGTGTCGCGATTGTCATAATTTCGCGCTGATTCGCCACACTCAAACTTAAAGTCTCTAGCTGCATTGGGCTGCCTGGCGTCAACAACCGCATAACCACGCTCTCGCCATGCACCGTCGGCAATGTTGCGACCCGCATCTCGATATGACGATCGGCGAGTTTCAGTTTGCACTTCCCGTCTTGGGGAAGCCGCCGTTCGGCAATATTCAATCGCGAAATAACTTTGACCCTCGCGATTGCGGCTGCACAGTGCTCTTCGGGTATCATTAACAACTGTCGACAGAGGCCGTCTACCCGAATCCTGACACTGCCAGGTGCACCCTCTCGACTCGGTTCGATATGGATATCAGATGCGCCCAGCCTATCCGCCTCGGCGATAACCCGATTAACAAGCTGAATCATCCCCGATGTTTCACTGCCATGGTCTTCGTCATCGAGGCGTTCGGGCTGCGCCGCTTTGCTCTGAGAGGCGAGGACGGAGAAAAGATCTTCGAAGCTGGTTGATGATTCAGGAGGGGAGTCATCACGAAGAAACAGAGAGATATGCTCGGGCAGGCCAACGCGGAAAACGTAATTTCGCGCATTGA
>Ga0209654_1002401_pt1 | contig 12968 bp, 8 predicted proteins | sample SaaInl1SG_22_DNA_FD_184646 | JGI IMG/M metagenome (GOLD analysis project Ga0209654, IMG submission 184646) | Marine microbial communities from expanding oxygen minimum zones in the Saanich Inlet - ESP_161SG_22_DNA (SPAdes) (version 2) | ecosystem: Environmental > Aquatic > Marine > Intertidal... | reverse complement strand
TTGCTGACTCGGTAGCTTCAGTTCCGTCCCAAAATGCAGAAATAAAGCCTCCTTTGGTTTCCAAAACTTCTTTAAAGACGTCAAATGTGTCCACTTCTGTGGTATGATTCGCTCTAAAATCTTTAGCACGGTCAAATAACGCTACTTGGATTTCTTTTAGGGTTGATTGGATTTCAGTAACCAAATCGTCTTGTGCAACACTCTTTTTAGATAGCGTATCACGGCGTGCCAGTTCAACTGTCCCATTTTCCAAATCTCGTGGCCCGATACCAATGCGCAACGGCACCCCTTTTAGTTCGTATTCATTAAACTTAAATCCTGGTTTGTGTGTATCGCGGTTGTCAAAATGCACACGGATATCTGCCTTGCGTAATGCTTCAACTATAGGAGTAACGGAAATCTCAATAGCAGTGCGTTGTTCATCGCCTCTATAAATAGGAACTATCACCACTTGATGTGGTGCTAATTCAGGCGGTAACACCAAACCATTGTCGTCACTATGTGTCATGATAAGCGCCCCCATAAGACGCGTAGAAACACCCCAAGAAGTTGCCCACACATGCTCCAATCCGCCTTCTTTTGTGGCAAATTTCACATCAAAAGCTTTGGCAAAGTTTTGTCCTAAAAAGTGTGAAGTTCCCGCTTGTAAGGCTTTTCCGTCTTGCATAAGTGCCTCAATACAGTAGGTTTCTACAGCACCAGCAAAGCGCTCTGCTTCCGATTTAACCCCCTGTATAACGGGAATGGCCATATAATGCTCAACAAAGTCAGCATATATGCCATTCATGCGTTTGGCCTCTTCCAGGGCCTCTGCTTTTGTGGCATGGGCAGTATGCCCTTCTTGCCATAAAAATTCAGCAGTTCGCAAAAATAAACGAGTACGCATTTCCCAGCGCACTACATTTGCCCATTGATTCAATAAAATAGGCAAATCACGATAGGACTGGATCCAATTTTTATAGGTATTCCAAATAATCGCTTCACTTGTAGGTCGCACAATAAGTTCTTCCTCCAGTTTTGCTTTTGGATCTACACGAAGTTTTCCGGGTTTGTCGGGGTCATTTTCTAAGCGATAATGTGTAACTACGGCGCATTCTTTTGCAAAACCCTCGGCATTTTGTTCTTCGGCCTCGAATAGACTTTTCGGCACAAAAAGCGGAAAATAAGCATTGCTATGACCTGTTTCTTTGAATTTTTTATCCAAAATGGCTTGCATGCGTTCCCAAATAGCAAACCCATAAGGTTTGATAACCATACAGCCACGAACAGCAGAGTTCTCCGCTAAATCAGCTTTTACCACTAGTTCATTATACCATTTTGAGTAATCCTCGTCTCGCGATGTTAAATGCTTCCCCATAAGTTTGGCACAACTTTTGTTTTTTGTTAGTTGTAGTGCAAAACTACTTAAATTTGAAGTTAATTAAACGTTACAGCCATGAGAACTATTCACCACCAACATCGTTTTAAAAATACACCCATAATTTTAGTTGTTTTTTTAGCCCTTCTCTTTGTTGGTTGCAGTGGCTATCAATCTGTTTCCTATTATCAAGACGGCATCTATGGCGATGCAGGCTTTCAACAAGTTCCCCAACAAGCGGTAAATACAGCTTCAGCGCCTCAACAAAGTGGAACTTACTACAAAAATTACTTTGCTGAAAAGGCAGAGCAAGGTATTCAAGATGATGCATATTTTACATCTCCCGAGGAATACCAAAATCCAACACCCGAACATACCAGTGCAGGAAACTATCAAGCACATGGTTCATGGGGTGATCAAACAGATAGAATTAACATCAACGTAGTTTACAACCGTCCATTTGGTTGGAACATGGGTTGGGGTTGGTATGATGCACCATACACCTTTGGACGTTCTTCTTTTTGGGGTTTTAATTATCATCCTTGGTATTTCACTTATGGTTTTAATTACCATCCATATTATAACCCATACCGGTTTGGTTGGGGGCGCGGCAACTACTGGAACAACTGGGGGTATCAAGATCCTTATTGGGATAGGAGGTATTACAACAGGAATGTTTATCGAGATGCACCAATCTATACAAGGTTGAATGGATCAAGAACAATTACGCGCACAAGTACGCAGAATCGAAGTGGAAGAAACATAAATTCAAATTCAGTAAATACCAATAATCGAACAAATGCGCGGGGTACAACTAGGACAAACACAAGTGCACAAAGAAGTTCTAATACAACGCAGGGCCGTCAAGCAACATCTACGCGTAACCGAACACCAAGTAGAACAACTACACGACGAAGCAACTCAAGCACGAATAATGCTACAACAAGTCAGCCACGAAACAATTCAAGTCGAGATTACTCAAACAACAATTCCTCGTATAGAAGTTCCTCTTCGTCGTCAAGCAATAGTTACCGAAGTGCATCACCTAGTCGAACAACAAATACTACAAGGAGTAGTAGCCCCTCAAGAAGTACTAATTCAACCAGAAGAAGATAGATTATGAAAAAGTTTATAAATAATACATGGGTGCTTTCTTGTGCCTTATTTGGAATGTTTTTGCAAGGTCAAGAGCTACATGATATTGTACAATACACTACAGAGGAACTTCATGGTTCAGCTCGATACAAAGCCCTAGCGGGTGCATTTGGTGCATTAGGTGGTGATTTATCAGCCATAAGCAACAATCCTGCATCCTCTACTGTATTTTCATTCAATGAGGCTGGCATGACCATAGGGTTACAAACGTATAAAACGAATAACACTTATTTTAATGATATAAAATCTAAGGAAACCAACTCCTTTGATGTTGGCCAGGCAGGATTTGTACTTTTATTTGCCAACCAAAATAGTGATTGGGACAAAATTGCTTTTGGGTTTAATACCCAACTGGTAAATAATTTCAATAAAAATGTATATGCACAAGGAATAAATACTCAACGTGGTTTAGCAGACTACTTTCTCGAAATTGCAGGAGCAACTTTAGACAGAAATATTCCTTTCAGCACTTATAACTTTAACAGGAATACTAATACGGAATATGCAGATTTAGCCAGTATTGGCGCAGATGCGCAACGCACCTATATGGCATATGCAACAGGTGTTATCAATTATTATGCCCCAGAAAATGAAGCCCCTTATTATGGATATGATGACGACAAAAGCTCAGGCATCAATCAAATTCACGATTTACAAACTAGTGGGGGACAACGTAAGTACACATTAAATTTTAGTGGTAGATATTTGGAAAAATTATCTTTAGGAGTGAACATCAACATCTATACCATTGATTACACACAACGAAAATCTACTTCTGACAAATACGAAAATGGCAATTCCTTTTTAGATCAAGTTGATTACATCCAAGATTTAAAAAGTTTTGGAACTGGAGTTTCCCTTCAATTAGGGGCACTTTATAAGGCTTCTGATATATTGCGATTGGGGTTAAATTATACAAGTCCAACATACTATGAAATTGAAGAAGAATACTCCGAGGCGTTAGATGTGAGATATAATCGTGAATTGGAAGGTTCCTTTGGGCGCTCCATGTATCCAAACGTTATTAACGTCTTAGCACCTTATAACCTCAAAACGCCTTCAATATTACAGGGAAGTATGGCACTTGTTTTTGGAACTAATGGCCTTTTAAGTATTGATTACGGATTAAAAGATTACACTACTACAAAAGTAGATGATAACAGCAACACTTTTGATTACTTGAACAACGACATCACCAATAATTTAGAAAAAGCTACATTTTTAAGAGCTGGTGGTGAAACACGATTTGGAGATATCAGCTTTCGAGCAGGATATTGGTTTGAACAAACTCCCTATAAGAACAATCAATTAATGACAGACAGAAGTGGTTTTGCTCTAGGTACTGGAATTCGATTTGGAAACGCCTCTCTAGACCTTACATACACAAAAGTAAATCAAGATTTTAAACAACAACTTTATGCTATTGGGCTAACCGATTCTTTTAACGTACAACAACAAACGGGAAATGTATCGTTAACATATAATGTACGCTTCTAATAAAAACTAATTTTTACGAATGTAGTATCTTTGCCACTTATACAAAGGTGCTATGAAATTTGACAAACTACTAAAAGAAACTTTGGAGGACATCAATGATGATGATCACCTGAGTGGAAATATCGAGACTCCGCTGCGAGACGATGCTTTTGAAATGTCAAACAATGAAAAAATTGTGCGCATTGAAAAAGATGTTACACGCATTTTAGAAACCTTGGGTATGGATCTTAAAGACGATAGCCTTAAAGGAACAGCAAAAAGAGTTGCCAAAATGTTTGTAAACGAACTTTTTGCTGGACTTCACCCCGACAATAAACCCAGCGCATCTACTTTTGACAACAAATACAAGTACGGAGAAATGTTGGTGGAAAAAAATATCACCCTCTACTCTACTTGTGAGCATCATTTACTTCCAATTGTTGGCAAAGCACATGTAGCCTACATTTCTAACGGAACCGTTGTGGGGCTTTCTAAAATGAACCGCTTGGTGGACTATTTTGCCAAACGCCCACAAGTGCAAGAGCGACTAACAATTCAGGTCGTTAAAGCCTTACAAGAAGTGCTAAACACCCAAGACGTTGCATGCGTAATTGATGCCAAGCACCTTTGTGTAAATGCACGAGGTATTCGCGATATAGACAGCAGCACAGTAACGGCTGAGTTTGGCGGAGCTTTCAAAAAAGCCGAAGTAAGAAAAGAGTTTTTGGGATACCTCAACCTTGACACTTCGTTTTAGCATATGAGTGACATTACACCACCTTTGTATATTTTTAATTCGCTAAGCGGAAAAAAAGAGCTTTTTACACCCATTGAAGACAAACATGTGGGTATGTATGTATGTGGACCAACGGTGTATAGCAATGTTCACTTAGGCAATTGCCGTACGTTTATCTCATTCGATTTGGTATATCGTTACTTAAAGCATTTGGGCTATTCTGTACGTTATGTACGAAACATAACCGATGCAGGTCACTTAGAACACGACGCAGACGAAGGTGAAGACCGAATATCCAAAAAAGCAAGACTAGAACGTATTGAACCTATGGAAGTGGTTCAACGCTATACTGTGGATTTTCATCAAACCTTAGCAGCATTTAACACACTTCCTCCAAACATCGAGCCTACTGCAACAGGGCATATCATCGAGCAAATTGAAATTGTTAAAGGCATTCTTGCATCTGGATTGGCGTACGAAGTCAACGGCTCTGTTTATTTTGATGTTAAAAAATATAACACCTCCAACGACTACGGCATTCTTAGTGGTAGGAAATTGGAGGATATGATTCATAACACACGATTGCTTTCAGGTCAAAGCGATAAACGTTCGCCACAAGATTTTGCCCTTTGGAAAAAAGCTGAGCCACAACACATTATGCGCTGGCCTTCTCCATGGGGAGATGGTTTTCCAGGGTGGCACTTGGAATGTACTGCTATGAGCACAAAGTATTTGGGAGAGCAGTTTGACATTCACGGAGGCGGTATGGATCTAAAGTTTCCACACCACGAATGTGAAATTGCACAAGCCGAAGCAATAAACCAAAAAAGTCCTGTCAATACATGGATGCATGCCAATATGCTAACGCTCAACGGCAAAAAAATGGCTAAATCCACAGGGAATAATATACTGCCAAACGAACTTTTTAATGGATCAAATCCCATATTATCCAAAGCATTTTCTCCGGATGTAGCACGCTTTTTTATGTTACAAGCACACTACCGCAGTATTTTGGATTTAAGCAACGATGCATTAGAAGCCTCAGAAAAAGGGTATAAACGCTTAATTCAAGGCATTGAATTACTTGCAGATTTACCAATGAGTAATAAAAGTAGCGTAGATGTAAATACGCATATCAGTAGCTATTACGATGCAATGAACGACGATTTTAATAGTCCAATTCTCATTGCACAACTATTTGAAACGGTTAAACTCATTCATCGTGTGAAGCAAGGCGAAGAAACGCTTACAAAATCCGATCTGGAAAAACTCAACAAAGCAGTACATCATTTTGTGCTTGACGTATTAGGTTTAACTTTAGTTTCTGATCAAAACGAAGACACGTATTTGGACAAAGCTCTTTCAGTGCTTATCGATTTACGTGAGCAAGCGCGTTCCAATAAAGATTTTGCTACCGCCGACAGAATTCGTGATGAACTTTTAGCAAAAGGCATTCAACTAAATGATGGAAAAGACGGTACTACTTACGGACTATCGTCATGAAAAAGGTACTTGTTTTACCTTTTGTTATCCTTATTCGTTTCTACCAAATTCTTATATCCCCACTGCTACCATCGTCATGTAGGTTCCACCCTACCTGTTCTCAATACAGCCTAGTTGCCTTACAAAAACACGGCCTTCGGAGAGGTACTTTGTTAGCAATCAAGCGCATAAGTAAATGCCATCCGTGGGGCGGGCAAGGTCACGACCCTGTTCCCGAGTAGGTTATTTTTACTGTATCTTTAACACAAATAAAATCTCATGTTAGCACTCAAATTTTTGTGGGCACCCGACCCAGTAGCCATAAGTCTTGGCAGTTTTAATGTTTACTATTACAGTTTGATGTTTGTTATTGCCTTTGCATCTGGACTATACTTAATGAAATTCATGTACAAAAAAGAAGGAATCTCTTTGGAGTATTTAGATCCACTATTGATGTATATGGTGGTTGGAACACTTGTTGGCGCACGTCTTGGCGAAGTGTTTTTCTATAATTGGGATTATTTTCAAAACAACCTACTCGAAATTATTTTACCTGTGAAAATCACAGAAGAAGGGTGGAAATTTGTTGGTTTTAGAGGTTTAGCAAGCCACGGCGCTGTGGTAGGTATTTTATCTGCACTTTACTTATACATCAAGAAATACAAATATGGGTCTATGCTTTGGCTTTTAGACCGAGTTGCCATTACAGTTGCATTTGGTGGCGTTTTTATTCGTATTGGAAACTTTTTTAACTCTGAAATTGTTGGAAAATATACAGGGAGTAGTTTTGGCGTTGTATTTAAAAATAACGGAGAAACGCTACCTAGACACCCCGTTCAACTATATGAATCTTTAGGGTACTTAATTGTGTTTATAATCCTCTTTTTAATTTACAAAAACACCCAAAAGCGAAACCAAAAAGGCTACTTAATAGGTGCTTTTTTTAGCTTGCTTTTTAGTGTGCGCTTTATAGCAGAATTTGTAAAAGAAAGTCAAGGTGGTTTTGGAGAAAACTTAGGTTACCTCTCAACAGGCCAATGGCTTAGTATCCCACTTATTATTATGGGGTTAGTTGTAATGGCATTATCTTATAAAAATAAGGCAAACGTTTAACCGTTTGCCTTGTTCTTTTTAGATGTATCAAACATGACAGGCGTTGCAATAAACAACGATGAATAAGTACCTACAAGCACACCTACAATCAGTGCGAACATAAATCCGCGAATCGCTTCACCACCGAAAATAAATATAGCCAATAGTACCACCAAGGTAGTAAGTGACGTATTGATTGTTCGGCTTAAGGTGCTGTTAAGTGCACTATTTACGATTTTATTACTTTCCCAAGACGTATGAAGGCGTGTAAATTCACGAATACGGTCAAACACTACCACGGTATCGTTTAGTGAATATCCAATTACAGTAAGAACGGCAGCAATAAATGATTGATTGATTTCCATGCTAAATGGCATAAAGGTATATGTAATCGAAAACACACCCAGTACAATGAGTACATCGTGGAAAACGGCAGCTACCGCACCAAGTGAATATTGCCACTTACGGAAACGCAATAAGATGTAAAGGAAGACCACAATGAGAGACCCAAATACCGCCAAGAAAGAATTCTTCTTGATATCATCAGCGATAGTCGGCCCTACTTTAATAGATGACATAATGCCTACTTGCTTGTCCTCAGCACCGTTTACAAAGTCATCATAAGATAAATTTTGAGGAAGGAAAGTGGATAATCCATTGTATAAAGCCTCTTGAATTTCGTTATCTACTTCTGTTCCCTCTACATCAACTTTGAAGTTCGTGGTGATTTTAAGCTGATTGTCCTCGCCAAAAGTTTTGGCCTCGGCACTTCCCAAAAGTGACACCAATTGGGCTTGCGCATCAGAAGGATTTACTGCCTGCTCAAAACGAACCGTATAAGAACGTCCACCTACAAAATCAACCCCTTGATTTAATCCCTTTGTGAAAAGAGAGAAAACACCTACCGTGATAAGTATTCCAGATATAACATATGCGATAGCACGTTTTTTCAAGAAAGTGATAGACAGATTGCGGAAAAGATTTTTAGTGGCTTTGGTAGCAAACTCTAGCGAATAGCCCTTACCAATTCGGCTGTCAACAAGGAGTCTTGTAACAAAAATGGCGGTACAAAGCGAAGTAGCGATACCAATAAGAAGTGTGGTGGCAAATCCTTTAATTGGACCTGTTCCAAAAATAAATAAGATAAATGCTGTAAGTCCCGTAGTAATATTTGCATCTAAGATAGAAGACAAGGCATTTTTAAACCCGTCTGAAACGGCTTGTTTTTGACCTTTACCTTTTGCCAATTCCTCACGAATACGCTCAAAAATAAGTACGTTAGCATCCACCGACATACCGATGGTAAGTACGATACCTGCAATTCCAGGTAATGTAAGAACAGCACCAAGTCCAGCAAGAATACCAAAAATCAAAACAATGTTTAGTGTTAGTGCAATATCGGCGTATAATCCGGCACGGCCATAATAAAAAATCATCCATGCCAATACCAAAAGAAGCGCAATCACAAAGGAATTGATTCCACTTTCAATAGCTTCTTGCCCTAACGATGGTCCAACAATTTCAGATTGGATAATTTCGGCAGCAGCAGGAAGTTTACCTGCGCGTAAAACGTTAGCCAAGTCAATTGCTTCGTTAAGTGAAAACTGACCTGAAATTTCAGAACGACCACCTGCAATAGCCCCTTTAGAAACACCCGGTGCTGAATATACCACGTCGTCTAATACAATGGCAATATTACTACCTTCACGGAATGCTTTTCCTGTCATATCTTCCCATATACGAGCCCCTTTTCCATTCATTTGCATGGAAACAGCAGGTGCACCAAGTTGATCATAGGTTTGGGATGCATCTACAATTACGCTTCCACTTAGCGGTGGTTCGTTAGACCTGTTTGCATTAACTACATATAAATCAACTATATCGGTTTGTGCATCTGGAATTCCCCACAAAAATTTGGTAAAACGCAAATCAGCAGGAAGTAATGCACGAACGTCTGAACGGTTCAAGTATTCTTCCAAAATAGGTTGGTCTTTTGCATCCACCTGTAACAATACAGGTCCGCCAGCATAACCCGCACCTTTTATATAATCGTAAATGGGGTTTACAACTGTAGTTATGGAATCTTGCTGTGCAGAAACGTCAGAAAGTAAGTCATCAATATCTGAAGTTTCTTCAGTAGTTTCTTCTTTTTGGGTTGCTACAACAGATTTGAGTAATTCATTGGCTTGCCCCAAAAATGTACCATAAACTTGATTTGAAGCAGTTTCCCAAAATTCCAATTGCGCTGTACTTTGTAAAAGATTTTTTACACGCTCTACATCACGTGCTCCAGGAAGCTCCACCAAAATACGACCAGAGTTCCCTAAACGTTGGATATTGGGTTGTGTAACCCCGAACTTATCGATACGCTTGCGTAATACTTCAAATGCTGAAACAATTGAAGCATCAATTTTTCTACGAATGATAGGTTGTACCTCCTCATCAGTCATATTAAAATTAATATCATCACTCAAAGTACGATTGGCAAAAATATCAGGACTTGCTAATTTTTGGTCTCCTTTCAAAGCGTCAAATGCTTCAAAGAAACTTTCTACATATGTTTCATCAGAAGATTTCTGTAATACATCTGCATCTTCCAATGCACGATTAAACAATGGATTGCGTGAGTTTTCTGCTAATCCCTTTAAAATGTCTTTTACAGAAACCTGCAAAATAACATTGATACCTCCTTTTAGGTCGAGCCCTTTGTTGAGTTCGCGGTCTTTGGCGGTTCCATAAGACGTAAAACCAAAAGCGGTTTCGTTGGAAATGGAATCTAGATAGTTTCGCTCGGCAATATCCACTAACGCAAAATAGTTTGCGTCTTCTGGGTTAACCGAAGCTTGTGCAAAGGTTTTTGCGTCTGACTCAATCTTTGATGTAACAAAGGTGAATGAAAGTTGGTAAAGGCTGACAAGGCCAAATAAAACGGTAAAGAGTTTGATAAGTCCGTTATTCTGCATGATATAGAATTTAGTGTCGCATATGAGACGAGCAAATATAACGTATCCGCCCTGATTAACAAATACCTAATTAAAGGGATAAAAAATTATGAAAGAATACTGTCTAACGCCGAATTCATGGTGCGAACAGCAGTAGCACTTTTATCAAATGTTGCTTGTTCTTCATCGTTTAGATTGATATCTACGATAGATTCCCATCCGTTACGTCCAATAACACAAGGAACACCAATACATATATCCTCTTGGTTGTATTCTCCTTCAAGGTAAACGGAACAAGGAATAATGCGTTTTTGATCGTTTAAAATACTATCCACCAAATAAGCAACCGATGCACCTGGTGCATACCAAGCAGAAGTTCCTAAAAGTTTGGTTAGCGTAGCTCCGCCTACCATGGTGTCTGCAGCAACTTGTTTAAGTGCATCTGCTTCCAGTAATGTAGAAACGGGAATTCCGTTATAAGACGCCAAACGCGTGAGTGGAATCATGGTAGTGTCCCCGTGACCTCCGATTACCATTCCATGAATGTCATTTGCAGGTTTGTCAAGGGCGAGTGATAAATAGGTTTTAAAACGAGAACTGTCAAGTGCACCTCCCATACCTATAATACGGTTTTTAGGCAACCCTGTTTTTTTCAATGCCAAATAGGTCATGGTATCCATAGGATTAGACACCACTACAATAATAGCCTCTGGCGAGTTTGCCAAAACATTTTCAGAAACCGTTTGAACTATTCCTGCGTTAATACCTATAAGCTCTTCACGAGTCATTCCTGGCTTTCTTGGGATACCAGAAGTAATAACTACGACATCGCTATTTGCTGTTTTAGAATAATCGTTTGTGGTACCCACAATCTTGGTGTTAAAACCTAGTGTTGTAGCGGTTTGCATCATATCTAGGGCTTTGCCTTCCGCAAATCCTTCTTTGATGTCTAGCAACACTACTTCGCTAGCAATACGTTGCGTAGCGATCGCATCTGCGCAAGTGGCACCTACATTTCCGGCGCCTACAATAGTAACTTTCATCTCTTTGTTATTTTGGTGCTGCAAAAATACAGCTTGATTGCCAATACTGAAAGATTAAGCGTCAATATTCGCGTAAACAGCATTCTTTTCTATGAATTCGCGTCTTGGTGGTACTTCATCACCCATAAGCATAGAAAACACTCGGTCTGCTTCGCCGCCATTATCAATGGTAACTTGACGCAAGGTTCTAAACTCTGGATTCATGGTAGTGTCCCAAAGTTGTTCAGCATTCATTTCACCAAGACCTTTGTAACGCTGTACAGATGATCCTTGCCCAAAGTCTTGCATCAATCGATCACGCTGATCATCGTTCCAAGCATATTGTTTTTTGGCACCTTTTTTAACCAAATAAAGGGGAGGCGTAGCAATATAGATATATCCATTTTCAATAAGCTCACGCATATATCGGAAAAAGAATGTAAGGATTAGAGTCGAAATGTGACTTCCATCCACGTCGGCATCACACATTATCACAATTTTGTGATAGCGTAATTTTTCTAAGTTTAGTGCTTTGGCGTCCTCTTCAGTTCCAATAGTAACACCGAGAGCCGTATAGATATTTCGAATTTCTTCATTTTCAAACACCTTATGCTGCATGGCTTTTTCTACATTGAGGATTTTTCCCCGTAGAGGCAAAATGGCTTGAAATTTTCGGTCTCGCCCTTGTTTTGCCGTACCACCTGCCGAATCTCCCTCAACAAGGAATACCTCGCATAATTGTGGATCTTGCTCTGAGCAATCGGACAGTTTTCCGGGTAATCCACCGCCACTCATAACGGTTTTACGCTGTACCATTTCGCGCGCTTTGCGTGCGGCATGTCTTGCTTGAGCTGCTAAAATCACTTTCTGTACAATGGATTTTGCATCGTTAGGGTGTTCTTCTAAATAGTTTTCAAGCATTTCAGAAACCGCTTGAGAAACGGCAGCACTTACCTCCCTGTTTCCAAGTTTTGTTTTTGTTTGGCCTTCAAACTGTGGCTCAGCAACTTTAACGGAAACAATTGCCGTAAGTCCTTCGCGAAAATCATCACCAGAAATCTCAAATTTGAGTTTGTCTAGCATCCCTGAAGCATCTGCATATTTCTTTAATGTGGATGTAAGACCACGTCTGAAACCTGAAAGATGCGTACCGCCTTCGTGCGTATTGATGTTATTTACGTAGGAGTGTAAATTTTCTGTAAATGAGGTATTATACACCATAGCAACCTCAACGGGAATGTCATTTTTCTCCCCTTCCATGGAAATGACATCAGCGGTAATTGGCTCACGATTGGCATCCAAAAAGCGGATAAATTCTTTTAATCCTTCTTCAGAGTGAAAAAGCTCACCAACAGACTCCCCTTTTTCATCTTTTTCTCTGTGATCAACAAGCTTGATTTTGATTCCTTTATTCAAAAAAGCCAACTCTCGCATTCGATTGGCAAGCGTTTCATAATTGAATTCTATGGTTTGCTTGAATATGGAACGATCGGGTAAGAAAGTTACCTCTGTACCTGTTTTGGGGGTTTCCCCAACAGTTTTTACAGGATATTGCGCTTTACCTCGAGCATATTCTTGTTCCCAAATTTTACCATCGCGATAAACGGTTGCTTTAAGCGAATCTGAAAGTGCATTCACACAGGAAACCCCAACGCCGTGCAATCCGCCCGAAACTTTATAGGAGTCTTTGTCGAATTTACCTCCTG
>Ga0209654_1002398_pt1 | contig 12974 bp, 12 predicted proteins | sample SaaInl1SG_22_DNA_FD_184646 | JGI IMG/M metagenome (GOLD analysis project Ga0209654, IMG submission 184646) | Marine microbial communities from expanding oxygen minimum zones in the Saanich Inlet - ESP_161SG_22_DNA (SPAdes) (version 2) | ecosystem: Environmental > Aquatic > Marine > Intertidal... | reverse complement strand
CGTGACTGTGTTCCAAGATTCTGTTGGTCAAGGCACAGGCTCTATAGACGCGGCACTACGCTTAATCGCAGGCGAGAAAGTAGATCAAAAAGTCTATATTCCTTTTAAGCTCGTGACACCTGCCAACATGGGTGATTTCCTCGATAAAAACTAAGTTCGATTTTCAAACGAACGTGTGGGACGGTGCTCGTGGTATCGTCCCACATTTGTAATTGGCTCTTTAGAAGTGGGCACTTCCAATGACAGATTCTAGTCAAGGTACGGGCGGGTTAACCTTCCATAAAACAAAAAGTGTTTGGCCCAGCGAGATGAACGTGCTGCTCGCGCTAGTTATCATTATAGTGATTTTCGAGGTTTTGGGGCAGTTGTTACCCTACATGAACGATCAGAGCTTCCTCTTTGATACAAAAGACAGATTTGACTCAATCTTTAACGAAGCACGCTTAAAGATTATAATTCTTCAAGTCGCGATTATTGGAATTATTGCGCTTGGGGTGACACAAGTTATCATTACCGCTGGCATCGATCTCAGTTCTGGGCCGCTGGTAGCCGCGACCGCCATGATTGCGATGAGCTTTGGCCAGACAGAGCTTGTGAATGGCTTTGCTAATCCCAAGGCGCTGTTCGGGCCTTGGGCGATGGACCTTCCTGTTATCATACCTGTAGTGATTGGTGTCACATTCGGCGCATTCATTGGTGCAATCAATGGCACCTTCGTGGCTTTCTTTCGAATTCCGCCATTTATCGCAACGCTGGGCATGTTCCTGATTTGCCGTGGTATTGCGCTTTGGTGGTCAGGAGGCAATCCAATTTCCTTTCCAACAGAGCAATATGCGGCGATCGGTGCAGGCATGATGCCGGTCGTTTGGTTCCTTGTGCTGGCAGCGCTTTTTCATGTGATCATGCGCTACACTGTTTATGGTAAGCATACATACGCGATTGGCTCTAACGAAGAAGCTGCACGGATGTCTGGGATTAACGTGAGGCGTCACAAGGTCATGGTTTATATGATCGCCTCGATGCTTGCAGCGTTTGCGGGAGTTATTCTCAGCTCCAAAGCCTCCACGGCACAGGCGGGGATGGGCGAGTTTTACGAGTTGTTTGCGATCGCTATGGCGGTGATTGGTGGCATCAGTTTGGCGGGTGGCCGTGGCTCTATAATTGGAACGGTACTAGGGGCGATGGTGTTAGGTGTAATACGATCTGGCTTTACATATATTAAGCTCGACGGATCCTATCAGCTGATGGCGATGGGTACGATTATTATCGCGGCTGTGGTCCTTGATCAGTATCGCCAAAGAAACAAGGTATAGCTTAGGGGTAGAGCCATGAGTGAAGAGATTGTTCTCAAAACGGAGGACCTGACAAAGCATTATGGTGGTGTTCATGCGTTGGAAGGCGCGAACTTTGAGCTGAAAAAAGGCGAGCACGTAGCTATCATGGGAGACAATGGTGCGGGCAAATCCACGTTTGTGCGCCAGATTACTGGGGTTGAGCAGCGGACGCGCGGTAAGATATCACTCTACCGCGAAGAGGTAAATTTTGCTGGTCCGCTGGATGCACGCGAGGCCGGGATTGAAACAGTTTTTCAAACACTTGCTTTGGCTGATGACCTAGACGTACCAGATAATCTGTTTCTAGGGCGCGAGATGACCTGGGCTAACTGGCTGGGGCCGTTTCGTTTGCTTGATTATCAAGGTATGCGTAAGGCAACGATTGAAGGTTTGAACCGTACAGCGGTAAAAATTCCCAATATTCGCAATACCATCCGAAATATGTCCGGCGGACAACGTCAATGTGTAGCCATTGCACGCACGGCGACATTCGCTAGCAAGCTGACCATTATGGATGAACCGACGGCCGCACTGGGTGTTCAGGAAACTGCGCAGGTTGAAAATATTATTCGCACACTGAAAGATGCGGGAGAGCCTCTTATCTTGGTCAGCCATAATATGCGGCAAGTATTTGATCTTGTTGACCGTATCGTTGTTTTCCGTCGTGGCCGGATCGTGGCTAATCTTCATGTGAACGACACAGATGGTCAGGATGTTGTGGCCTACATCACGGGTGCCAAAACGGGTGCCGAATTTGAAGGCGCGGCGTAAGCGGTGTTCAAGCTAGGCGTTCCTTTTTTTCTGCCCGTGTGGCGTCGTGTCTTGGTGGTTGTCGTAGCGATCGCTTGGGGGCTTTTTGAGTTCGTAAATGACCAGTTTCTTTGGGGTATTGTCTTTTTAGGCATGGGAAGTATAGCCACGTGGAAGTTTGGCCAGATCGATTGGTCCCAAGTGGCCGACGACGATAGGGGTAATAAGTAGGGGGGCAGATTATGGCCGTAACGCTCAAGGATGTTGCGGAGAAAGCCGGAGTTTCGCGTTCGGCAGTGTCGCGCACTTTCACCGAAGGCGCGTCAGTTTCCAAGAAAACCCGTACCAAGGTTATGTCTGCAGCAGACTTATTGGGCTATAGTCCAAACGCCCTTGCGTCGTCACTTACAACTGGCAGAACAAAACTTATTGGGCTTATCTCCAATAACTTTCATAACCCAATTTTTCTAAGTGTGTTTGATCAGTTTACCGCAGGATTGCAGGAGCGTGGCCTGCGGCCACTTTTGCTTAACCTCACCGATGAAATGGATACTGAAACATCATTGCGCATGATGCGGACTTATTCGGTTGATGGGGTCATCGTTGCGTCTTCCACGCTGCCGCCGAGTTTTTCAGAGGCCTTTCGTGATGCAGGTGTGCCTGTTGTGAATTCGTTTGGACGACATTCGCTTTCGCCCAAAATTGATACGCTTGGCATTGATAACACTGAAGCGGGCCGGATGGCCGCGCGTGAGATGATCAAACGGGGCTACAAACGCTTAGGCTTTTTGGGAGGGCCTGAGCGGGCAACGTCTACGCAGGACCGTTTAAGTGGGTTCGCTCAAGAGGTAGCTGGCGCGGAAGGTGTGACTATGTCGCAGAGCTTTGCGACGCAGTATTCATTCGATGCTGGCCGTACCGAGATGCTTGCGCTTTTGAAGGATACACCGAAAGAGGCGTATTTCTGCGGGGACGATGTGCTGTCCATTGGCGCGCTTTCTGCAATCCAGTCAGCGGGCTTAAATGTGCCTGATGATATTGGATTGATCGGTTTGAACGACATGGAAATGGCCAGTTGGCAAAACATTAATCTGACGACAATTCATAACCCAATTAAGCAGATTATCCGTACGTCGATCGATGTCATTGAGGCAATGCTGATCGATGACACACGCAAGCCAAAAGCGCAGCTTTTCGATTGTCATGTGGTTGAGCGGGGCACGTTGCGCCCCGCCCCTTAACTTAGCGCATTGATGGTGGCCTCGCATCCAGCCATTTGCCATCGTCTTTGCCTGATTGCGCCACAGCAAAAACAGCGGCCATAGACCGCAAGCCATCTTCTGCACGGGGGTAAAGATTGGCTGCTGGGTCCATGACGCGGCTTTCTTTACGGGCGGAAATTGCCTCAGCCAGATCGGTATAGATATTTGCAAAAGCCAGAGGCATGCCCTCGGCGTGCCCAATAGTAACGCGGGTCGAGCGATCTGCCTCTGGTGACAGGTTCGCCTCACCGCGTTCAATGATCTGAAGCCGCTCATTCAATGGCATATAGAAGAGTTGGTTCGGCTGTTCTTGGCTCCAACGCAGGCCGCCTGTTTCGCCGAATACTTGGATACCAAGGCCGTGCTGGCGACCAATCGCGATAGACGATGTCCAAAGCCTACCAACAGCACCGCCGTCCATGCGGAAGTTCACCATCGCATCGTCTTCAAGGGTCCGAACGTCAATGCATGACACGGTATCGGCGCTCAACTTGGTCACTTCTTGACCAGTTACAAACGACGCCATGTGCAATGCATGAATGCCGCAATCCGCAAATTGAGCGGACACGCCAGCTTGCGCCGGATCATAGCGCCAGCGCACGCGAGGATTTTCGGCATCAGTCGCGTCAGCATGGTGGCCGTGTGCAAACTCGGCGTTCACAAGCCGGACCTTTCCGATGTCCCCACGGGCGATCATCGCGCGCATGTGGCGAACCAGTGAATAACCAGAATAACCGTAGTTCACCGCACAGATGTTGCCGGTTTTCTTAGCGATCTCTACGATTTCTTCACCCTCTTCAATGGTCATTGTCATCGGCTTTTCGCACAACACGTTGAAGCCGTTTTCAAGGAAGGATTTGGTGATCTCGAAATGTGTGGCATTCGGTGTTGCAACGGTCACAAGCTCAACGCGGTCGTCACGCTTCTTTTCACCTTCGAGCATATCTTGCCAACTGCCGTAAGCGCGGTCGCCAAGCCCAAGGCGTTTGCCATAATCGATACCCTCTTCTGGGCGGTGGTCGAGCGCGCCTGCGCTAAATTCAAACAGCCCATCAAGTCCTGCGCCCAAACGGTGTGCTGGTCCGATTTGGCTACCTTCGCCGCCGCCAATCATGCCCCATTTTAGCTTCGTCATACTTATGCTCCCTCAAAGCCAATAGATTGAAGATAACGTCGGTTTAGTTTGGCATCATCAATGGGTGAGGTGTCGCCAGTGGGGTCGCAATCCTGTTCCACTGTGCACCAGCCATCAAAGTTACTTTCGACCAAGATTTTGCGAACAGCTGGGAAGTCCACGTCACCATCGCCCAAGTTGCAGAAAATACCTTCGCCGCAGGCAGTGTAGAAATTTGTACGGTTGGCTACGACCTGCGCTTTTACCTTAGGGTCGATGTCTTTAAAATGCATGTAGCTGATGCGGGAGATGTACTTCTGCATGAACGCTACTGGATCGAAGCCCGCATATGAGTGGTGACCTGTATCAAAACAAATCTTCAAAATGTTCTCATCAACCTCACTCAGGAGGCGCTCCAGCTCTGGTTCAAAATCCATAAAGCCTGCTGCATGGGCATGGATGCCTACTGTAAGGCCAAACTCTTCGGCCCCAATCTTCGCAACTTCAGCGATCCTATCGCGAAATGCAGTCCATTCAGCTTTGTCCATTTGCTCAGCTTCATCTGCGCGACCAGCAGTAGGGGCGCGACGCTCAGAGATGCTGTCGATCAAAACCAAATGCTGTGCGCCGTGGGCAGTAAGCGCCTTACAGGTCCGGCGTGCGGCATCGAGAACTTCATCCCATTTGGTAGCATCGTGGAACGGGCGGAAAACAACACCACCAACTAGCTCTTGGTTGAACTCAGACAGAGCTTCGCCAAGTACCGTAGGGTCCTCGGGCATAAAGCCAATTGGGCCAAGCTCGATACCTGTGTAACCGGCTTCAGCATTCTCTTGCAGCACTTTGCGCCATGCGGGGTTGCGCGGATCATCTGCAAATTCCACGCCCCAACTGCATGGGGCATTCCCAATTTTGATCATGTTGATTTACCTTTTTTCTTAGTAATCTTTGACATCGACCCACGCGCGTTTGTCGTGTGAATCAAGCGCTGCTTTGACGACCCGGTTCACTTCCATACCTTCTTCAAAGGTGGGCCAGATGTTTTGGTTTTGGTGAATGGCGCGCAAAAAATCATTTGCTTCGATGATGATTTGGTCCTGATAACCCGTTCCATGGCCAGGACCCTGACAAAATGGTAAGTAATCGGGATGCGCGGGACCGGCTAGGATTTTGCGAAAACCGCGCTCTGCCTCTGGGCCTTCACTGGTGTAAAGCCATAATGCGTTCTGATCTTCTTGATCAAAGCGGATCGCACCCAAAGTACCGTGGATTTCGTAGGCATAGCCCATTTTGCGTCCCGTTGCGATGCGGCTGAAGAACAGATGCCCTTGGGCACCGTTTTCAAACTTACACATCATTTGTGCCTGATCGTCGTTCGTGACTAGCATGCCACCACGGGTAGCGTGCACTGTCTCCACGTTAGCAATCAATGAACTGATCGGCCCAATAAGACCCCGTGCAGCGTTGATCATATGCGGCGCTAAATCACCCATGGTGCCGTTGGCCATCCCTTGGGTCCGCCACGTACCGGGTGCGGTAGCGTCTGCCAGAAAGTCTTCTGTATGCTCGCCTCGAAAATATGTGACGTCCCCGATGCGACCCTCAGCAACCAGTTGGCGTGCGTACTGTGATGCGGGGGTTCGGATGTAATTGAAGCCAACCATGTTAACGGCGTTCGCTTCTTTTGCTGCCGCAACCATTTCGCGGCTTTCCTCGAGCGAGGCACCCAAAGGCTTTTCGCAAAAGACTGGCTTGCCCGCTTGGAATGCGGCAATTGCTATATCTTTGTGTGTGACCTGTGGTGATGCGATTACCACCGCATCTACATCAGGGTCGTTCACAAGGGTTCGCCAATCAGATGTTGCTCGGTTAAACCCAAAAGAGGCGCGATACCGTTCAGCTGATGTATCAGTCGACGCGCACACCATCTCAAGAACAGGTCGCAGAGCCGTGTCGAACAGCCCACCAACGGCCGCAAAAGCCACTGCGTGAGCTTTGCCCATGTAGCCACCACCGATAATTCCAATCTTGATATTTGTCATTTTAGTGGTCTCCTGAAAAAGCCGTTGCAACCGGTTGCAAAATGGCTATCTTGGTTTTGGGTCGCTGGTCAACAGCAATGTTGTGCGCAGTAGAAAACTAACATCCTCCGGAGGGCGATTTGGGACAATCTACCGATACAGTAACACTTACTACGGCACAGGCGATTGTCCGTTACCTTGCTGCGCAATTTATTGAAATTAAAGGCAAAAAAATGCGTATTTGCGGTGGTGGGTTTGGCATCTTTGGGCACGGCAATGTGACGTGTCTCGGTGAAGCGCTCTACAATCATCAAGATGAGTTACCCCTTTATCGCGGCCAGAACGAGCAGGGCATGGGGTTTGCGGCGGCGGCATACGCCAAGACCCATTTGCGTCGCCGGTTTATGTTCTGCACAGCATCGGCAGGACCAGGTACGTCAAACTTGCTGACATCTGCTGCATTGGCGCATGCAAACCGCCTGCCTATGTTGTTGCTGTGTGGTGATACTTTTCTGACCCGTTTGCCGGACCCTGTTTTGCAGCAGCTTGAGCACTATGGAAATCCTACGTTCGGTGTGAACGATGCGTTCAAGGCTGTTTCGCGGTTCTGGGATCGGATCACGCATCCTGCACAGATTATTCAGTCATTGCCGGCTGCCCTGAACACCATGCTTGACCCTGCAGATTGTGGTCCCGCCTTTATCGGTCTGCCGCAAGATGTGCAGGGCTGGGAGTATGATTATCCGGCATCGTTTTTCGAGCCTCGGGTGCACCGCATTCGTCGCCAAAAAGCAGATGTCGACGAGATTGCTGATGCTGCCCGTCTATTGGGTGCTGCGCGTCAGCCCATTCTTATCGCAGGTGGGGGCGTGCAATACTCTGGTGCTGTTGCAGAGCTTACTCGCTTTGCCGAAGCGCATAATATCCCTGTTGTTGAGACTATCGCTGGCCGTGCGAATTTATTGAATGACCATCCGCTAAACATTGGTCCGTTGGGTGTGACGGGGTCCAATTCTGCTAATGCGATTGCTGAGAAGGCAGATGTTATCGTAGCCGTTGGGACGCGCCTGCAAGACTTTACGACTGGTTCGTGGACTGCGTTTTCGCCTGATGCAAAAATCATTGGGGTTAACGCAGCGCGACACGATGCGGCCAAACATATGTCGATGACTGTGGTGGGTGATGCAAAACTAGCGTTAGATGATTTGTCTGGTGCGTTGGGTGGTTTAAATGCCCCTTCTTCTTGGGCTGATTTTGCGAAAGCAGAACGCGCAAAGTGGAATGCGTATGTCGCTGAAAATACTCGGATTGGGAACGGCCCCGCGTCTTATGCCCAAGCTATCGGCGTTGTTAACGACAACTGCAGCCCTCGTGACCGTATCGTTGCCGCGGCAGGTGGCTTGCCGGCCGAGGTTACCGCAAATTGGAAAACGCTTGATATCGGTACTGTCGATGTAGAGTTTGGTTTTTCATGTATGGGGTATGAAATTGCCGGCGGGTGGGGTGCACGCATCGCGCAATCTGAGGATGAACCTGACAGTGATACCATCGTGTTCACTGGTGACGGTTCATACCTGTTAATGAATTCAGACATTTATTCCTCCGTGCTGACAGATAAAAAACTGATAATTCTGGTCTTGGATAATGGCGGTTTTGCAGTGATCAACAAACTGCAGAACAACACAGGTAACGAGAGCTTTAACAACCTGATCAGTGATACGCCCACGGCTACAAATCAGATCAATGTAGACTTTGAGGCCCATGCGAAGTCTATGGGTGCATTGGCAGAAACAGTATCTAACCCAAGCGAACTTATTGCTGCGTTTGCGCGCGCCAAAGCGGCGGACCAGACTTATGTGATTTCTATGAAAGTGGATGCTTACGAAGGTTGGACCACCGAAGGGCACACATGGTGGGAAGTGGGGACACCGCACATAACTCAAAGCGCCAGTGTGCGTGATGCCCATATCGAGACTGAAGCTGTCCGTAGTCGCCAAAGAAAGGGCGTCTAATGGATGTGATTGAAGGCATCAAAGGCAACAACTTTGTTGTGATCGGTCGCGCAGGCATGGACCTTTACCCCGACCCGCCGGGAACGGCGACCGAAGATGCCCAAGCCATGACTGTCGCCTTGGGGGGCAGTTCGGCCAATATCGCAGCTGGCATTTGTAAGTTGGGTGGCCGTGCGTCTCTGGTCACTCGTGTTTCTGACGATAGCATCGGTCGCTACTGCGTGAAGCAGTTGGAGGCCTATGGTGTCGGGACAGAGTATGTGACGCCAGTTGGCGCTGAGTTCCGTAATTCTTTGGCCGTCTATGAAAGTAGGGTTGAGGGGCATCAGTCAGTCATCTACCGAAATGGTGCTGCTGATTTTGAGATGTCTGAAGCCGATGTAGAGGCAGTTGACTTCACTAAGTTCAGCGCCCTGATTACCGCAGGAACTGTTTTTGCAGCTGAGCCGTCGCGCAGTGCTACTTTCAAGGCCTTTGCGATGGCGCGAGAGGCAGGTATCCCGATTATCTTCGATGTTGATTATCGACCCTATTCTTGGCCTTCGGCCCAAGTTGCATCTGATGTTTTATCCAAAGCTGCCGCGATGAGTAATGTGATTGTCGGCAACGATGAAGAGTTTGGATTTATGGCTGGCTCTATCGAAAAGGGCCTCGCTAAAGCGCGTGGGTTAGCGGCCGATAGCGCCCAAATTGTTGTGTACAAAATGGGTGCGCAGGGAGCTGTAACTTTTGCGGGCAACGAAGAAATCACAACGGGCATTTACCCCGTTGATGCGTTGAAACCGACGGGTGCAGGCGACAGTTTTATGGCGGGCTTTCTAACCTCAATTGCGAATGGTCATTCGCTTCACGCCGCAATCATGCGGGGCTCCGCCTGCGCGTCCATTACTGTGTCTAAAGCAGGCTGCGCGCCCGCTATGGCGGACTGCGTTACACTCGAAAAATTCCTCGCCTCTCACCCGGGTTCTACACCCACGGGTTCAAATTAAAGGATCACCCTAATGCATATTGCTCCATTTGATAACGCGAATAAGCCAATCGTCGACGCAGGTGATCCGCTGGTACCATTGAACTATTTCAACATCGTAAAGTTGAAAAAGGGACAGGCGTTCGAATATTCAGTCCCGGGCTATGAGACTTGTATCGTTCCGGCAACGGGTACTGTTGATGTAGACATCGAGGGGTTCAAAGCGGACAATCTCGGAAAGCGCACCGAAGACGTTTGGGACGGGGAGCCGGAGGGCGTCTACGTGCCAACTGCTGCCAAGGCGACAATGGTGTGCACTACTGATGAAGCCGAAGTTTTCGTGGCCGGTGCCAAATACGACAAAGTGCTTGATGCATTTACCGTTCGTGAAGCGGAGTTAGACTTTGTTCAATACGGAAGTGACGAGACCAAAACACACCGAAAAATCAAACACATACTTGGCACAAAATATCATGATAAAGTGGGCCGTTTGCTTGTGTCAGAGTTGTTTACAGTCGGTGCTGGTGGCTGGTCCGGTTTCCCAAGCCACAAGCACGATACGGATCGTTTACCCCAAGAAACGCGGCATGATGAAACTTATAACTTTCGGTTTAAGCCAAATCACGGATCAGGCGTTCAGATGCTTCAGCGTGAAGATGGTAAATCGGGGGATGCGTATCACCTTGTCGATGGATCCACGGTAATGATTGACAAAGGCTACCACCCTTGTGCCGTTTTGCCCGGGTATGAAATGTATTATTTTACTATTTTGGGGGGGCTTACACAGCGTAGTCTTGTGCAGTACTTTCAGCCATCTCATGCGGATCAGTTAGAGACTATTCCAGGGATTAAAGACATGATTGCGAAGTTTAAATGACACTCGCAACCTTGGCAGACGTTCTGGAGCCCGCCAAGTCGGGTGGCTATGCCGTCGCGGGTCTGGTGACTTTGGGCTGGGAAGATATGCGTGCATTCGTTGCCGCAGCGGAGGCCGAAAACTGCCCTGTAATTCTACAAGCAGGTCCAGGATGTCGGGCGCACACTCCACTGCCCATTTTGGGCAAGATGTTTCGTTGTTTAGCAGAGGGCGCTTCAGTGCCTGTGGTGGCACATCTTGATCACGGATACACCAAAGAGGAGTGTGAGCTTGCGATTGACAGTGGCTTCACGTCAGTAATGTTTGATGGCTCTAAACTAGCCCTTGCTGATAACATTTCCCAAACTTCTGAGATTGTGGAACTGGCCCATCGCGCAGGTGTCTCTTGTGAGGGTGAAATTGGGTTTGTGGGCTATGCAAATGGCGCAAGTTCGTCTGGAACAGACTCTATTGAGGCTGAACAATTCGCCCGTGAGACAGGCGTCGATGCGATGGCGATATCTGTTGGCAATGTGCATCTTCAGCAGGACAAAGAAGGGGGGCTTGATGAAGAGCGCATAGCACAAATTCAGCGGCTAACAGATGTTCCTTTGGTCATTCACGGGGGTTCGGGTGTTCCGATAGTGCAGCGTAAAAAGTTGGCGCGTGAGACAAATATTTGTAAGTACAATATCGGGACTGAGTTGCGCATGGCTTTCGGGACTGCAATGCGCGCAGCCGTAAATTCCGATCCGGACCGGTTCGACCGCGTTGAAATTCTGAGAGAAACACATGATCCGATGGTTGCTGCTGCGCGGCAGGTTTTGTCAGCATTGAAGGGATAAGATATGATAAACATTGGTCTTTTAGGTGCTGGACGCATTGGCGTTGTACATGGCCGCACGCTTCGGGGGATGAGTACGGCCCGCGCTGCGGCTGTATCAGATTTTATTCCTGCCGCCGCCGAAGCGCTTGCGAAAGAGACGGGTGCTCGGGTGATGAGCAGCGACGAGATTATCGCTGATCCTTCCATTGATGCAGTTGTGATTGGTACGCCAACGACGACCCACTATGACCTCATCCATCAAGCTGCTGCTGCTGGTAAGGCTATCTTTTGTGAAAAGCCTGTGGATTTGTCGGTCGATCGGATCAAAGAATGTCTGGCCGCTGTTGAGCAAGCAGGCGTACCATTCATGACGGCATTTAATCGTCGTTTTGACCCTAACTTTGCGCAATTGCGCTCTCAGTTGCAGGATCAAGTTATCGGAAATGTAGAGTTGGTGACAATTTTGTCCCGAGACCCTGCGCCGCCTCCCATTGGATACATCAAGACGTCAGGTGGTATTTTCAGGGACATGATGATCCATGATCTGGATATGGCGCGGTTCTTGTTGGGAGAGGAGCCGGTTGAATTGCATGCGTCTGGATCTTGTTTAGTAGATCCAGAAATTGGTGCGGCGGGTGACTTTGATACTGCCGTGGTCACGCTCAAAACAGCCAGTGGTAAACTCTGTCAGATCAGTAACTCGCGCCGCGCAAGCTATGGCTATGACCAGCGGATCGAGGTTCACGGTGAAAAAGGGATGCTGCGCGCTGATAACCAGCTTGAGACGACTGTAGAGTTAGCAACAGGTGACGGTTTTCGCCGGGCACCAACTGAGGCGTTCTTCCTTGAACGCTACGCTGCAGCTTACCGAGCAGAGATGGAACACTTTGTGTCCGTTCTGGTTGATGGTGCGGAAATGACACCCACTGGTCTGGATGGATTGAAGGCACAAATGATGGCCGATGCAGCAGATGCTTCCGCGCGGGATGGGCAACCACGTCAGCTAAGCTGGTAAAGTTAAGGCTAGTTGGCGCTTATCCTTGCTATCGCCCTAGGCTTTGATCGGGCACAGAGCACAGTGTCTCAAAATGTTTAATCCCACTTTGCGCGCCGCATCTGGTAGACCGGACTTTGCAGCAATTGCCCGCGCGTGTTCGGAGGGGCTAGCTATTCTATTTGCAGTACTGAAGAATTGACCCAAGCGTTGAACACATCGCAAATGGCTGACACATTCACAGCCGAGCAATAGAAATTGAAAAAGGCGCTTATGATGGCCGTATCTGAACCAAAAGGTGCGTTAGATGGTCTTGTGGTTCTCGATTTGACCCGCATTCTAGCAGGTCCTACTGCGACCCAGCTTTTAGGCGATCTGGGCGCGACAGTTATCAAGATCGAGAACCCTAAAACCAATGGTGACGACACTCGTGCATGGGGGCCTCCTTACGCGCAAACGACAGATGGTGAGCAAGATCTTAGTGCCTATTTTATCGCCGCTAATCGTAACAAGTATTCTGTAGCTGCGGATCTGAGTAGCCCCGAGGGGCAACAACTTATCATGGCAATCGCAGCACAGGCTGACGTTGTGATAGAGAACTACAAACCTGGCGGTCTTGAGAAATACGGCCTCGATTTTGCGACACTTACAAAGCGCCATCCACGCCTTGTGTACTGCTCGATTTCAGGTTTTGGGCAGACCGGCCCAAATTGCGATCAGCCGGGCTATGATCTGATGGCGCAGGGCTATGGCGGGATAATGTCACTGACAGGTGAACCCGATGGTACGCCGATGAAAGTTGGTGTTGGCATTACTGATGTGATGTGCGGGATGTATG
>Ga0209654_1002397_pt1 | contig 12974 bp, 7 predicted proteins | sample SaaInl1SG_22_DNA_FD_184646 | JGI IMG/M metagenome (GOLD analysis project Ga0209654, IMG submission 184646) | Marine microbial communities from expanding oxygen minimum zones in the Saanich Inlet - ESP_161SG_22_DNA (SPAdes) (version 2) | ecosystem: Environmental > Aquatic > Marine > Intertidal... | reverse complement strand
TTGCTGACTCGGTAGCTTCAGTTCCGTCCCAAAATGCAGAAATAAAGCCTCCTTTGGTTTCCAAAACTTCTTTAAAGACGTCAAATGTGTCCACTTCTGTGGTATGATTCGCTCTAAAATCTTTAGCGCGGTCAAATAACGCAACTTGGATTTCTTTTAGGGTTGATTGGATTTCAGTGACCAAATCGTCTTGTGCAACACTCTTTTTAGATAGCGTATCACGACGTGCTAGTTCGACTGTTCCATTTTCCAAATCTCGTGGCCCGATACCAATGCGCAATGGCACCCCTTTTAGTTCGTATTCATTAAACTTAAATCCTGGTTTGTGCGTATCACGGTTGTCAAAATACACACGGATATCTGCCTTGCGTAATGCTTCAACTATAGGAGCTACGGAAGTTTCAATAGCAGTGCGTTGCTCATCGCCTCTGTAAATAGGAACTATCACCACTTGATGTGGTGCTAATTCAGGAGGTAAAACCAAACCATTGTCGTCGCTATGTGTCATGATAAGCGCCCCCATAAGACGCGTAGAAACACCCCAAGAAGTTGCCCACACATGCTCCAATCCGCCTTCTTTTGTGGCAAATTTGACATCAAAAGCTTTGGCAAAGTTTTGTCCTAAAAAGTGTGAAGTTCCCGCTTGTAAGGCTTTTCCGTCTTGCATAAGTGCCTCAATACAGTAGGTTTCTACAGCACCAGCAAAACGCTCTGCTTCCGATTTAACCCCCTGTATAACAGGGATGGCCATATACTGCTCAACAAAGTCAGCATATATGCCATTCATGCGTTTGGCCTCTTCTAGGGCCTCTGCTTTTGTGGCATGGGCAGTATGCCCTTCCTGCCACAAAAATTCAGCAGTTCGCAAAAATAAACGGGTACGCATTTCCCAGCGCACTACATTTGCCCATTGATTCAATAAAATAGGCAAATCACGATAGGACTGGATCCAATTTTTATAGGTATTCCATATAATCGCTTCACTTGTAGGTCGCACAATAAGTTCTTCCTCCAGTTTTGCTTTTGGATCTACACGTAGTTTTCCTGGTTTGTCGGGGTCATTCTCTAAGCGATAATGCGTAACTACGGCGCATTCTTTTGCAAAACCCTCGGCGTTTTGTTCTTCGGCTTCGAATAGACTTTTAGGCACAAAAAGCGGAAAATAAGCATTGCTATGTCCTGTTTCTTTGAATTTTTTATCCAAAATGGCTTGCATACGTTCCCAAATAGCAAACCCATAAGGTTTGATAACCATACAGCCACGAACAGCAGAGTTCTCCGCTAAATCAGCTTTTACCACTAGTTCATTATACCATTTTGAGTAATCCTCGTCTCGCGATGTTAAATGCTTTCCCATAAGTTTGGCACAACTTTTGTTTTTTGTTAGTTGTAGTGCAAAACTACTTAAATTTGAAGTTAATTAAACGTTACAGCCATGAGAACTAACCACCACCAACATCGTTTTAAAAATACACCCATAATTTTAGTTGTTTTTTTAGCCCTTCTTTTTGTTGGTTGCAGTGGCTATCAATCTGTTTCCTATTATCAGGACGGTATCTATGGCGATGTAAGTTTTCAACAAGTTCCCCAACAAGCTGTAAATACAGCTCCAGCTCCTCAACAAAGTGGAACTTACTACAAAAATTACTTTGCTGAAAAGGCAGCGCAAGGTATTCAAGATGATCAATATTTTACATCTCCCGAGGAATACCAAAATCCAACACCCGAACAAACCAGTGCAGGAAACTATCAAGCACATGGTTCATGGGGTGATCAAACAGATAGAATTAACATCAACGTCGTTTACAACCGTCCATTGGGTTGGAACACGGGTTGGGGTTGGTATGATGCACCATACACGTTTGGACGTTCTTCTTTTTGGGGTTTTAATTATCATCCTTGGTATTTCAACTATGGTTTTAATCACCATCCATATTATAACCCATACCGATTTGGTTGGGGGCGCGGCAACTACTGGAACAACTGGGGGTATCAAGATCCTTATTGGGATAGGAGGTATTACAACAGGAACGTTTATCGCAATGCGCCTATTTACAGTAGGTTGAATGGATCAAGAACAATTACGCGCACAAGTACGCAGAATCGAAGTGGAAGAAACGTATATTCAAATTCAGTAAATACCAATAATCAAACAAATGCGCGGGGTACAACTAGGACAAACACAAGTGCACAAAGAAGTGCTAATACAACACAGGGACGTCAAGCAACATCTACGCGTAACCGAACACCAAGTAGAACCACTACACGACGAAGCAACTCAAGCACGAATAATGCTACAATAAGTCAGCCACGGAACAATTCGAGTCGAGTTTACTCAAATAACAATTCCTCGTATGGAAACTCCTCTTCGTCGTCAAATAATAGTTACCGAAGTGCAACACCTAGTCGAACAACAAATACTGCAAGGAGTAGTAGCCCTTCAAGAAGTAGTAGTCCATCCAGAAGAAGATAATATATGAAAAAGATAATGTTTAAATCGTGGGTGCTTTCTTGTACCCTGTCCGTAATGTTTTTACAAGGACAAGAACTAAATGAAATTGTTAAATTTACTACTGAGGAGCTTCATGGCTCGGCTCGTTATCAAGCCCTAGCAGGTGCATTTGGTGCATTAGGTGGTGATTTATCAGCCATAAGCAACAATCCTGCATCCTCTACTGTATTTTCATTCAATGAGGCTGGCATGACGATAGGGCTACAAACGTATAAAACGAATAACACGTATTTTAATGATATAAAATCTAAGGAAACCAATTCCTTTGATGTTGGGCAGGCAGGATTTGTACTTTTATTTGCCAACCAAAATAATGATTGGGACAAAATTGCTTTTGGGTTTAACACCCAACTGGTAAATAATTTTAATAAAAATGTACATGCGCAAGGTATAAACACCCAACGTGGTTTAGCAGACTATTTCCTAGAAATTGCAGGAATAACGTTAGACAGAAACATTCCTTTTAACGAGTATAATTTTGATGCTAATGTAGATTTTGAATATGCAGATTTAGGAGAGGCTTTCGGCGCTGATGCGCAACGTACCTATATGGCATATGCTACAGGTGTTATCAATTATTATGCCCCAGAAAATGAATCCCCTTATTATGGATATGTTGACGACAAAAGCTCAGGCATCAACCAAATTCACGATTTACAAACTAGTGGGGGACAACGTAAGTACACATTGAATTTTAGTGGTAGATATTTAGAAAAATTGTCTTTGGGAGTGAATATCAACATCTATACCATTGATTACACACAACGAAAATTTACTTCTGACAAATACCAAAATGGCAATTCCTTTTTAGATCAAGTTGACTACATTCAAGATTTAAATAGTTATGGAACTGGAGTTTCCCTTCAATTAGGGGCACTTTATAAGGCTTCTGATATATTGCGATTAGGGTTAAATTATACAAGTCCAACGTACTATGAAATTGAAGAAGAATACTCCGAGGCTTTAGATGTGAGATACAATCGTGAATTGGAAGGTGCCTTTGGTCGTTCCATGTATCCAAACGTTATTAACCTTTTAGCACCATATAACCTCAAAACTCCGTCAATAGTGCAAGGGAGTATGGCACTTGTTTTTGGTACTAATGGACTTTTAAGTATTGATTACGGATTGAAGGATTACACTACAACAAAAGTGGATGATAACAGTAATAATTTTGATTACTTAAATAACGACATCACCAATAATTTAGACAAAGCTACATTTCTAAGAGCTGGTGGTGAAACAAGATTTGGAGACATTAGCTTTCGAGCAGGATATTGGTTTGAACAAACTCCTTATAAAAACAATCAATTAATGACAGACAGAAGTGGTTTTGCTTTAGGTACTGGAATTCGATTTGGAAACGCCTCTATAGACCTTACATACACAAAAGTGAATCAAGATTTTAAACAACAACTCTATGCTATTGGGCTGACCGATTCTTTTAACGTACAACAACAAACGGGAAATGTATCGTTAACATATAATGTACGCTTCTAATAAAAACTAATTTTTACGAATGTAGTATCTTTGCCACTTATATAAAGGTGCTATGAAATTTGACAAACTACTAAAAGAAACTTTAGAGGACATCAATGATGATGATCACCTGAGTGGAAATATCGAGACGCCACTGCGAGACGATGCTTTTGAAATGTCAAACGATGAAAAAATTGTGCGCATTGAAAAAGATGTTACACGCATTTTAGAAACCTTGGGTATGGATCTTACAGACGACAGCCTAAAAGGAACAGCTAAAAGAGTTGCCAAAATGTTTGTAAACGAGCTTTTTGCTGGACTGCATCCTGACAATAAACCCAGCGCCTCTACTTTTGATAACAAGTATAAGTATGGGGAAATGTTGGTAGAAAAGAACATCACCCTCTACTCTACTTGCGAGCATCATTTGCTTCCAATTGTTGGCAAAGCTCATGTAGCCTATATTTCTAATGGAACCGTTGTAGGCCTTTCTAAAATGAACCGCTTGGTGGACTATTTTGCCAAACGACCGCAAGTACAAGAAAGACTAACAATTCAGGTTGTTAAAGCCTTACAAGAAGTGCTAAACACCCAAGACGTTGCATGCGTAATTGATGCCAAGCACCTTTGTGTAAATGCACGAGGTATTCGCGATATAGACAGCAGCACAGTAACGGCTGAGTTTGGCGGAGCTTTCAAAAAAGCCGAAGTCAGAAAAGAGTTTTTGGGATACCTCAACCTTGACACTTCGTTTTAGCATATGAGTGACATTACACCTCCTTTGTATATTTTTAATTCGCTAAGCGGAAAAAAAGAGCTATTTACACCCATTGAAGACAAACATGTGGGTATGTATGTATGTGGACCAACGGTGTATAGCAATGTTCACTTAGGCAATTGCCGAACGTTTATCTCGTTCGATTTGGTATATCGTTACCTAAAGCATTTGGGCTATTCTGTACGTTATGTACGAAACATCACCGATGCAGGTCACTTAGAACACGACGAAGACGAAGGTGAAGACCGGATATCCAAAAAAGCAAGACTAGAACGTATTGAACCTATGGAAGTGGTTCAACGCTACACGGTAGATTTTCATCAAACCTTAGGAGCATTCAATACACTTCCTCCAAACATCGAGCCTACTGCAACCGGGCACATCATCGAGCAAATTGAAATTGTCAAAGGCATTCTTGCATCAGGATTGGCATACGAAGTCAACGGCTCTGTTTATTTTGATGTTAAAAAATATAACACCTCTAACAACTATGGCATTCTTAGTGGTCGGAAACTAGAGGATATGATTCATAACACACGATCGCTTTCAGGTCAAAGCGATAAACGTTCGCCACAAGATTTTGCCCTTTGGAAAAAAGCTGAGCCACAACATATTATGCGTTGGCCTTCGCCATGGGGAGATGGTTTTCCTGGCTGGCACTTGGAATGTACTGCTATGAGCACAAAGTATTTGGGAGAGCAGTTTGACATTCACGGAGGCGGTATGGATCTAAAATTTCCACACCACGAATGTGAAATTGCACAAGCCGAAGCACTAAACCAAAAAAGTCCTGTCAATACATGGATGCATGCCAATATGCTAACACTCAACGGCAAAAAAATGGCTAAATCCACAGGAAATAATATACTGCCAAACGAACTTTTTAATGGGTCAAATCCCATATTATCCAAAGCATTTTCTCCAGATGTAGCACGATTTTTTATGCTACAAGCACACTACCGTAGTATTTTGGATTTAAGCAACGATGCGTTAGAAGCCTCCGAAAAAGGGTATAAACGCTTAATTCAAGGCATTGAATTACTTGCAGATTTACCAATGAGTAATAAAAGTAGCGTAGATGTAAATACGCATATCAAAAGCTATTACGATGCAATGAACGACGATTTTAACAGTCCCATACTCATCGCACAACTATTTGAAACGGTTAAACTCATTCATCGTGTGAAGCAAGGCGAAGACACGCTTACAAAATCCGATCTGGAAAGACTCCACAAAGCAGTACATCATTTTGTACTTGACGTATTAGGCTTAACATTAGTTTCTAATCAAAACGAAGACACGTATTTGGACAAAGCCCTGTCGGTGCTTATCGATTTACGTGAGCAAGCGCGTTCCAATAAAGATTTTGCTACCGCCGACAGAATTCGTGATGAACTTTTAGCAAAAGGCATTCAACTAAATGATGGAAAAGACGGCACTACTTACGGTCTCTCGTCATGAAAAAGGTGCTTGTTTTACCTTTTGTTGCCCTTATTCGTATCTACCAAATCCTTATATCTCCATTGCTACCATCGTCATGTAGGTTCCACCCTACCTGTTCTCAATACAGCCTAGCTGCCTTACAAAAACACGGCCTTTGGAGAGGTACTTTGTTAACAATCAAGCGCATAAGTAAATGCCACCCGTGGGGCGGGCAAGGTCACGACCCTGTTCCCGAGTAGGTTATTTTTACTGTATCTTTAGCACAAATAAAATCTCATGTTAGCACTCAAATTTTTGTGGGCACCCGACCCAGTAGCCATAAGTCTTGGCAGTTTTAATGTTTACTACTATAGTTTGATGTTTGTTATTGCCTTTGCATCTGGACTATACTTGATGAAATTCATGTACAAAAAAGAAGGAATCTCGTTGGAGTATTTAGATCCACTATTGATGTATATGGTGGTTGGAACACTTGTTGGCGCACGTCTTGGCGAAGTGTTTTTCTATAATTGGGATTATTTTCAAAACAACCTGCTCGAAATTATTTTACCTGTAAAAATCACAGAAGAAGGGTGGAAATTTGTTGGATTTAGAGGTTTAGCAAGCCACGGCGCTGTGGTAGGTATTTTATCTGCACTTTACTTATACACCAAGAAATACAAATATGGGTCTATGCTTTGGCTTTTAGACAGAGTTGCCATTACAGTTGCGTTTGGTGGCGTTTTTATTCGTATTGGAAACTTTTTCAACTCTGAGATTGTTGGAAAATATACAGGGAGTAGTTTTGGCGTTGTATTTAATAATAACGGTGAAACACTACCTAGACACCCCGTTCAACTATATGAATCTTTAGGGTACTTAATTGTGTTTATAATCCTCTTTTTAATTTACAAAAACACCCAAAAGCGAAACCAAAAAGGCTTCTTAATAGGTGCTTTTTTTAGCTTGCTTTTTAGTGTGCGCTTTATAGCAGAATTTGTAAAAGAAAGTCAAGGTGGATTTGGAGAAAACTTAGGTTACCTCTCAACAGGCCAATGGCTTAGTATCCCTCTTATTATTATGGGGTTAGTTGTAATGGCATTATCTTATAAAAATAAGTCAAACGTTTAACCGTTTGCCTTGTTCTTTTTAGATGTATCAAACATGACGGGCGTTGCAATAAACAACGATGAATAAGTACCTACAAGCACACCTACAATCAATGCAAACATAAATCCGCGAATCGCTTCACCACCGAAAATAAATATAGCCAATAGTACCACCAAGGTAGTAAGTGACGTATTGATTGTTCGGCTTAAGGTGCTGTTAAGTGCACTATTTACAATTTTGTTACTTTCCCAAGACGTATGAAGGCGTGTAAATTCACGAATACGGTCAAACACTACCACGGTATCGTTTAGTGAATATCCAATTACGGTAAGGACGGCAGCAATAAATGCTTGATTGATTTCCATGCTAAATGGCATAAAGGTATATGAAATTGAAAATACACCCAGTACAATGAGTACATCGTGGAAAACGGCAGCAACCGCACCAAGTGAATATTGCCATTTACGGAATCTCAATAAGATGTAAAGAAAGACCACAATGAGAGACCCAAATACTGCCAAGAAAGAATTCTTCTTGATGTCATCAGCGATAGTCGGCCCTACTTTAATAGATGACATGATGCCTACTTGCTTGTCCTCAGCTCCGTTTACAAAATCATCGTAAGATAAATTTTGAGGAAGGAAAGCGGATAATCCGTTGTATAAAGCCTCTTGAATTTCGTTATCTACTTCTGTTCCCTCTACGTCAACTTTGAAGTTAGTGGTGATTTTGAGCTGATTGTCCTCGCCAAAAGTTTTGGCCTCTGCGCTTCCCAAAAGTGACACCAACTGCGCCTGTGCGTCAGAAGGGTTTACCGCTTGCTCAAAACGAACCGTATAGGAACGTCCACCTACAAAATCAACCCCTTGATTTAATCCCTTTGTGAAAAGAGAGAAAACACCTACCGTGATAAGTATTCCCGAAATAACATATGCGATAGCACGTTTTTTCAAGAAAGTGATAGACAGATTGCGGAATAGATTTTTAGTGGCTTTAGTAGCAAACTCTAGCGAATAGCCCTTACCAATTCGGCTGTCAACAAGGAGTCTTGTGACAAAAATGGCGGTACAAAGCGAAGTAGCGATACCAATAAGAAGTGTGGTGGCAAATCCTTTAATTGGACCTGTTCCAAAAATAAATAAGATAAATGCTGTTAAACCCGTGGTGATATTCGCGTCTAATATTGAAGACAAGGCATTTTTAAATCCGTCTGAGACGGCTTGTTTTTGACCTTTACCCTTTGCCAATTCCTCACGAATACGCTCAAAAATGAGTACGTTAGCATCCACCGACATACCGATGGTAAGTACGATACCTGCAATTCCAGGCAATGTAAGAACAGCACCAAGTCCAGCAAGAATACCAAAAATCAAAACAATGTTTAGTGTTAGTGCAATATCGGCGTATAATCCGGCACGGCCATAATAAAAAATCATCCATACCAATACCAAAAGAAGCGCAATCACAAAGGAATTGATTCCACTTTCAATAGCTTCTTGCCCCAGCGATGGTCCAACAATTTCAGATTGGATAATTTCGGCAGCTGCAGGAAGTTTACCTGCGCGCAAAACGTTCGCCAAGTCAATTGCTTCGTTAAGTGAAAACTGACCTGAAATTTCAGAACGACCACCAGCAATAGCCCCTTTAGAAACACCCGGCGCTGAATATACCACGTCATCTAGTACAATGGCGATATTACTACCTTCACGGAATGCTTTTCCTGTCATATCTTCCCAAATACGAGCCCCTTTTCCATTCATTTGCATGGAAACAGCAGGTGCACCAAGTTGATCGTAGGTTTGCGATGCATCTACAATTACGCTTCCACTTAGCGGTGGTTCGTTAGATCTATTTGCGTTTACTACATACAAATCAACTATATCGGTTTGTGCATCGGGAATTCCCCACAAAAATTTGGTGAAACGCAAATCAGCAGGAAGTAATGCACGAACGTCTGAACGATTCAAGTATTCTTCTAAAATAGGTTGGTCTTTTGCGTCCACCTGTAACAATACAGGTCCGCCAGCATAACCCGCACCTTTAATATAATCGTAAATGGGGTTTACAACTGTAGTGATGGAATCTTGCTGTGCAGAAACGTCAGAAAGCAAGTCATCAATATCTGAAGTTTCTTCTTCAGTAGTTTCTTCTTTTTGGGTTGCTACAACAGTTTTGAGTAGTTCATTGGCTTGCCCCAAAAATGTACCGTAAGATTGGTTAGATGCTGTTTCCCAAAATTCCAATTGCGCCGTGCTTTGCAAAAGGTTTTTTACACGCTCTACATCACGTGCTCCAGGAAGTTCTACCAGAATACGACCAGAGTTCCCTAAACGTTGGATGTTGGGTTGTGTAACCCCGAACTTATCGATACGCTTGCGTAATACTTCAAATGCCGAAACAATTGATGCATCAATTTTTCTATGAATGATAGGTTGAACCTCCTCATCAGTCATGTTAAAATTAATATCATCACTCAAAGTACGATTGGCAAAAATATCAGGACTCGCTAATTTTTGGTCACCTTTCAAAGCGTCAAATGCTTCAAAAAAACTTTCTACATAAGTTTCATCAGAAGATTTCTGTAATACATCTGCATCTTCCAATGCACGATTAAACAATGGATTACGTGAGTTTTCTGCTAATCCTTTTAAAATGTCTTTTACAGAAACCTGCAAAATAACATTTATACCTCCTTTTAGGTCGAGACCTTTGTTGAGTTCGCGATCTTTAGCAGTGCCATAAGACGTAAACCCAAAAGCGGTTTCGTTGGAAATGGAATCTAGATAGTTACGCTCGGCAATATCCACTAACGCAAAATAGTTTGCGTCATCTGAATTGACCGAAGCTTGTGCAAAGGTCTTTGCGTCTGACTCTATCTTTGATGTAACAAAGGTGAATGAAAGTTGGTAAAGGCTGACAAGGCCAAATAAAACGGTAAAGAGTTTGATAAGTCCGTTATTCTGCATGATATAGAATTTAGTGTCGCATATGAGACGAGCAAATATAACGTATCCGCCCTGATTAACAAATACCTAATTAAAGGGATAAAAAATTATGAAAGAATACTGTCTAACGCCGCATTCATGGTGCGAACAGCAGTAGCACTTTTATCAAATGTTGCTTGTTCTTCCTCGTTTAGATTGACATCTACAATAGATTCCCATCCGTTACGTCCAATAACACAAGGTACACCAATACATATATCCTCTTGGTTGTATTCTCCTTCAAGGTACACGGAACAAGGTATAATGCGTTTTTGATCGTTCAAAATACTATCCACCAAATAAGCAACCGATGCACCTGGTGCATACCAGGCAGAAGTTCCTAAAAGTTTAGTAAGCGTAGCACCGCCTACCATGGTGTCTGCAGCAACTTGCTTAAGTGCGTCTGCTTCTAGTAAGGTAGAAACTGGAATTCCGTTGTAAGACGCCAAACGGGTTAGTGGAATCATGGTAGTATCTCCGTGACCACCGATAACCATACCATGAATATCGTTTGCTGGTTTATCAAGTGCGAGTGATAAATAGGTTTTAAATCGTGAGCTATCTAAAGCACCACCCATTCCGATGATACGATTCTTAGGCAACCCTGTCTTTTTTAGTGCCAAATAGGTCATGGTATCCATAGGATTAGACACCACTACAATAATAGCCTCTGGCGAGTTTGCCAAAATATTTTCCGAAACCGTTTGGACTATTCCTGCGTTAATACCTATCAGCTCCTCACGAGTCATTCCTGGCTTTCGTGGAATACCAGACGTAATAACTACAACATCGCTATTTGCGGTTTTGGAATAATCGTTTGTGGTACCTACAATTTTGGTATTAAAACCTAGTGTTGTAGCAGTTTGCATCATGTCAAGGGCTTTACCTTCTGCAAATCCTTCTTTGATATCTAGCAACACAACTTCGCTGGCAATACGTTGCGTAGCGATCGCATCAGCGCAAGTGGCACCTACATTTCCGGCGCCTACAATAGTAACTTTCATCTCTTTGTTATTTTGGTGTTGCAAAAATACAGCTTGATCGCCAATACTGAAAGATTAAGCGTCAATATTAGCATAAACAGCATTCTTTTCTATGAATTCGCGTCTTGGTGGTACCTCATCACCCATAAGCATAGAGAACACTCGGTCTGCTTCGCCGCCATTATCAATAGTAACTTGACGCAAGGTTCTAAACTCTGGGTTCATGGTAGTGTCCCAAAGTTGTTCAGCATTCATTTCACCAAGACCTTTATAACGCTGTACAGAAGACCCTTGTCCAAAGTCTTGCATCAATCGATCACGCTGATCATCGTTCCAAGCATATTGTTTTTTGGCTCCTTTTTTAACCAAATAAAGAGGAGGCGTAGCAATATAGATATATCCATTTTCAATAAGCTCACGCATATATCGAAAAAAGAATGTAAGGATTAGCGTCGAAATGTGACTTCCATCCACGTCGGCATCACACATAATCACAATTTTGTGATAGCGTAATTTTTCTAAGTTTAGTGCTTTGGCGTCCTCTTCAGTTCCAATGGTCACACCGAGCGCCGTATAGATATTTCGAATTTCTTCATTTTCAAACACCTTATGCTGCATGGCTTTTTCTACATTGAGGATTTTTCCCCGTAGAGGCAAAATAGCTTGAAATTTTCGGTCTCGCCCTTGTTTTGCCGTACCACCTGCCGAATCTCCCTCAACAAGGAATACCTCGCATAATTGTGGATCTTGCTCTGAGCAATCGGACAGTTTTCCGGGTAATCCACCGCCACTCATAACAGTTTTACGCTGTACCATTTCGCGCGCTTTGCGTGCGGCATGTCTTGCTTGAGCTGCTAAAATCACTTTCTGTACTATGGATTTTGCATCGTTAGGGTGTTCTTCTAAATAGTTTTCAAGCATTTCAGAAACCGCTTGAGAAACGGCTGCACTTACCTCCCTATTTCCAAGTTTTGTTTTTGTTTGGCCTTCAAACTGTGGCTCAGCAACTTTAACGGAAACAATTGCGGTAAGTCCTTCACGAAAATCATCACCAGAAATCTCAAATTTGAGTTTGTCTAGCATTCCTGAAGCATCTGCATATTTCTTTAGTGTGGATGTTAGACCACGTCTGAAACCTGAAAGATGCGTACCGCCTTCGTGCGTATTGATGTTATTTACATAGGAGTGTAAATTTTCTGTAAATGAGGTATTGTAAACCATAGCAACCTCAACAGGAATATCGTTTTTCTCTCCTTCCATTGAAATGACATCTGCAGTAATTGGCTCTCGATTGGCATCCAAAAAGCGGATAAATTCTTTTAATCCTTCTTCAGAGTGAAAAAGCTCACCAACAGACGCTCCATTTTCATCTTTTTCTCTATGATCAACAAGCTTAATTTTGATTCCTTTATTCAAAAAAGACAGCTCTCGCATTCGATTGGCAAGTGTTTCATAATTGAACTCTATGGTTTGCTTGAAAATAGATCGGTCTGGTAAAAAGGTTACTTCTGTACCTGCCTTGGTAGTTTCTCCAACAGTTCTAACAGGGTATTGTGCTTTACCACGCGCATATTCTTGCTCCCAAATTTTACCATCGCGATAAACGGTTGCTTTAAGCGAATCTGAAAGTGCATTCACACAGGAAACCCCAACGCCGTGCAATCCGCCCGAAACTTTATAGGAGTCTTTGTCGAATTTACCTCCTG
>Ga0209654_1002396_pt1 | contig 12977 bp, 12 predicted proteins | sample SaaInl1SG_22_DNA_FD_184646 | JGI IMG/M metagenome (GOLD analysis project Ga0209654, IMG submission 184646) | Marine microbial communities from expanding oxygen minimum zones in the Saanich Inlet - ESP_161SG_22_DNA (SPAdes) (version 2) | ecosystem: Environmental > Aquatic > Marine > Intertidal... | reverse complement strand
GACCGTTAAAACTGAGAATCCAGTCACTTTTTGCGATGTCGATGCGGTCACCGAGCCCTGGTGTTTCGCGGTGCTCAATGGTGCGTAATCCAACAATCCGACCATCACGGTCAAGTGCCATGAGCATTTGTATGGGACCACTGTATCCCTCGTCGGTACGAATCGGCACCACCATGCCGATCCAGCGACCGTCTTGCATGATGGGAGTGATCACAGCGGGGTTTTGTAAAGTCGATGGCGGCTGATCAGGCCAGACCACCTCCACAGGTTGTGCGAGGGCGCCTTCGACGAGTAAGGGTGCAGCAAGTGCATACAAGGCATCGAGTCGAGCCTGTTCACGCGCCGCTGCAATCAGGGGTTGGGTCCAAAGGTACACGAGACCAACTAAAACGCTTGAGACCAAGCCAAAAAGTGCCAAGCGCCAGGTCATGAGGTACCTCCACTGCCCTTGATGGCGGCATCGCGACCCACAATGCGAGGTCTGGTGTAGTGATCAATCATTGGCGCGGCAAAGTTCATCAGCAACACCGCGAAGGCAATAGCGTCAGGATAGTGGCCAAAGGTACGGATGAGATAGGTTAGTAGCGCAACGCCGACTCCAAACAGTAACCGTCCGCGCGGACTGGTGGCTCCAGAGACAGGGTCGGTGACAATGAAAAACGCAGCAAACACGGTCGCGCCCGCGGTCATGTGCACCCAAACCGGTGTGCCACTGTCTGGATCGATCGCGAAAAATGCAGCGACTACAAAGAGGCCTAAAAGCAGTCCAACAGGTGCATGCCAGGTCATGACCCCACGAAACAGAAGCCACAAACCGCCGACTAAATAGGCAAGCGCAACCCACTCGACACCTGCGATCAATCCGAGTGATGCCTCACGAAACAGCGGGTGACTGGCGATCTCAATTGCTGTCAACGCGGTAAAGTCATTGCGGTACAGGGATAATGCAGTGGCTCCGGTTGCGGCATCGGGGGCTGTACCGAGAAATGCCATCCAGGCCGAGGTAATGCCAGGAGTTGCCAGGGGATCAATCCACAAGGTTGTCATAGAGACTGGTGCAGAGATCAGGACCAGGCAATACGCGAGCATGGCTGGATTGAGCGGGTTTTGCCCAAGCCCACCGTAAAGATGTTTTCCCAGCACTATGGCGGTGGCGACAGCCAAACTGATCAGCCACCATGGCGATGCTGGAGGCAAAGACAGCGCCAGAAGCCAGCCGGTCAACAATGCCGAGTGATCGGTAAGCCGCACTATTACCGGGCGCTTGCGAAGTCGCAGGCAAAGTGCCTCTGAGCCCCACGCAGTGAGACTCGCCATCAGCACATTAAGAAGAACTCCAGGGCCAAAGACCCAGGTCGCCACGAGCATACCCGGTACCAGTGCAAGCAGTACTTGCGCCATCACGCCTGATGTTGAGCGGTTTGAGGGCAATTGAATCATTCGCTTTTTGCTCCGCGCGCTGCCCGCACTTTGGCCAGCATGTCACTGTTTTGAGTGCGTCGCGCCTTGCGTCGCGCCTCTTGCTCTTGCGCGAGGCGCGTCAAACGAGCCTGCCTGGCTTCGAAGCGTTGACGGGCTTGATCGGCGATAGCGGTTTGTTGTGCTTCTTCTTGCAGACTGTAGCGGCCGTGTTGGAACCACGAGGCGAGTGGAATGTGGCTTGGACAGACTGCATTACAGGCCGCGCATTCAATGCAGTCGGCCAATCCCTCGTGCCCAGCCGCGGCCAATGCACCATGACTGACCATCTGAAACAGACGTTGTGGTTGCAATTGTACTGGGCAGGCCTCCGCGCAGAGGCCGCAGCGGATGCAAGGTTCTATCGGTTGCTGTGTGGGCGCGCGCAGTAATAAGCAGTTGGTTGTTTTGACAACGGGTGCTTCTGTTGCGTGCACTGTGAACCCCATCAGTGGCCCACCAACGGTCAGTTGCAGATCGCCATACGAGTCAACGCCTGCATGATTCAGAATATGTCTGATGGGTGTGCCAATCGGTACGATCACGTTCTGTGGAGCTGGGACCGCATCGCCGGTGACAGTCACAACGCGCTCGATCAGAGGATTTCCATCGATGCTGTGCGCGAGGGCAGCAAGGGTCCCCGGGTTGTGCACCACGATGCCATGGTCGACCGGCCGTCGGCCACTACCGATCTCGAGTCCCAGCGTTAACCAAATGAGTTGCCGTTCGCCACCGGAGGGGTATTTGGTGGGTACAACCACTACCTCAAAGAGGTACGAAGACGATGACTCGGCAATGGCTTTTTTCAACTGCTCGAGTGCGTCAGGTTTGTTGTCTTCGATACCTATTACAATTCGTGTCAAATTCAGATTCTCGGCCAGCGCGACCGCACCCTGAATCACCGCATCGGCGTCTTGTTGCATCAGTGTATCGTCGGCGGTCAGATAGGGTTCGCACTCGGCGCCATTGATTAACAGTGTGTGTAACGTATCCCCCCACTTTTGGTGGCTGGGGAAGCCGGCGCCACCCAGTCCCAGGATTCCGGCCTCCATGGCTCGTTGGCGCAGGGCTTCTGCTGTCCAACTACTGCGTAATGGCAATGTCAGGGACGGTCCTGCTGAATCGGTTCGGATAAACAGACATACGCTCGGCCCTTGGCTTGGATGCGCCAGTGGATGCTCGCTGATGGCGGTCACGACACCTGCTCGTGATGCAGCGTGGACGATACCGCTTTCAGTCTGAATGATGGGGGTACCTTGCTGCACTCGATCGCCGACGGATACCAGCGCATGGCCCGGACCACCACCGGAAAAGTGCAGCGGAAAAATCAGTTCTGGTGGTGTTGGGAGCATCATGCACTGCTGTTTTAGCGATTCAGTTTTGTGCGTTTCTGGATGAATTCCACCGACCAATGGGTGTGTGCTCTGTCGCAGCTGACATTCAGACATGCAAAGCCACTCCTGTCGTGGTGCGATCTGAACTGATGATTTCTGGAGCCAACGGGGTCCAAGTGTTCGGTGCCATGGTTCTCGGCACCATTTCGATGCAATCGACGGGGCAGGGTGCGATACACAAATCACAGCCAGTACAAAGATCAGGCAGTACCGTATGCATTAGCTTCGCGGCACCAAGGATGGCATCGACCGGACAGGCTTGAATGCACTTAGTACATCCAATGCAGTCTTCTTCAATAATCAAGGCCACCTGATCGATCGCGGCTGTTTCGGGGTCTGCATCGAGCGGTAGACTGTCGACGCCGAGTAATTCGGCCAGCCGATCAACAGTATCCTGCCCCCCGGGCGGGCAGCGATTGATGAGTTCGCCTCCGGCGATCGCCTCTGCATATGGACGGCAGCCCGGGTGACCACATTGACCGCATTGTGTCTGTGGCAGGATTGCGTCGATTGAGTCAACCAGCGGGTTTCCATCGACGCGAAAGTGCCGAACCGCAAAGCTCAACAGAATGCCACCGGCAAAAGTCAGACCTGTGAGCGCGAGTGCACCAAGGACCAAATTGAGCCAGTTCGCACTCACAGACGAATCATCCCGGAAAAGCCCATGAACGCGAGAGCCATGAATCCGGCGGTGATGAGGGCGATTGATGCCCCTGCAAACGGCGTGGGGATATCAGCAAATGCCAGTCGTTCACGGACGCCTGAAAAGAGAATTAAAACCAGAGAAAACCCGAGTGCTGCGCCGACTCCATAGAACGCAGATTCCGCCAAAGAATGCGCGCGATTGGTGTTTAATAATGCCACGCCTAAAACCGCACAGTTGGTGGTAATCAGTGGCAAATAAATCCCTAAAACAGCATGCAACAGCGGCGATGTTTTTTTCAGTGCCAGCTCTGTGAATTGCACCGCTACGGCGATTGCGACGATAAACGCCAGTGTCTTTAACCACATGGCATCGAGGGGGATCAACAACAGACTCTGGATGGCATAGGCCACGACAGAAGACAGTGTCAACACAAAGGCGGTCGCAAGTGACATGCCGAGTGCGCTATCGAGCCGCGACGACACCCCCATAAAGGGGCACAGGCCCAAAAACTGGACCAACACAAAGTTGTTGACGAGGGCGGCTGAGACAATGATCAGCCCAAGTTCAGTCAAAAAGCCTCCTCAGCCAAGAGGGTCTCCACGATCGCTTCACCTTCTAGCAGTCGGTGAACCGGGCACTTATTCGCAATGGCCAGTAACCGAGCGCGTTCGTCGCTAGTGAGATTGCCTTGAATCGTGATGGTGCGTTGGAAATGATGTCCCGTCTTCGATGGTGTATGAATCACCACGGTTTCCAATTGATCAACTGCCATCCCCTTCATGTCAGCATACATACGCAGTGTGATGTTGGTGCAGGCGCCGAGAGCAGAGGTGACCAATGCAAAGGGCGATGGACCAAGATCTGTGCCGCCCATTGCTTCAGGTTCATCCATCACAAATTGATGGCCCTCAGTATCTACGCTGTTGAAAAATTTGCTGGTCCCAGCTTCAACCACTGAGGCCTGTATAACGTGCTCCATGGCTTATCGGATCCTTTGTCCAGGAGTTGCACCCGCATCGGGTTCGAGTAGAAAAATGGCGTCGCCTCCCGGTCCTGCGGCGAGCACCATGCCTTCAGAGAGACCAAATTTCATTTGCCGTGGCGCTAAATTCGCGATCATCACGGTCAAGCGTCCGATCAAGTCTTCTGGTTGATAAGCTGCCTTGATGCCACTGAATACCTGCCGGGTCTCGCCGCCAAGATCAAGCGTCAACTGCAACAATTTGTCGGCGCCTTGGACATGCGTTGCGTTGACGATCTTCGCCACGCGAAGATCCACGGCCATGAAGTCCTCCAATGAGCACTGCGGTGCAATGGGTTCGATTGACTGCAGAGCTTTTGGTTGATCTGCGGCAACCGTGGCTGCAGTCGCTGTCTCGGGCTGGATCATTGCCTCGACATCACGCATTTCAATACGGGTTACCAAGGGTTCGTATGGTCGAATCGCATGGTTGGTCAGAACCTGGTCGAGGGTCTCGTAGTCGAGGGACTCGACGTTGAGAAAAGTGGCGACTTTGGTTGCCAATTTCGGCATCACCGGTTGTAAGTAGAGTACCAACAGGCGGAAGGCATTGAGCGCCGTGGTGCAGATTGGCTGAACCTGACCTACTGTATCGTCGGATTTCGCTAGCTGCCATGGTGCGACCTCCGCAATCCATGCGTTGACGTCATCTGCCAGCGCCATAATTTCTCGCATGGCTTTGGAGAATTCACGTGCTTCAAAGGCCTGCTGAATATCTGGACCCTTGCCGCGAATCGTTGCAATGAGGTCTGGATTGGCCAGTGTGGACGCGAGTGTCCCATCAAATTTTTTGTGGATGAATCCCGCGGTTCGACTGGCAATATTGACCAGTTTGCCGACCAGATCTGAATTGACCTTTTGCACAAAATCTTCAAGCGATAAGTCGATGTCTTCGACGCGGGCTGAGAGCTTCGTAGCGAAGTAATAGCGAAGGTATTCCGGATCCAGATGATCCAGATAGGTCCGCGCCTTGATGAAGGTGCCGCGGGATTTCGACATTTTGCGGCCATCTACGGTGACAAAGCCATGTACATTGACGCCGGTAGGTGTTCGAAAGCCGGCCTGTGAGAGCATCGCTGGCCAAAATAAACAGTGGAAATTTACAATATCCTTACCGATGAAGTGATAGACCTCGGCGGCACTGTCTGCCCCCCAGACCGTATCAAAATCGAAGCCATTGGCGTCGCACCATTCGCGGAAGGCGCCCATGTATCCAATCGGTGCATCAAGCCAGACGTAAAAATAAGTGCCGGGATGATCAGGTACCTCGAAGCCAAAGTAAGGGGCATCTCGTGAGATATCCCAGCTCTTCAATCCCCCATCGATCCACTCAGTCAGTTTATTGGCAACCTCAGGCTGCAGTCGGCCAGAGCGTGTCCACTCACGTAAAAATTCGGTGTGCTGGCCTAATTCAAAGAACAGATGTTCGGAATCTTTCAATACTGGAGTCGCGCCGGAGAGTGTTGACTTCGGGTGTTTTAATTCACTCGCCTGGTAGGTGGCACCACAGGCTTCGCAGTTGTCACCATATTGGTCGTCAGTTCCGCACTTAGGGCACTGTCCCTTGACGTACCGATCGGCGAGGAACAACTGTTTTTCCGGATCAAAAAGTTGTGAGATTGTACGTACTGCAATTCCGCCCGCTGCTTTTACCCGCTGATAGATGAGATTCGCGTAGTATTGGTTGGCATCGGTGTGGGTCGATGAATAGTGGTCGAAGCCGATGTGGAAATCGCTAAAATCGGCTTCATGTTCTGCTTTGACATCAGCGATTAACGCCTCAGGTGAGATACCAAGAGATTCTGCCCGGAGCATAATTGCGGTACCGTGTGCATCATCAGCGCAGACATAGACACAATGGTGGCCGTTTTGCTTTTGGAAGCGCACCCAAATGTCAGTTTGAATGTACTCGAGCATGTGGCCCAAATGGATCGATCCATTGGCGTAGGGTAGGGCGCTTGTGACGAGAATGGTGCGTCGATTTGTCGGCACGAAGTGTTCCTTGTGTCTGAGCAAATAAAGCGCCAAGTATAGCCGCACTGGCGCGACTTTTCGCGGCCTGTCAGAGAAACGGAGAGCATTTTGTCGATAGAGATTCAGACGCGGGTGTTGCAGATCCTCGCCGAGCACGAAGACCCCTACCGCGAGGTCAATCTGGCCGAGACCGGTGTGCTGACGCGCTGTGTGTTATCTGAGGGTGAACTCGAAGTCGATCTGACGTTTCCGTATGCGATGGCTGGGATGACGCGAACCTTGGTCAAACTGCTCAAGCCACGCTTTGAATCGCTGCGTGACGTATCTGAAGCATTTATCCGCGTGTTGCACGAAGTACCGGTTGTGCCGGCACGTGAAGGGACTGAATCGATTCCCAACGTGCGTCAAATTGTGTGTGTCGCGTCAGGCAAAGGCGGAGTGGGTAAATCGACGACTGCAGTAAATCTCACGCTCGCCTTACATGCCGAAGGGGCTCGTGTTGGTTTGTTGGATGCCGACATTTACGGGCCATCGCAGGCGTTGATGCTGGGAGTCCAGGGCCAGAAGCCAACAACGCAGGATGGTAAAAGTTTTGACCCGGTGATTGCGCATGGCATTCCGGTGATGTCGATGGCATTTCTGTTGACCGAGCGATCACCAACAATTTGGCGTGGACCCATGGTCAGCGGCGCATTCACGCAAATGCTCCGACAAACCAACTGGGGTAATTTGGATTACTTAGTCATTGATTTGCCCCCCGGAACTGGTGACATTCAGCTGACGTTGAGTCAGCAGGTGCCAGTCAATGGGGCAGTGGTTGTGACGACTCCGCAGGATATTGCCCTGCTGGATGCGCGCCGTGGAATTGAAATGTTTCGTCGCGTTCAGGTGCCTGTACTTGGCGTGGTAGAAAATATGTCTTTGCACCGCTGTTCCCAGTGCGGTCACACGGAGCATCTATTTGGTGAAGGCGGGGGCGATCGAATTGCGGCAGAATATGACACGGAATTATTGGGCGCATTGCCATTGGACCTGAGTATTCGAGAGCAAACAGACCGCGGAAAGCCCTCAGTCATAAGCGATCCAGATGGCCCAGTGGCAAGTGCATACCGAGATATTGCGCGCCGTGTTGGTGCGCGTTTAGCGTTGTTTGCTGCGAACCAAAACAGTAGCGGACTGATTACCAAAACCCAAGGGACTGACGACTGATCCATGACCATTAAATCCGATCGCTGGATTCAGCATATGGCTGAATCCCAAGACATGATTTCACCTTTTGAGCCAGGCCAAGTGCGCGCCCGCGACGGCCACAAACTCATCTCTTATGGCACCTCGAGCTACGGTTATGATGTGCGCTGTGCCGATGAGTTTAAGGTATTTACAAATATTCACTCAGCAGTTGTCGATCCAAAGAACTTCGATGAAAAGAGCTTTGTTGATATTCAATCGGATGTTTGCATTATTCCGCCAAATTCATTCGCCCTGGCACGGACAGTCGAATATTTCAAAATTCCAGAGGACGTCTTGACCATTTGCTTGGGCAAATCCACCTATGCGCGCTGTGGGATCATCGTCAATGTGACGCCACTTGAGCCGGAATGGGAGGGTCATGTGACGCTCGAATTCTCCAATACGACCACACTTCCGGCGAAGATTTATGCCAACGAGGGTGTGGCTCAGATGCTGTTTTTCCAGTCCGATGAGCGGTGCTTGACCACCTACAAGGATCGAGGCGGTAAGTATCAGGGTCAACAGGGTGTGACCCTGCCGAAAGCCTGAGGACGCCATGCAAACACAGCCGCGTTATTTACTCAGGATCACCTGTCCCGGGCGCACCGGTTTGGTCGCCGCTATCACTGGTTTTTTGGCGGATGAGTCGTGCTTCATCACTGAACTGTCGCAGTTTGACGACATTCAGACGGGTCGATTTTTCTGTCGTGCAGAGTTTTTTAAGCCGGACAGTGGGCTGTCGCCGGATGCGCTCTCTGAGCGATTTCGGGTGGTGGCGGCACAATTTGATATGGAATGGCGTTTTATTGATCCTTCGGTTCCACACAAGACATTGATTTTAGTATCGAAATTTGATCATTGCCTGAATGATCTGCTGTATCGAAAGGGCACTGGCGAACTGAATATTGACGTTACCACGGTGGCCTCGAATCATCCTGATTTGGAGCCCCTGGCACGTTTCCATGCAGTGCCCTATGAGGTCCTCCCAACCGGGCGTTCACAATTAGGTACCAAGGCGGCGCAGGAAGATCGGATTCGTGAACTGATTACCGACGGTGCTGTCGAGCTTGTTGTGCTCGCACGTTACATGCAGGTTCTTTCAAACGAGTTGTGTCGTGATTTAGCTGGACGGTGCATCAATATCCATCATTCATTTCTACCCAGTTTCAAAGGTGCTAGACCCTATCACCAGGCCTATGAGCGAGGTGTCAAGGCCATCGGTGCAACTGCACATTACGTGACAGCCGATCTCGATGAAGGACCTATCATTGACCAGGAAGTGGCACGCGTTGATCACACACAGGGGCCTGATGCGCTTCAGGCTGTGGGTCGAAATATGGAAAACTATGCGCTCGCGCGTGCTGTCAAGGCGCACAGTGAGCATCGGGTTTTCTTAAATGGACACAAGACAGTGGTATTGAAATGACAGCAATCCGCATTGATGGGACAGCGATGGCCGAGACCGTCCGCACAGAGGTGGCAGATGGCGTGGCGCGTCTCAAAGCGAGTCATGGTCTGACTCCTGGGCTTGCCGTGGTTCTGGTGGGGGAAGATCCCGCGAGCCAAGTGTATGTCCGTAACAAAGTGAAGCAAACCGAAGCCTGTGGCATGCGCTCGTTTCATCACGTGCTGTCGAAAGACACCACGCGTGAATCTTTGTTGCGCTTGATTGCTTCGTTAAATGCCGATCCGGATGTTCATGGTATTTTGGTTCAGTTGCCGTTACCTGCGCATCTGGATTCCACCGATGTCATCGAATCCATTGATCCCGCCAAAGATGTGGATGGATTTCATACAAGTAACGTTGGTGCACTCTGGACAGGTGGATCGTCATTTGTTCCCTGCACACCGCTTGGATGTTTGCGACTCCTGAAGTCGGTTGAGCCCAATATTGCAGGCAAACATGCCGTGGTGATTGGTCGGTCCAATATTGTGGGTCGTCCGATGGCTGCACTGCTACTCAATGAATCTGCAACAGTGACTATTGCTCATTCTAAGACTTCAGATTTGCCGGCTCTTTGCAGGCAAGCTGATATTTTGGTGGCGGCCGTTGGTCGGCCAGAGATGGTCAAATCCGATTGGATCAAGCCTGGTGCCATTGTGTTGGATGTTGGGATTAATCGAGTCGCGACGGAAGATGGAAAAGGGCGCTTGGTTGGCGATGTCGACTTTGCTGATGTCTCCACTGTCGCAGGCGCTATCACTCCGGTTCCGGGTGGACCTGGCCCAATGACAATCGCATGCCTGCTGGCTAATACGCTTGAGGCCGCGAAGCGCAGCGTTTCTCAGTAATGTGAGTCGGATTCTGGTCCGAGGCGGCGCTTAACGTATCGGGCGCCGACGATCTTCTCTCCTATCCAGCGATCAACATTGATAGGTGAGAGGTTGCCCTTATCGTGATTGAGAGCTTCCGTTCGAAGAAATTAGAGCGAGTTTATCGTTGGCGGATCCCCCGGTCTTTGGGCGCGGATGCAGTCGGATTATGATTTCTGGCAGGTTCAAACGCGCACTGATGAGACACTAATGAGCGGTAAGCAACCGCCTCGGGACAATTACAAGATTTAAGGTGAAGAAGGCGGATACTTTGATCCGCCTGATCTTAAACTCATGTTGAGGAGCGCCGCTGGCCCAATGAAAAGTAGAAAGTCAGTGGGGTAGTGGATTTGATGCTTTCGCCTCTTGATACATGCGGCATACGGCGCTCACCACGATGAACGCGATCGCCCAATATGCTGAGCTCGCGAAAGCCGCAGGTGCATACTGAATCTCACGTGCAACGAACTCAGCCCATGTCGGTTCGAATAAACCAGACCACAGATAGAAGCTACCGCTAGATATCAGCTCACACACTGCTGTGCTTGCCATTGCCGCTATAAACAGCATCCCATACCCTACGAGACCGCTAGTGAGATGGGGTTTAATTAACCGACCTCCGGCCCACATTGCTGCATACGCAGGAACCAACATGGCATATGCGACAGACAGACAGGTTCCCGGCACGCCTCCGAATGTGAATGCGTACGCATCAATTGCTACCGCAAGACTCATAAACCAAGCGAAAGACCACATAGGCAGCAACATACCTGCTGCCATAAAAATCATCCACGAGGCTTCGGGCAGTGCATTAATGCCTGAGAAATGGGCGCCACGGGTTAGGAGCATTAAAGCACTGAGCGCGACTATTAGAATCTGTGGCTCTATAGCCCGTAACTGGGTGATTGCATTGTTTCGCATCAGTATTACTCCGGAAAATATCGATAGGTCAGCATAAAAGAGCGAGGCTCCGCTGGCGACCGCTTAAGCGTACCATATGAATCATAGACATAGGCATCGCGGTCAACATCGAACAGGTTGTTGATCCCAAATGAAAGAAGCCAATTGTTCTGCTGATAGGTCGTACTCAGTGACGTGGTTGTGTAGCTGTTGTGTCTACCCAAATCGTTTTCATAATCGGTGATAGCGTAAGCGCTCGAGTACCAACGGTGGGACATTTGGCTTTGGAAACGATCGTTCCAGTTCGTTTTAAGTGTGAGATTCGCTTGCCATGGACTGACCCCGGGAATCATGGATCCAGCAAAGCTACCTGCTTTGATCAACGTATCCACGTAGCTTACTTGCGTTTGCAATGTCGATGCGTCACTCACCCTCGCTTTGAAGTTTGCGGTGACACCCGTGCGGGAGGTCTCCTCAACGTTGATATTTGAGCCAAAGCCTGTTTGAGATGTATCGTTTGCGTCGAAGAGAATTTCGTCTTTGTTTTGAAGCGTCCACCAACTAATGGACCCTCCAAGGTATTCCGCGGACACTTCAAAGCCTTGACCGATTTGTGGCGTTAGTGCGTTCCCGGATGTCGACTGTTCGTCCAAAGTAGCGTATCGAAAGTTTTGTTCAATCCGAGCATTTACCGATACCTTGCCTAATAATTTGCTTACAGAAACATCGACAGCAGTTAACGAATTTTCGGCGTCGTAGTTTGTGGCCATCGTATCTTTCACCCACTGATATCGCGCGCCCATGTTTATCTCAGTTTTATCATTTAAGGTCGCTGATCGTTGGCCATAAACTGCGGCTTGGGTCTGTTTCCTGTGGGGCGATATATAAAGCGAGCTGTATCGACCATTTCCTAGCTCCAATCCTGTTAGCCACTTGTCGTTCGATGAGTCACCTCCGGAGGAAAGTTCAGTTTTTAGGCTAAGAACATCAAGGTTTTGTGCAATATCTCCGTAGGTTGGGTTTTCATATGAGCCGTGTTGATTACTTTGACGATGAGACATATGAATGCGCGCTTTGGTGGTACGTACCTGTTGACCAAAGCTCAGGACAGTGATGGCCTCGCGGAAATTCACACTCGATCTGTCGTTGATGCTGGAGTCTTTTCTATTGACCTCAATGACTGAGGGAAGCGATGCGCCTGCCGCTCGTCGTTGATCAAGAGAGCGTGAATGTGAGAAGGCGAAGTCGAAGTCCCTGTTCATTTTAAAGGTGAGTTTTCCATGGCTCAAATCACTGTCGTTGAAGTGTCGGTAGCCGTCTGATGATTGTCGCGTCGCCTCTCCAGTCAGTGTTGATTGGTCGAGGATTAAGGTGCTTGTTGCAGAGGTGTTTGCGTAACCCCATGACCCTACTGTCGCAGAGAAAATAGGTCGTAACTCTTGCGCGTCATTTTTAGTGACGATTCGTATTACTCCGCCGACCGCGCCATTGCCGTATAAAACACCAGCTCCACTCGGTATCAGCTCTATTTGTCGGATGCTCGTGATTGGTAACAAACCAAGATTCGGCGCCTCAAGTGTTGGGTTGTTGAGGGGCACTCCATCCAACAGAATCATGACGTTACGTGCTGCCGTCTCGCCAAAGCCTCGCAGGTCAATGGCGGTGGATCGACGCGCCCCAGTACTGTCTGTAGTTGCTCGAAAGTTTGAGTAGGATTCGAGAATCTCAGTAACACTCGTGAATCCGCCTTGAATGATATCTTTTTCAGAGATCACCATGACTTGGGTTGGTAAAAGATAATCTGGATCGGTCAGATCCCGTATTTCAATAGTAAGGTCTGCATTATTAGGGATAGTGGCGTCGCCAAAAGCGCTCAAAGCGGCGATAGCAAACGCGACCGCAATAAAGGGTTTTTTGAACATGCTTGTCTCCCGGATCGCGCCCACCGCACGCCCAAAAAGTGAGTGAATCGTGAGGTAGGTCTCCGGGCTTGTTCAGGGTAATTCCCTTTACCGAATCAACACGCCTTCCCATCTAAAGA
>Ga0209654_1002393_pt1 | contig 12985 bp, 4 predicted proteins | sample SaaInl1SG_22_DNA_FD_184646 | JGI IMG/M metagenome (GOLD analysis project Ga0209654, IMG submission 184646) | Marine microbial communities from expanding oxygen minimum zones in the Saanich Inlet - ESP_161SG_22_DNA (SPAdes) (version 2) | ecosystem: Environmental > Aquatic > Marine > Intertidal... | reverse complement strand
GCAGCTCACCCTCCAAGGATCGAATGGCTCGATGACTGGTCGAGACCGTGAAGTGATCGCCCTTGAAATTGATGAGCTCACCTCAGAGATTCAGAATCTGGCAAATGGAACTGACGCAAATGGTAATTTCTTATTTGCCGGATCGCGTGTTGCGACCGAACCTTATGCCAAGGACGAAGATGGGATCATTCGATATCAGGGTGACAACTATCGGTCTAACATTGATTACACATCAAATCGTCGTTCGTCGATCGGCCGAAACGGATTGGATGTCTTTAAACCTGTCCTGTCAGGACAGGTTTCAGATCCTATCCCCGCAATTTACGAGCTGACTATTGGCGGGACTCTTGAGCCTGGAGACAGTTACAGTCTGCAGATTGATGGCCAGTCTTTGAGTTATGAGGTCCGCCCCGGAGATGACGTGGACGCCGTGTTCGGACGATTGGCGTTCAGGATTAATGAGGCGAACCGTTTAGGTCAACTGAAAGATACTGAGGCGCAAGTCGTTGACGGGGCGCTCCAAGTCCGTGCTGTAGACGGGATCGCTCGAACGATTTCATCGGATTCAGCGAACGTATCAGTGGCAACCGATAATCTTGAAGCGCTGGCTCATACTGACTCAGAGACAGCCATCACAATGGCTTCGCTATCCGGCACGATGGAGCGCGGTGACGCACTCACACTCTCGATCGGGGCTCGCTCCATGACTTACCACATCATGGGTGACGAGGGCGGTTTGTCGCCGACAACGCCAGAGGCCGTCCTTTCTGCGCTGAAAGCAGCCGCAGAATCATCGGGTCTTTTTTCACAATCCGTCAGTTTTCAGGTCACGGCAACAGAGCCCGCTGAGCTTCAAATTCAACCACTGCGAGAGAATGTTGGGACTGTGAGCTTTGATGCGATTGAGCGCACTAGTATCAACGACCAGACCACGACGCTACCAGAGCGCATGGAGTTTTTTGAGGCTCTGCAAGAGGTCTCATTACTCCTGCGCACAGGTACTCAAGACCAAATTCAGGCGAAGCTGGATCACCTAGATCAGATGATTGACATCACAACGCTTTCATTGGCTAATATTGGTGCTGAGATGAATTCGATTGATAACGAATTAGCAGTGAACGACGATATCAAACTCCAGCTCGAGTCAACTCTGGCTGGGAAAGAGGACCTCGATTACGCGTCTGCGATTACTGAATTACAGGCGAAAATGATGGCCCTGGAAGCGGCTCAGTCCTCGTTCGCAAAAATCTCGCAGCTCTCCTTATTTGACTATCTCCGGTAGGTCCTGGCAAAACACTGCCACCTACTGTCAAAAAAACGGCGTTTCCGAAATTCGGATTTGTTTTCGGGTCACTTCAATGATCGACAAACGATTTACGTCACCTGAATCCACGTATTTTCAGTGCCATTGGTCCTTCGTGGACTCAGGTTGAAAAAGTTGGCACAGATATCGCTTAAATCGGTTTGAGGAAGATTTTTTCCGGCGCGGCAGGGGCCGTTGTCGGCAAATTAGGAGTAGTTACTCATGGCACTTACTGTCAACACAAACGTGTCTGCGTTAAACGCACAGCGATCAACACTTGACTCTCAAAACGAGATGGCGAGCGCTATGGAGCGGCTTGCATCTGGCAAAAGGATCAACAGCGCCGTCGATGATGCCGCTGGTATCGCGATTGCCGCTCGGATGGAGTCACAAATCTCCGGCCTGAATCAGGCGGTAAGAAACGCAAATGATGCGATTTCGTTAGTGCAGACTGCCGAGGGTGCCTTGCAAGAGACGACCAGTATTCTTCAACGAATTCGTGAGCTCTCTATTCAATCTGCCGGTGGCGCGCCATCCAATGCTGACCGCGTGAATCTCAACAAAGAGGTTGTGCAACTGCAAGAGGAGCTGTCCCGGATAGCTAACACCACTCGATTCAATGGTGGATTGCTTTTGAACGGCACGTTCTTAGACACTGATTTCCAGATCGGTCAGTCAAACAATGAGGAAATCACCATATCGATTGGTGACATCCGCCCGGAGAGAATAGGAGCGTTTACTCAGAGCACTGTTAGTAACGTCGGTCTCGTGACCTCCGGGGCGACATTGGACGAAATTGATAATGGTGTAAACCAGCAGACGTTGATTGTTCAGGTTGGGAATGAGGTGCCACGGACCATTGCGGTGAAACAGGGCGATGACGCGCGTACTATTTCTGACAAATTGAACCAGGCCGGCGCCCAAGTAAACACGACGGCAACGAACAATACCGACGTCTATATTTCAGGGGCTGGGACCTTTACATTTAAAATTTCTTCGAGCTCGACACCTGATATCCAGGACGTTGTGACCGTCGGTGCAACCGCAGGATCACAGCCGGCGACTCTGGCAGCAGAAATAAACCGTGGGTACTCCGAGCATAATATTTCAGCGACGCTTGAGGTCGATGACGACGGAGTAGAGTACGTCAACCTGATTCAAAACGACGGCTACGACATCCTAATTGATGAGTACGTCACGACTGGCACCTCGACGATCGATTTTGACAGCGATGGTGTCGCCGAGCTTACAGGTGCGTATGGCAAGACAGCTGTTGCCATCGGTGGCTCCGTGACCATCGATGCACCAGCTTCGTTTTTAATTTCGTCGGACGATGCAAGTAACACCGTCCTGGCGGGAACCCGCGCAGCACTGGAAGTAATTGGTGTCGAAAACGATCCGGCTGAGTATCAGAACAAAACATTTGACGTGACAGTTAACGGCGTCACTCAATCGATTAGTCTGGCGGCGCCACCACCGGCTGAGCCCCGGCCGGCGACCGCCGCGGTCGCTGCGATGGAGTTTACCGCGACTGCTCAGACACAAGGTGGATCCAGCGCCCAGATTGGAGCTGTTCGTGCAGCCACACTCCCGGCGACAGCGATCGATACGACCCTTACCGTGGCCCGAGGATCCGCCGACCTGCAGTTCTCACTGAATGTGAATGGCGGTGGCGCACAGAACCTCGATATGGCGGATGCTTTATCTGATTTGGGGTATTCATCTGGGGACGACGTTTCGGCAGCGGATTTTATCACTGCCATGCAGGCGACGATCAACGGGAACGCTTACTTCACAAATGACAACGCGGTCACGGTCACGCGCACCGATTATGGTCAGGTAAGCCTAGCTGTTGCCGGCGGTGCGGGCACTATCACCGTCGCTGAGCATTCGAGTCAAAGTGCTGGTATCTCCGAGACGATCGACCTTGATGCTGACATTACGGCCGCAACTGACACGATTGCGGTTGGTGGCCATGCTTTTTATACGGGCCAGGCCGTGGTTTTTACTGATGGCACAGACGGTGCAACTTCAGACTCTACGCTGGTTGCAGGTACGTACTACGCGATCGTTGTCGATGCAAACACAATTCAACTGGCGAGTACCGAGGCCAATGCGTTGGCTGGAACTGAGTTTGTTATCACCGGCGACGGTGATCACACCGACGCTACTCTTACAGTGGCAGCAACGGACGGTTTAGCGGCTACTTTGATTACCAACGCCGCTCCGAGCGACGGTTCGTCGACCGAGTCTGCCTCGGACGGCGCACTGACGCTAGGCGAAACAATTAATGACGCCGCGGACAGTGTTTATGGTCCGGTTAACCCGCTTGGAATACCAAACCGAACGATTAGTGCGTCGAATGATACGTTTACCCTAGCCATTAACGGCGGGGCTCCCACGACGATTGATGTTGCTGACGGTACCTACTACGGGATGTCGGATCTGGCTGTGGCCGTACAGGCTGCGATAGACGACAGCCCATTTGCGCAGACTGGGAGTTTCCCAATTATTGTGACTCCGACGCAGGACACGAATGGTGACTGGGGTCTTACTTTTGCTTCGGCCGATGGCCACAGCATCAACCTTGGCGGGACCGAATTCTTAACGGACAGTTCTGGGTTAGGTGTATCGGTTGCGTCGACCGCTCCGGGTCTCGATGTATTTGAGGCGCGAACAATCACCATTGCCGCAATAGACTCGGGTTTAGATGGGACCGTCGATGACCCTGATGATGAGACCACAAGCCTTGCGGTTAACGTGAACGGCGGTGGTTTGATTGACATCGAGCTGGGATCGCACTTGTTGACGGCGGGAGTGACTGGAACCGCGACGACTGTTAGCGAAGATTTATTTATTGAAGCCTTTCAGGCCGCTTTAGATGCCGAGGATTACTTGTCGGGCGATAACGCCGTGACTGTCTCGGTGACGGATGCCGGATTGGTGCAGCTGACGGTCGCCGGTGGTGCGGGCACAATTACGGTAGCAGAGCATTCCTCTTACGCCGGGCTTGGCGTCACCAGCGGTCTGGCAGAAACACTGACTGGGACCGTGGCGAATGCATCCGACTTGGGCAACGGGCTGACCACATCTGAGGCCGCTCAGACCGGGACTGGTGGCTTGATCATACTCGGATCAACGGCGAATACAGCTAATGGTGACGCAACCGATTCAAACTATGTCAAGTCATTTGGTGTTGCACCACTCGTGATCACTGCTGGCACCTCTGACACACTGACCGTCTCAATTGACGGCGGTGCCGCCACATCTCTGACAATCCCTGCCGGGACATATCTGAATATGGATGCGATAGCGACGGCGATCTCTTCTGAAATTGCCAGCTCCCCGCAACTTGCCGGATCTTTGACCGTCAGCTCGGTACAGGACTCTGCTGACGACTCTTGGGGTCTGACCTTTGCCAGTCCTAGCGGTTTCTCGGTGGATGTTTACGGTGACTTCGTTTCGGGCTCACTGGCCTCGTCAGTAACGACCGGTGCGGCGACGATAGCGACAGATTCATTTAGTATTTCCGGCCACGGGCTCAATACAGGCGATGCGGTACTATATTCGGACGGTACGACGGCTGCTACAGGCCTAACGGACGCTACCACCTATTACGTGATAGCGGTTGACGCCGATACGATTAGTCTTGCGACTACGCAGGCACTCGCGCTCGCCGGTACCGCGATCACGTTGACCGGAACCGGTAGTGCCGACCAGAGCATTTCTCTGACCAGTCATTATGTGGCTGAGGTCGGAACGGCGCCATCTGGTCCCGCCGCATATCGATCAACCGTCGCCGCCGGCTCTTATTCTGATGGGATTGACTTATCGGCCGATAATACGGTGACCGTTGAGGTAATTGACAATGAGACCGGAGTCATTTCAACGCAAGCGATTACCCTCGACTCTTCCTCAAGCTCTATGTCTTTCGCGGACTATATGACCTCATTGGAGGCGGCGGCAACGGCAGCGTTTACGAGTGAAGGGTTTACTTTCGCCTCCAGCGGCTCCGGGACCACGTATGCGATGACCTTCGCTCCGGCTGGAAATTACACGGTCTCGTTTAGCGGCGATTCCGTAACACAAGCATTCGGTGCTTCGGTCACTGCGACCGGGCAGGCGTCGAATACTGACGGGCTTACGTTCACTTCGATGGATGACGTAGTGGCTGAGCTTAATGCACAGCTTGCGGCAAACGATGTTGCGATGTCGGCAACATATAGTCGGGGTGGTGATACTTTCTTGTTTACAGTGACCGGCGGTCCGGCTGACTCCACGAGCGCGATTACGCTCTCGGGTGATGACTTGGTATCTCTCGGATTTACGGGAACACTGGAAGCTGTCGGCGGGGGGACCCATAAATCGGAAGACGTTCGATACGTTTCACAGATTGATATCTCGACTCGAGAGTCCGCGCTGATGGCAATGACTGTTGTGGATGCGGCGCTTGAGACGATGGCAGGTGTTCGAGGTGGACTAGGTGCAGTTGCAAACCGATTAGAGTCTACGATCTCAAACCTGATGAATATTTCGGAGAACACGTCAGCCTCGATGTCTCGGGTAATGGACGCGGATTTCGCGGCTGAGTCGACGCGTTTGGCGAGGGCCCAGGTCCTCCAGCAAGCGTCAGTGGCGATGCTTGCACAGGCGAACGCGTCTGCACAGAATGTCCTCAAGCTTCTACAGTAGCGACCGATATTCTGATTAACGGAGGCTAAGTTTTGGCAGGTTCTGAAGTTATTAGCGCACTGGGGGCTGGGTCAGGTTTTGACACTGCGTCCATCGTTGACGTGCTGGTTGCGGCAGAAAGGGCTCCGAAGCAGGCCCAGATTGATAGGGGCATAGAGCAAAGCAAATCCAAGATCTCTGCCTACGGGGTTGTGACCGCATCATTGAATGGGCTCAGCGCGGCGTTCGCTGAGCTTAAAGACTCCTCAGACTTCAAAAATTTCACGGTCAACAATCAAGCGACTGACGATTTCCTAATAACTGCATCCATCGATGCAGAGCCTGGTTCACATACGGTTAATGTGGGTGCTCTGGCAACCGCACAGGTGACTGCCAGTACTACATTTCCTTCTCCCACAGAGTCACTCAATAGCGGTAGTGATATTGTCATCTCGATAGAGGTGAGTGAGGGTGATGCGGAGATACCCGGCACGGCCGGTATTTCGACCACAGATGATACGATTAGAATTCCAGCTCACGGTTACGTCACCGGCGACGTCATACGTTACGAGGACGGATCGAATGGCTCTGGCACAGCTATTGGTGGGCTTGTGCACGGCACCGATTACTATGCAATTCGGATCGATGAGAATAGCTTCATGCTGGCGACTACACTGTCCAATGCGCAGGCAGACACGGCAGTTGACTTGACTAGTCTCGGCAATGATGCGCAGTCTTTCACACGGCAGAGCAGCACGCATAACATCACCATCGAGTCACCCACGCCGCAACAGATCGTGACCACCATTAACGCCTCTGGGTTGAATATTAAGGCGCAGCTATTTGATCTCGGCACGGGCGTGAAGCCTTATCAAATCACCCTTACAGGGGTCTCCGGCGCCACCAATGATTTCAAGGCTAGCTCTGACTCAGGGGACGTGGCTTTTGTTCCGACTAACCTAGTCGAGGCAGGTAACGCGGTCGTTACCGTGGACGGTCTCACTTTTGAACGAAAGACCAATGAGATTACCGATATTTTGGCTGGTACAACGATCAGTTTGCAAAGTACGTCATCGACGGACAGACAGTACTCAGTCGACAGAGACACGGCTCCTGTGGAGGCCGCGATTCGAAATCTGGTCGCTACCTTCAACGATGTACAAACAATTTTCAACGGCCTGAAAACCGCCAATGAAGATTCAGAAGACGAGTTAGCGGGGTCCTTGGCATCTGACTCGACGTTCCGATTTGTTCGAAACGCTGTCCGTGAAATGGTAACGTCTGTTTCGTCGACGCCATCCGGGAACGTGAATTACTTCTCAGACCTGGGTGTGTCTGTGACGAGGACTGGGAACCTTCAGATCGATGAGGAGGCCCTGTCCAGCGCTTTGACCGATAACTTTTCTGACATGGTCCAAGCTCTTTCAGCAGGGACTGACGACCAGTCAGAACTCGGAGTCGCCGACCGTGGCCTGGCTGGCGACGCGTCTAAGCGAATCGTGGACCTTATTTCTTCCTCCGGACCAATCCGGGCCGTGACCGATAACGCGGATGATAGGTCCGCGGAGTATGAAATTGCTCTTGCCGACCTCGACGATCGCATGGTTGCGATTCGTGCACGCTACGTCGCACAATTTTCGGCGATGGAGTCCCTAGTCGACCAAATGAACAACACGCGCGAGTATCTCAAAACTCAGCTCGATAACCTGCCGTTTACCAACAGAGACAATTAGCACTCATTTTTCTCTAAAGTTTTGGGTAGACTGGCCGATATACGGTTTAGAAGCGGCATATGTTTGCCGCCCGTCGTTGTAGCCGGTGGAGGTGATTTATGGACGCGCCAGAAGTTAATCAGTCGGTTCTTCAGTTGGACCGAAGCGTCGCCGTCGCACGTCCCTCGAAAGAGACATCCGAAGCCCCCGAAGTCGCGAAAGTAAAAAAAGTCGACCCCTATCAGCAGGTCGAGGACTTAGAGAGGGCCGTTAACATCCTGAATGAGACTGTCAAGAAGGAGGGCGTCGACCTAAATTTTCGAGTTGATGAGACGCTCAATCGTCCTGTGGTGACGGTCTTGTCTGAAAAAACCGGTGAGGTTGTGCGCCAGCTCCCGCAAGACGAGGTCCTCCGTGCCGTCAAAAATATCGACCACATGCGCGGTATCATCTTTGACAGCATTACCTGAACGCCGGCTCTAGGCGTTCTGTTCTATCAATCTCCCTTAGTTCCGCTTGCATACGCTTGACCGCTGGTTGAGATGAAATTTACCTCACTTTTCCGTGTCTGTGCTCTGGCTCTCTTTTAATCCCCTCTTTTTCTCAATCTCTTGCCGCTTCGCTGCCGGTCTACCGGCAGAAAACGTCAGTCATTTTGCCAGTCGGTCACACTTTTCCGTCGCTAAGGCTAAAGCTCGCCGGTTTATTGCCGATTAATCCCTCAGGTGGAGGCAATAGACCTCCGAAAACATTGAATAGATCCAAAGAATGGGGATAGAACAATGGCTTTAGTCGTAAATACAAATGTAGCCTCACTGAACGCTCAGCGTCAGTTGAATTCAACAACAAATGAAATGTCCACTGCGATGGAGCGTCTGTCTTCCGGATCGCGGATCAACACGGCGGCAGATGATGCGGCCGGATTAAGTATCGTTACTCGGATGGATTCGCAAGTGAAAGGCTTGAACATGGCAATCCGCAATGCGAACGACGGGATTTCGTTAGCACAGACCGCCGAGGGTGCGATGGAGGAAGTGACGTCCATGCTCCAACGGATGCGTGAACTCTCTGTACAGGCATCGAACAGCTTGAACACGGATGCAGACCGCACGGCACTGAACGACGAAGTGCAGCAGCTCAAGGCGGAAGTCGACCGCATTGCGACCGACACACGGTTCAACAACCAGGCGATTTTGAATGGTTCGCTAAGCACAACGATTCAGATTGGTGATCAGGTTAGTCAAAGCATGAGTATGGCAGTTGGTTCATTGCAGACTGCTGCAATGGGTGAGACTACGACTGGTCCGGCAACGGCGGCGACCATGGCTAGTCTATCTGCCAGTGGTGCGTCGAGTACTGCCGCTGACTACCAGGGGAAGACGTTCTCTGTGACGACTAATGGCGTAGCGGAGACGGTCGATCTTCCGAGTGCAACAACGACGGTTGCTGCCGCGGCCACTGCCGCAACGAGCACTGCGGCGGTCAATGGTGCCGATCGCGCTGTCGCTGGATCGTCTAGTGCACAGATTGGTGAGATTTCTGAGCGCACAATTGATGTATCTACGGCCGCGAATGGTCAGCTCAAGCTGACCGTCAACAGTGGTACCGAGCAGACCATCGACATTGCGTCACAGATAACTGCGCTCGGCTACACAAACACCGCGATAACCGGCACGGAGCTTGTTACTGCCCTTCAAAACGCAATTGACGAAAACGGCACATACGTTGGCGCAAATGCGGTCACGGTCTCTTTAGACTCTAACGACCAGGTTCAGCTGGCTCTCACAAGTGGGGCTGCGGGTACGATTGCTGTTGACTCGATCACTGAGGGTACCGGTAGTGCGGTGGCTACTGGTTTACTTACAACCCTTGGTGGAAGTCATCTTGGGGAGACATCTTCGACCGGGACATTAGTCTTGGGTGGTTCGTCGACTCCCCGAACTCTTGACCTAAGTGGATCAGCCTCGAACACAAAACTGGGAGTGGCGATTGCTGGTGTTGATATTGATGGCTCTGCCGGAGCTGGTGCCACCGTCGATTTCGATATTGCGGCGGAGATTGTTAACTTGGGCTACGACGTGTCGGCGCTGACCGCTACGGAATTCGGAACCGCCTTGAAGGCAACGCTCGAAGCAGCAACAAACATCAATACTGTTGCGGTGAGTCACCTAGCCGATGGCACCGTCCGTCTGACATTTGATGATGCTCTTGCGGCACAGGCTACTCTCAAGACTGATGCAGGTTCAGTATCGTTAGAAGACGGTGGTGCTTCGGGAACATTGATCCAAAAGCTCAACACAGGATCGGCGGAAGTCAACGGTTCGGGCGATCTTCTGAATGTAATTGACCTCGACTTCTTCAAGGCGAACCAGGAATCGTTCGGGGTTGCTGACCTGGAAATATCAACGGGTACCGTAGATCTTTCGTCAACGTCATCTACACAGTTCACGCTAACCGACGGTTCCGCTGATGTAGATCTAGATCTTGGGGCCGCTATTACCAGCCTCGGATATACCGACACCGCAATGACGGGCGCGCAGGTCGCTGCAGCAATGGAGCTGACCATTAACACTGACTCGAATTTTTCGGGCTACACTGTGACTGCTGATTCAGCGGGAGTAATCACAGTCGTTGACACTACGCCGGCGCCTGGCACTCTGACCCTTGCGAATGCTGACTCGACGCCCACTGTGTCGGGAACTTTGTTCAACGCTCTTGGTGTTGCTTCTCTTGGTTCTGCGGCTTCCCCGTTGATTGAAACTGGTGCAGCTGGCGTTGATACAATTGCCTTTACGTCATCAGCTCTTGCAAAAAATGATGACTTCACTCTGGCAGTCAACGGCGGATCGTCAGTCGAACTGACAGTCGCTGCCTCTACATACGACTCGTTCACAGAGCTAGCGGCCGCCGTGCAGACGTCGATCAACGACTCTAATGCGTTCACTGGTGACTTCGCGGTAACCGTGTCGGCTGGGACCGATTCGTCTGGCAACCACGGCCTCGTGTTTGAGAATGCGGCGGGCAAGCAGATGACGGTATCTGGCGGTCTGGTTACTCAAACTCTCGGAATCTCGTCGCAGTTGAATGATGGTACCAAGATTATTGATTCCGATAACGCCGTTACTGTGAATGCCTCTGACTACAGCCCTCAGGCTGGCCTCAACGGCGCGCGCCTAGTCGATTTATCTGGTACCGAAGACTTGATGTTCTCGGTAACTGTAAACGGTATTACCCGAGATATTGACCTCGGTAGTGTAGCTGCGGCAGAGAGTGCGACTAACTTCATCCGATCTGCTGGCGCTACGTCTGACGCAACAATCACTGGTGATCAATTAGTGGCTGCGATTAATGCTGCATTCGACGCAAATGCTGACATTCAAGGGGATAATGACATCACAGCATCGATTGATTCGACTGGAAGTCTTCAATTCGCAGTCAGCGGGGGTGCGCAGACACTAGTGGTAGGGCTTCACTCTACTAGCTCGAGTGGCGATGGTTTGATCGAGCAGTTAACTACCAACGCTAATTCGGCAACAGCAGCAGACTCAATTTCCGCCTCTAGTGGGATAGCCAGCACTGGTCAGCTTGCAACTGCTGCCGGGAACGCTGTCACCGAAGTATTCGGAGAGAATGATATCACTATCTCCAGCGCTTCTAACGATGGCCTGACAATCACCGTTGGAGATCGCGCTGCGGTTGCGTTTACGCTGACCGCTGCGGCCTACGATAATGTTGCTGCACTGGCAACGCATATTCAGTCTGTGATTGACGATTCAGGAAACTTCACTGGCGCAGAAGCGCTTACTGTGAGCAGTGTGACCAACAGCGATGGGAATACTGGCTTTCAGATCTCTTCAGCCGATGGTCAGGCAGTGAAGATTACTGGAACATTGACAACAGTGAATACGTTTACATCTGCAGCTGGAGTCGCGAATAAGGTTGATGATTCAAGCCCAGCAGTGGGTGTGACATTCCCTGCGGCCCGTGCCATCACTGGCGGGGTGGATTTGAGTTCTGATAACCAGGTCCAGATGGCGGTAACGAAGGCCGATGGCAGCGTGATATCGAGGACGATTACTCTGGGTGGATCTGACGCCAATACTTCTTTCAGTGACTACGCGTCGCTGTTGCAAACGGCTGCTAACTCAGCGTTTGCGGGAGATAGTCTGAGCTTTACCGCTGGCGTTACCAACGGAAGCTTGTCGGTTGCTCTTGACCAAGCCGGTGCAAACTCGATTAACCTATCGGGCACATCAGTAACTGACATTGCGTCTGCCGCAATGACAGCATCTGGAACTGCTGCGACAGTTGACTCTGTTGGAACACCGTTCTCGTCGATGGCTGACGTGGTCAGTGCGATGAATGACGACCTCTCTAACGCGTCGGTGTCATACAGCGCGGCAAGCGGGTTTACGTTCACTGCAACTTCTGGAAGTGCTGGCGCGGCCAACACCATCGAGATCGCGGGAGACGACCTGGCCGACGTTCAAATGACGGCAGGAAGTGCAACGGGTGCAGATGGCAACGCAACAGCAGCCGCTCTGTCGACCATTACGGTAGACACGACAGCTAACGCTGCCGCAGCGATTGGCTCAATCGACAACGCTATCGAGTTTGTCAACTTGGAGCGCTCGAACTTGGGTGCGATCCAGAACCGTTTGTCGCATACGGTCAACAACTTGTCGAATATCGTTGAGAATACCTCGGCGTCACGTTCGAGAATCGAGGATGCTGACTTCGCGACGGAGGCGGCCAACTTGGCGAAGGCTCAGGTTCTCCAGCAAGCCGGTACGGCGATGCTGGCTCAGGCCAACGCGCAAAGTCAGATCGTTCTTTCTCTCCTCGGCTAGTCTTGGGGAGGGCAGTCGCTCTGAGAGAGGCCACCTTCGGGTGGCCTTTTTTATTTCTAGGTAACGTTCGGTTTGTAAATTATGATTTAGGCGCGCCAGAACCACGGTTTAGAGCCGCCAGCAAATATTACATTCTGTCGGGATTCTGAGTCAGAGGGCAAAACCATTGATTTTGGCAGAAATAAACCGCCGGTTTCGGCATTGTTGTAGGTCGATGAATTTGAGAATTGACCCGAGATAATGCTCTTTATCCCCGGTAAGCCATCGGTTGAACAGGCGTCGATACGCATGGTCTCATCTGTGATTTTGGTGCATTGGTGTAATGATGTTTTGGTGTTACCCTATCCATGGTCAATGGATGTGATAGGACATAAATATGAGTCGGCTTACCATCTCTATTAGTGATGACATGCACCGCGCACTCAAAGAGGCAGCTGTCCGTCAAGGTC
>Ga0209654_1002389_pt1 | contig 12995 bp, 10 predicted proteins | sample SaaInl1SG_22_DNA_FD_184646 | JGI IMG/M metagenome (GOLD analysis project Ga0209654, IMG submission 184646) | Marine microbial communities from expanding oxygen minimum zones in the Saanich Inlet - ESP_161SG_22_DNA (SPAdes) (version 2) | ecosystem: Environmental > Aquatic > Marine > Intertidal... | reverse complement strand
CAGATGCTTATACGTCTTAATGATTTCATGGAATTTAATTTAAATTGATGATTATAGTTCGAATACGTTGTTATTCACAAAGAAAATAGAATTGACTAAAAATAATTTACCATTCTCCCAAAAGCTCCTAAATAATGGATTGTCTACCATGTAGATAAAACTGCCGCTTCCCATACGTTGCTCTCCAAAAACTAATGTTTTTTCTAAATTGCTTAGTGCGTTTTGTCCTGCAAAACCGGAAAATACTTTGGTGTCAGCTATGTGACCAACGTTATAACCATCGTCTAAAATGTCATAGGCAGCATTTCCTATTTTTAGTGTAAAGTAATCTTCTTTATAGCCAAAGGCCATTGGGTGAGTCGTGTCTATTTTAGTTTTAAAAATGGCTCCTGTAATTAAATTATTCGCATATTCACGCTCACGGTCTGCGTAAGGCGTTAAATTATCCTTGGTTTTTTTATCGTCCTCTTCATTCTTTTTATACTTTATACTAAACCCGTCTTTTCCTGCAAAACTTCGTAATGCCGCATCGATGGCAATAACTTTTCCGCCAGAGCGTACCCAATCTTTTAGACTTTTCATCATGTCTTCAGTAAGGAGATTGCCGTAATAGCCACTTGGCATGATAAGCACGTTGTACTTATCCAAATTGGTTCTACTAAGATTAGCAGTATTTAAAGAAGTTACAGGATATTTTAATTGTTGCTCAAAGAAATGCCACAATGCGCCATAATTAAGAGAGGAAGTGCCTTCTCCAGATAGCATAGCAATCTTTTGTTTGTTTATTAATTTTATATCCGGAGAACCAATATCTGGAGTCCGTTGAGAAAATCCAGAGTTTATAGTTTCTAATTTCTTATCATGTTGCTTTGCTAAGTTATTTAATGTAGATAGCATATTGTCTAAGCTAGCATTATCTCCTTTCGTAATAATTAAAGCACCACGCTCAAAGTTTTTTCCATTAGAAGCAAAAGGTTTTTCCGTAAATCGCACTCTAAAATTTGCTTTTAATAGCGATGCTAAAAATTTAGCGTCTTTCATAGAATTCCAATCGCTTACATAGCCATAAGCCTCTGTTAATGGTTGGTAAGCTTCATTGGCAGACCATGTATTACTGGGTATTTTTGAAGTACTCGCAATAGCATTAAGGCCATATGCATAAGGCATACTCCAAGCTGTAATATCGTAGGTTAACGAGTCTGAAAGCTTTGCATTAGGCTCAAATAATACCTTAACCATTTTTCCTTTTGGTTGATTGGTGTGTACTACAAGCGTATTGTCATCTAAACTATGACTTCCTTGTGTTCCTGTAGTGTAGTTATAACCACTGGCTTTGCTTGTTGCAGCTTTTTCATAGGCGATGTCGTGTTTTTCTAATAAGGTTTTTAATCCAATAATATGGTCTTGATTACCACTTACAGCGTAACTCTTGTACTTTAAATTTGAATTGTCAAAGAATTTTGAAAATTCTTGGTTTAATCGTGTGGCATTTTTAGAGGCTATTTCTACTGTAGAAAGCCCTGTAGTTGTATGATGGGTTAAGCGTTCTACCAAAGTCAATACGTGGCCTTCGTCATTTAAGATGCCTAGACCTGCACGTCCGTGACCGCCCTGTTCGTAGGTCATACCAATAGCTCCCATGTAAGTAGGATAGGTGTCTCCATAACTTGGATAGAATAAATCAAAACGTTCGCGAGTAAAAAATAACCACCCTTCTTGGTCAAAATATTTGGCGTGATTTTTACCTATTTCAGTTTGGAAATCACGTTGAAAATCAGAGATGATTTCATGAAATGGTTCTGCGGCAGGTGCAAAATAATAAGGTTCGTTAATGCCTTGTTCATGAAAATCTACATGAATATGAGGCATCCATTTGTTATAAGCTCTTAAACGTGAAGCAGATTCTATTTGGCTCGCCCAAGCCCAATCTCTATTGAGATCAAATAGGTAATGGTTTGGTCTTCCGCCTGGCCAAGGTTCATTATGCTCACTGGCTTGTTGGTCTATATCATAAGGCTGACTCGCAGTTTCGTTAAACCAATTGACATAACGGTCACGTCCATCTGGATTTATACAAGGGTCTATAATAACTACGGTATTTTTTAACCATTCTTGCTTTTCGGTAAGTAATCTATAAAGTGTTAGCATTGCGGCTTCTGTACTCGAGGCTTCATTGCCATGCACATTATAACTTAACCAAACAATCGCGACCTCAGGATTTTGTGTTTGACCGTCTAATAGTCCTGCATTTTTAAGGTTGTTTTCTCTAATACTATTTAGATTTCTAATATTTTCTTCGCTAGAAATATATGTTAGGTATAAAGGGCGTCTTTCGTATGTTTGACCATATTTTTCTAACTTAACTTGGTTAGGCATTGCATGAGCAACAGCTTTAAAATAATCTACAACTTGATGGTGTCTACTAAATTGTGTTCCTATCGGGTAGCCCAAAAATGCATCTGGCGATGGAATAACTTGAGAATTTAGTGATAGGCTTATTCCCAAAATAAACACGAAGGAGAAAAGTAATTTTTGCATAGTTCTGTTGGTTTGGTGTCAAAGCTAGTAAAAATAAATACTGTGTCTGATTATTATGGTAATTCAATATCATATTAACTAAAAATTAGCAGTTGTCATTTAAGCTTAATGTATATTTATGCCATAATTTAAGATTACTAATGCCAACCCACTGTATTTCTTTTAGAGACACTAACTATTTTTCTAAGTTTATCTGTGACTATTTGGATGAACTTCCAGAATTAAAACCACTTTATAATCGTTTTCCGAATTTGGAAAATTTTAAAGCACAAATTGAAGAAAAGAAACAAACCATAAAATCTGACTCTAGAATAACTTTAGTTAATGTTTTAAAAGAACAATATCAGCATGTCGAAACATCAGATCTAACTCTTCAAAATATTAAAAGTTTAAAATCTGAAAGCACATTCACAATTACGACAGGTCATCAACTTAATTTATTTACGGGACCTTTGTATTTTTTGCATAAAATTGTTTCAACAATTAACTTGACTAAAGCATTGAAGGAGACTTATCCTTCGTTTAATTTTGTGCCGGTATTTTGGATGGCATCAGAAGATCATGATTTTGATGAAATTAATTATTTCAATTTTAATGGAAAAAAAATTCAATGGAATAGAGAAGACGGCGGACCTGTTGGTCGGTTTAACACCAAAGGTCTTGATGCTGTTTTAGATATTGTTTCATTGGAGTTTGGCTCTGGCAAACATGCAGATCAATTAAAAATTTGGTTTAAAGAAGCGTATTTTAACCATAATAACTTGACTGATGCTACACGTTATTTAGCCAATGTTTTATTCGCAGAATATGGCTTGGTAGTTATTGATGCGGACCATAGCGAATTGAAACGCTTGTTTATGCCACAGCTAAAGCAAGAACTTTCAGAAAAAACAGGTTTTAATACAGTTTCTAAAACAAATGCTATTCTAGAAAGCTTAAATTATAACATACAGGTAAATCCTCGTAAGATTAATCTCTTTTATATTAAAGACAATTTAAGGGAACGTATTGTTTCTGATGGCGATACTTTTAAAGTTAATAATACTGATATATCTTGGAATACACATGAGATTCTAGAAGAGCTTGAGCAAAGTCCTGAGCGTTTTTCACCAAATGTAATCATGCGTCCATTATACCAAGAAGTAATTTTACCAAATTTATGTTACATAGGCGGTGGTGGAGAGCTGGCGTATTGGTTTCAGCTGAAATCAAATTTTGAAGCTCAAAATGTAACCTTTCCAATTTTACTATTGAGAAACTCTGTGTTGCTTAAAACTGCTAAACAAAATTATAAGCAAGAACGATTAGGTATTTCTGATAGAGACCTATTTTTAAAACGAAATAGTTTTATTAACAAGCGAGTGCGGCAGATTTCTAATATCGATATTAATTTTTCTGAACAAATCGACCATTTACAAAAGCAGTTTGCCAAATTATATAATCTTGCACAAGAAACAGATAAGTCTTTTATAGGAGCTGTTAAAGCTCAAGAAATGAAACAAATAAAAGGTTTGCAACATCTTGAAAAGAGACTTTTAAAGGCTCAAAAACGAAAATTAGCAGATCAAATAGCGCGAGTAACAGAATTGCAAGAGCAATTGTTTCCTGGCGCTAGTTTACAAGAGCGAAATACAAATTTTTCGGAATTGTATTTGGAGTTCGGAGACACATTAATATCAGAATTGGTTAAATCTTTAGAACCTTTAAGAGGTGAATTCACCATTATTACGATGTAAGTTTTTTAGAGTTTAAAAAACTGTTAAAAACTATTCAAAAAATCGTAAATCGTCAATCACAAATCTGAAATCAATTACTATTTTTGCACATGCAACACAACAAAGTCCTTATTTTAGATTTCGGGTCGCAATACACTCAGCTTATTGCGCGTCGCGTTAGAGAATTAAATATCTATTGCGAGATTCATCCATTCAATAAAATTCCATCTGACTCAGACAGTTTTAAAGCTGTTATTTTATCAGGTAGTCCAAACTCCGTAAGAGGTGAAGACGTGCTTCATCCAGATTTGTCTGCTATTAGAGGTGTAAAACCCATGTTAGCAGTTTGTTATGGCGCCCAATATTTAGCTCACTTTTCAGGAGGAGAAGTGGCTGAGTCTAATACCAGAGAGTACGGCAGAGCTAATCTTGGTTTTGTTAAAGAAGATGATGCCTTTTTTGAAAATATTCATGTGGGTAGCCAAGTTTGGATGAGCCATAGCGACACTATAAAAAAATTACCTAATGGTGGTGTTTTATTGGCAAGTACTGAAGATGTAGAAAATGCGGCTTTTAAAATTGAAGGCGAATCGACCTATGCGATTCAATTTCATCCAGAAGTTTATCATTCTACAGACGGACACCAACTATTGCAAAATTTCTTGGTCAAAATTGCTAAAGTAGAACAAGACTGGACGCCAAATGCTTTTGTAGAAGAAACAGTAGAAGATCTTAAAGAGAAGTTAGGCAACGATAAGGTTGTTTTAGGTTTATCAGGAGGTGTAGATTCTTCTGTTGCGGCAATGTTGCTTCATAAGGCTATAGGTAAAAACTTGTATTGCATCTTTGTTAATAATGGTTTGCTACGTAAAAATGAATTTGAAGATGTACTACATCAGTATGAAGGTATGGGACTTAATGTCAAAGGTGTAGATGCTTCGGCACGCTTTTTGGATGCCCTAGCAGGAAAGAGCGATCCTGAAGAGAAAAGAAAAACAATTGGTCGCATTTTTATTGAGGTTTTTGATGATGAAGCACACTTAATACAAGATGTGAAGTGGTTAGCACAGGGTACTATTTATCCAGATGTTATAGAAAGTGTATCAGCTACGGGAGGGCCTAGTGCAACTATAAAAAGTCATCATAATGTGGGTGGATTGCCAGATTTTATGAAATTAAAAGTGGTAGAGCCATTGAAAGCATTATTTAAAGATGAGGTTAGACGTGTTGGAGCATCAATGAATATGGATGCGCACCTTTTAGGGAGACACCCATTTCCTGGACCTGGATTGGCCATCCGAATTCTTGGAGATCTAACTGCTGAGAAAGTTCGTATATTACAAGAAGTAGATGCTATTTTTATAAATAATCTACGTTCTTGGAATTTATACGATAAAGTCTGGCAAGCAGGTGCTATGCTCCTTCCAGTTAATAGTGTTGGTGTTATGGGAGATGAACGTACTTACGAAAAATGTGTGGCTTTAAGAGCTGTAGAAAGTACAGATGGTATGACCGCAGATTGGGTTAATTTACCTTACGAGTTTTTACAAAAAACATCAAACGAAATAATAAATAAGGTGAAAGGCGTTAATAGAGTAGTATATGATATTAGCTCAAAACCACCAGCAACTATAGAGTGGGAATAATTACGTTAAGTAAGCACTCTACAATTTTAAATTATGAAGAAGTTTTTAATTATTTTATTTTCAATTTTTACAATTGTACTCAGTGCGCAGAATTATAAAACGCATAAGGTAAAACCAGGTGAAACATTAGAAAGTATAGCTAAGCAATATTTGGTGACCCCTTTTGATATTTTAGCCCTTAACCCAGATGCTAAAAATGATTTTGGAGTTAATACAATGCTTATTATTCCAAACTCTAGGGTAAAAAACGCAGCTATAATTGAAGATGCTAAGGAAGTTATTGATTATAAGAATCATAAAGTAAAACGTAAAGAGACACTTTATGGTTTATCAAAACGCTATAATGTTACCGAAGCCGAGATAAAGAAAGCCAATCCACGATTATATTCTAAAAATTTAAGAAAGGGCGACCGTATAAGAATTCCACGCTTCAAGACGGTGATATCTAAACAGACCTTGTCAAACACTATAAAAAAGTATGCCGTAAGGCCAAAAGAGGGTAAATGGCGAATCGCCTATAAATTTGGAATAACAGTTTCAGAATTGGAGGATTTAAATCCTGGCATAAAAAATATCCTTCAGCCAGGAGATGTTCTTAATGTGCCTAATATTGCCAATAATGAAGAGAAGGTAGCGGATGCTGATTTTAACTTTTATGAGGTGCAGCCAAAAGAAGGTTTTTTTAGACTAAATAAAAAACTAGGCTTATCTAAAGAACAATTAGAAGCTTTAAATCCGGGATTGTCAGAATCTGGATTAAAAGAAGGAATGGTACTTAGAATTCCTTTGGATATTAATGTCTTAACGTCGGTCACTAAAGAAGAATTGAAGGTGATTCACTTAAAAGATAGTATCACTAATATCTCAACAAAAAAATTAGCGGTGTTATTGCCTTTTAAACTACACAGAATAGACTTAGACTCTGTTTCCGAGGCAAAAAACATTATGAAATCTGACCGAATTATAGGTACAGCTCTTGATTTCCATTCTGGGGTTTTAATGGCTTTAGATTCTGCCAAACAACTTGGTATTTCTACAAATCTAAAGGTGTTTGATACAGAAAACAGAACTACTGAGATATCTAATATTGTACGTCAAGAGGATTTTTCAGATTACGACGCTGTTATTGGCCCAATGATGGGCAATACCTTTGATCGTTTTGTGTCTGAAATTAGAGAAAACCAAGTGCCTATTTTTGCACCTTTGGCTAAACCATCAAAAGTAGCTTCTAATGTCTATCAGACCATACCTGACAAAAAAGTATTAGAAGAAAAAATAATTGATTTTGTTAAGCAAGACTCTACAAAAACACAAGTTGTTGTTATTTCAGACCAAAAACATAGAAATACTAGTAATAATTTGAAAAAGGAATTTCCTAGAGCAAAGCAATTATTTTCTGAGCTTACTGAAGATGGGAAAGATGCCTACTTTATTTATCCAGTTACATTTGAAAATTTATTCAAGCCAGGAAAAAATGTGGTCTTTTTAGAAACAGATGATGTTTCCTTTGGTTCTAGTATCATTAGCTTACTCAATGGAATGGTAAATGAGGAAATAGAAATTGTTTTGACCACAACAGATAAAAGTCGAGCCTTTGAAAGTAATGATCCAGATAACAATTACCATTTGTCTAATTTGAAATTTCATTACGCAACAATTAATAAACAGTTTGATGAAGTCTCATTAGACGGCTTCGTAAAAAAATACAGAGCTACCTATGGTTTATCCCCAAGTAAGTATGCAACAAGAGGCTTTGATTTAACATTAGATGTTTTATTACGCCTATCTTTCAAAGAAGATGGGCTGTCTAAAACTGATGACGAACTAGCAACAGAATATATTGAGAACAAGTTTTTCTACACTAAGAAATTATTTGGTGGTTTTGTAAATCAAGCAGCATATATTGTACGCTACGATAACCTAACAATTGTTGAGGTAAATTAGTCATTATGCAGCTAGCATATTCTTTTATTGTAATAACAATATTACAAATGGTGCTTCGTTTTAGATGAAGTACATTTATTTTAATCATGAAATATGTTATTGTTTTTCTATTCGCACTATCTTTTTGTTATGGACAAAAGGACAGTAAGGAAACAATGTCTTGGAATGCAAATACACCAATCCTTTGGAAAGATTTTAAAGGCAAGCCTAATTCAAATTCAGATGCTGCCGCGCAAACAGCATCAGGTATTTCTTTTGGATTTTCTATTGGTAAAACCGGCGGAAGGATAACAGACTTTACAACCACAGTAGAATGTTTGTTTTATCCTTCAGAATCTTGGTACAAACCAAATGTTGCTTCACCACATATACTGAAACACGAACAGGTTCATTTTGACATCACAGAGCTTCATGCTCGGAAGTTTAGACAACACATTACTAGTGTTAAACCTTCGACTAGATTAAAGGAGCAGCTTAATGCGCTTTACAAATCAATTAGTAAAGACTCCTACTTGATGCAAAAAAAGTATGATGAAGAAACCAACCATTCTATTAATAAAGCGCAACAAGCGGCTTGGAACATATTTATTGCAAAAGAGTTAAAAAAGTTAGAAGCATATAAAACCTAATAGATGTTATCAGGCAATAGAGAAGCACTTATAGAATTGGCAAAATATAAGATGCCTTTCGGAAAATACAAAAATCGCTATTTGGTAGATATTCCAGAGTTTTACTACACGTGGTACAAGCAAAAAGGGTTTCCAAAAGGGAAATTAGGAAGCATGATGGAGCAGATGTATGAGATTAAGGTCAACGGTTTGGAGGATATTATATACAGAGTAAAGCGTGAGTTTTAGATTTTTTAATGACATGTATGGCTTGTAAATGAAGTTGGTCAACATGCATTTAATAGTGTAATCATCAAATCATTGTTGCAATTTTTTATCATAATGGTATTTCGAACACATCTTAAAAAAAACAATCCTAAAACAATTCCCAAATAAGTCATTTAATTTTGTAAATTTGCCTGCGTTTATAAGCGCAACATGACAACAAATCCTAAGTATATTTTTGTAACTGGCGGTGTGTCTTCTTCTTTAGGAAAAGGCATCATAGCGGCATCTCTAGCCAAATTATTGCAAGCCCAAGGTTACAGAACTACCATTCAGAAATTAGATCCGTACATTAACATTGATCCAGGAACATTAAATCCATATGAGCACGGCGAATGCTATGTAACTGATGATGGTGCAGAAACAGATTTGGATTTAGGACATTATGAGCGTTTTTTAAATGTGCCGACATCTCAAGCTAATAATGTCACCACAGGTCGTATTTACCAGAGTGTTATTGATAAAGAACGTCGTGGTGAGTTTTTAGGTAAAACTGTGCAGGTTATTCCTCATATTACAGATGAGATAAAAGACCGTATACAGATTTTGGGTAATTCTGGAGATTATGATATTGTAATTACAGAAATAGGAGGTACTGTAGGTGATATAGAATCTTTACCTTATGTAGAAGCTGTACGTCAGTTAGAGTGGGATTTGGGAGAACATAATACCTGTGTTATTCATTTAACATTAGTGCCTTATTTATCTGCTGCCGGAGAATTAAAGACCAAACCAACACAGCATAGTGTGAAAACACTAATGGAAAGTGGTGTCCAAGCAGACGTTTTAGTGTGTCGTACAGAACATGAGTTAAGTGATAGTATTAAAACCAAGTTGGCCCGTTTTTGTAATGTTAAAAAAGAGGCAGTAATTCAATCTATTGATGCGTCAACAATATATGACGTGCCAAATTTAATGTTAGAAGAAGGCCTAGATAAAGTAGTTTTAAAGCAATTAGATTTAAATAGTGATAAGCCAGATTTAACACTATGGAATCAATTTGTACACCGTCATAAAAATCCAAAAAACGAGGTGACTATTGGATTGATAGGTAAATATGTAGAATTACAAGATTCTTACAAATCTATATTAGAAGCTTTTATTCATGCTGGAGCTCAGAATGAAGTTAAAGTCAATGTAGAATCCATCCATTCCGAATATCTTACAGTTAAGGATGCAGAAAAGAAGCTGAGTCATTTAGATGGCGTTTTGGTTGCACCTGGGTTTGGTGAGCGTGGTATAGAAGGAAAGATAGAAGCTGTACGCTACGTTAGAGAACATAACATTCCTTTTTTAGGCATATGTCTGGGTATGCAAATGGCAGTTATTGAATATTCTAGAAATGTTTTAGGTTTAGAAGGGGCAAATTCTACTGAGATGAACGATCATACTTCACATCCCGTTATTGATTTGATGGAATCTCAAAAGGATGTTGTAAATAAGGGCGGAACAATGCGTTTAGGGTCATGGGATTGTACTTTAGAGAAAGGTAGTTTAGCTTACGAAGCTTATAAAACAACCAGCATAAAAGAACGCCATCGCCACCGTTACGAGTTTAACAACGATTATAAACAACAAATAGAAGACGCTGGATTAAAAGCAACAGGAAGTAATCCTGAAACAGGTTTGGTGGAAATTGTAGAGATACCAGCGCACGATTGGTTTGTTGGTGTGCAATACCACCCAGAATATAAAAGTACAGTTGCAAATCCACATCCATTATTTGTGTCTTTTGTTGCAGCAGCACTTAATTATAACAACAAATAAAAGTGTCAGTTTGGCACAAATAAAACTTTGGATAGCTTTTTGGGTTATCATATAACTAATCAATTACTTTGCCGTTGAATACGGTTTATACATATGGAAGAAAAGAAATTTGACATTAACTCGGTTATAGGATTTATACTCCTTTTTGGGATTATGATTTGGTATTTCTATCAAAACCAACCGACTCCAGAGGAATTGGAGGCTCAAAAACAAGCTGAAATAGAAAAGGTTGTAGCAGAAAACAAAGCTAAGCAAGCAGCGCAAGAATTAACGACAAAAACAACTACTGCAGAGGACTATTCTAATATAGTAGCTTCAGACTCTTTACAGCAAATAGCACTTCAAAATAAGTTAGGTGCTTTTGCTTATGCATCAACACTCCCGTCTGCTGTAGATAATGTAACAGAAGTAGAAACTGATGTTTTGGCGCTTAAGTTCAATAATAAAGGAGGTCATTTAGCTGAAGTAAAGTTAAAAGCGTTTGTAGATAATAATGAGGAACCTATCTATATAATTAAGGATGGTAACACCAACTTTAACATCAATTTTTCTACAACTGATAACCGTGTCTTAAATACGGAACAACTTTATTTTCATCCTGTAGTAAGTAAAAGTGGAGATAACACCATAGTTTCCATGAAACTAAAAGTGTCGGAAACACGTTTTCTTGAATATAGATATGAATTGAAACCTAATGATTATATGATTGATTTTTCAATCAAATCACAAGGTTTAGATAATGTAATCAATAGTTCTCAAGAGATTAATCTCGATTGGAAATTGAAAGCGTATAGTCATGACCAAAGTGTAAGCTATGAAAATCGATATACACGTTTAACCTACCAGCATGACGGCGATAAAATAGATAAGTTAGCTCAAATGAGTGATGACGAGGAGCTTGTCTCTGACGTGTATTGGTTATCGTACAGACAGCATTTCTTTAGCAGTATTTTAGTGCCAAATTCACCGTTTTCTTCTGTGAGTATGACCTCAAAAGATTTGGTTGAGGATGAAGAGGTAGATACCGTTTTTACAAAATTATATACGTCCAAGATTCCATTAAAGCTTAGTGCAGGGAATTTTGATAAGTCTATGGGTTTATATTATGGACCTACAGATGCTAAGATTTTAAAATCTTATGATAAAAATCTAGAAGAAAGTATTCCATTCGGTTGGGGAATTTTTGGTTGGATAAACAAGGCGGTTTTTATCCCTTTATTTGGGTTTTTAAGTGGCTTCCTGCCTTACGGAATAGCAATTATTGTAATGACTATTTTAGTAAAAATACTATTGTCATTTGTACAATACAAGCAATTTTTATCGCAGGCAAAAATGAAGATTTTAAAGCCAGAATTAGATGCAATAAGAACAAAGTACAAAGACAATAAATTAAAAGCACAGCAAGAAACTATGGCATTGCAGAGTAAAGCAGGTGCAAGTCCGTTAAGTGGTTGTTTGCCTGGTTTAATGCAAATACCTGTATTCTATGCCTTATTTATGTTCTTCCCAACAGCTTTTGACTTACGTCAAAAAAGTTTCCTTTGGGCAGACGATTTAAGCTCTTACGATTCAATTGCTGAACTGCCTTTTACTATTCCATTTTATGGCGACCATGTCAGTTTGTTTCCAATTTTAGCTGCCATTGCTATTTTCTTTTATATGAAGATGACAACAGGACAGCAGACGGCTATGCAAGGACCACCACAAGAAGGTATGCCAGATATGGGTAAGATGATGAAGTATATGATTTATTTTTCGCCTTTATTAATGCTGGTTTTCTTTAATAATTATGCATCAGGATTAAGTTTGTACTACTTTATCTCTAACCTTATTAGTATTGGTATTATGTTAGTGATTAAAAACTATATTATTGATGAAGAAAAAGTATTGGCTAAAATAGAAGTAAGTAAGAGTAAGCCAAAGAAGCAAAATCGTTTTCAGAAGAAAATGGCTGACATGATGGAGCAAGCAGAAAAACAAAAACAAATACAACAGCGTCATAAGAAGAAATAATAACGTTATCTTTTTTAAATATTAAAGCCAGAATTTTATTCTGGCTTTTTGTTTTTCTAAAAATGAAGTTTCATGCCTTCGTGAGATTTAACGAAGCCTAATCCTTCATAAAATGCAATGGCTTCAGGTCGTTTTTTATCAGTAGTTAGTTGCAGTACATGTGCATTATTTTCCTTTGCCCGATGTATTGCCCATTCAAACATTTTTTTTCCTAACCCTAAGTCACGCTTATCTTTTCTAATTCTTACGGCTTCAATTTGAGCCCTCATACCTCCTCGATAGGTTAAGTATTGTATAAAAGATAATTGTAGTGTCCCTATAATTTCTAATTTTTCGCATTCAACGACTATCAGTTCTTGATGCTTATCTGAACTAATAGTCTCAAAAGCGCTTATATATTGTTTTGGTAATGGGATTTAAAAATTTTCTCGTTGTTTTCCCAGTTCGTCATCAGCTATCATTTCAACAATTTTTATGAG
>Ga0209654_1002385_pt1 | contig 13019 bp, 12 predicted proteins | sample SaaInl1SG_22_DNA_FD_184646 | JGI IMG/M metagenome (GOLD analysis project Ga0209654, IMG submission 184646) | Marine microbial communities from expanding oxygen minimum zones in the Saanich Inlet - ESP_161SG_22_DNA (SPAdes) (version 2) | ecosystem: Environmental > Aquatic > Marine > Intertidal... | reverse complement strand
TACTAATTTCTTGTCTAATATTGTTGCAGGGCTTATTGCCTATAGCTTTTTACCTAAAAAGCCGTCCATAAAATACCAGACAGTCAAAACAAATCAACTTGCATTTTATTAATCGAACTCAGGTTAATAATATCATCTTCATCCGAAGGATGGGTGGCATCGGTATGTTGCCAAATTTCTGCTACTACCGAAGTACCGTCTAAGCCAATTAAACGATGACGCTCACCTTGTTTTAAAATAATTTGATCCCCTTCATTATATTCTTTCATCTCATTTTCTTCATCAGAATCACTTCTAATAATCCCAGCAGTGCCTTTGTATACTTGCCAAATTTCTGCACGTCTGTTATGGTATTGCCAAGACAAGCGAGAATTGGGTTTTACTATCAATATTTTCGAGCTAAGTTTTTCTCCAATTTTTAGGATATTTACGTCGATGACTTCAAAGAATTTATTAAAAAAATCTTGTACTTGACTTTCATCAATCACTAAAAATCCTCCCCAAGGTCTTTCAAAATCGTGAGAAACTACATTGAATCAAAATGATTCGATCTCTTTTTTTACTTTATGAAACATTTTATGTGTTTATTTAAATTTAAAATATTAACCTAGATTAGTATTTAGAATTATTCAAATACTTTTTATTAATTTAAATTTTTAGACATCTGAGTATTTAGTTTGATTACTCTTTACCATAGACTTTAATCGATAATACTTCGAAAACAAATTTAGGAGTAGAAATAAAATTTCTTTTAAATAGTCTTCTGGGTTCTTTAAGAAATCTTGGTAACCATTCTAATCCCAAATTTATCCAAAAAGTAGAAGATCGTTTAACATTTCCCGCATAAAAATCAAAAACAGCTCCTACAGCACAGATATTTCGAACATTTAAATTATTTTTAAAATTATGGCTCCACTTCTCTTGCTTTGGCGCAGTCATACCTATAAACAATACATCAGGATTGAATTCATTGACTTTTTTACACATTATATCTGAATCATCTTTTGAAAACTCCTCTTTAAAAGGAGGAGAATAACATCCAAATTTTATATTAGGATACTCACTTAAACATCTTTTTCTAATTTTAGTAAGTGTAGCTTCTGATGCCCCAAGAAAAAATACAGAACCTAATTCATCGTTTAATTTATTCATCAAAAATAAAAAAAGGTCATAACCTGCAATTTTTTTTATACTATTACCATTTAACAACTTTTCAGCGCAAACAATTCCCACACCGTCTGGAAGTAAAATATCTGATTCTTTTAGGGCTTTTTGAAAATTTAAATCTTTTTTTGCAACGCAATAACTATGTGGGTTTATAGTGTTGATTATTTTACTTTCATTAAAATTTATTTTATTCAAATTTAACTTGTGTACTTTATAACCTAATAACATCCTAATTTATATTTAGAAACTTAATTGATAAAATTCTTTTTAAACAAACAAACTATATTTCCATTGTCCTATGAACAATGATTTTAAAAATAAAATAAATAATATTATGTTTAAAGGAAACCAAATTAACATGGTTTTGAAATTTAGTCCTTCAGGAAATTTTATTTTTATCGAGAATTCCAAAAATATAAAATGACTTATTATTACTATAATTGGAAAGGTTCGATAAAAAAGCTCCGATGAAAAGAAAAAAGAGACTAAAAACAAACTTAAAACTGCCCATATAAAAAATTTAAACTCCTTATTCAATAATTTATTTTCATATGAAAGATTATAAAAAATAAAAATAAACATCAAAAAACCAAAAGCTAAACTTCCAATAGATGGTGTATCAAAATCTAAGTACTGTCCACTGGACCTAGCAATTAAATATCCAAGAATAGGAACAGACACGAGATTATCTTTATAAAGAAAAATAAGAATTATTAATGACACAACTATCAACAAATCTCTAAGATTTGAAACTATACGCATAAAAGCTAATAAAACAATGAAACTAAAATGACTTAAAACTGCCATTAACTTAAATAAAATTTTATATTTTTTATTGACTAATGTTATGGAGTATATAAAAAACACAAGTCCTATAAATTGTCTCAGCAAATGAATGTGCAAAGAAAAAATTATTGGATTAAAACATAAACTTAAAAAAAACATCATTTTAATATCAGAAGTAATATTAAAAGTTTCAACTATCTTAAATATTAAAAAATAAAATAAAAAAGATAAAGTAAAAACATATTGATATGACTCTAAATCTAAATTAGCCAGGATAAACGTTATTAAATTAAAAAAAGGATCTTTTGCTTGAAAAAAAATATATTCAAAAAAACTAATATCTTTTGCTACTTGAAAATTGTTTATGTAAACAACAAGATCACTTTCGGGAATTCTAGTACTAGTAATGAAAGCTAATGTAGATATTATTAATATTACTGTAAATCTTTGCACAATATTTTTAGCCTTTTAGTTTTTTCATCTTCATATGAATAATTATTATTTCTATGATTAAATTCTCTTAGTTTTACACCCTCTTCAAACCAAATGACATTATTATATTCATTAGTTTGCTCTACATGAACATCTATTTTGGATAAAATTAAATTTTTATTTAGGGATTTAGCAATTTCAACTGAAGTATTCCATCCTTCATAGTCGCTTAAATTACCTATGTAATTTGATTCTAAATAGAGCTGGTTTAATAAACCCCAATCTATTTCTCCAAGATTGATTAGATTATTATATTTTAACTTTTTTAATTCAGAATCAAACCTACTGAAAGATGAATTTTTTTTATTCCTTCTGTTATTTCCAGTTAAAATAAAAAAATAATCACTATTATCATTTGCTAATTTTATTATTTTTTCCTGTCTTTTGTGTGACCAAAATTCATGAGGGAATAATACGAACGGTTTTGAGAAATTTATTTTAAAGCTAGAGTTTAAATTAATTGTTGAAGAAAATTGATAAATAATGATTTTTTTTTTAATTTTATATATTTTGTTCAACTGCTTTTTTATGCTATGACTACTTAATAAAATCTCATTTGTAATTTTCAAATTAATATTTGTAAAAATTAATCTTTTGTAATAATGAAATTTAGAAAAATTATTAGGAAATATTTCATGTAATATATCAGGTAACCAGTAAACAGTTTGGTGTTTTGAAAATATATATTTAATTGGTATTAATCCATGATATATTATTTTAAAAGATTTATTATCTACGTTATGATCCTTTAAAAATGAAAAAGAAACGCCCAGTTTTAATAAAAAAAAATTGAAAAATTTAAAATACTTGTTTGTCTCAATAACGCGATAATCAACTGAACTATCATTTAATCTTTTAATTCCAGCCTTGTCAAAATCATTTATAACTACAACAAGATCAATAGATTCTTTTTTAAGACCTATTTTTAATTGTTTAATATAATTAACTCCACCGTTCCAAAGATTAAAACCATTAATTTTAAAAAATATTATTTTATCCAATCTGCATATTTTTTTAAGCCAGATAATAAACTTGTATACTTATTGAATGGCACCTTTAATTTATGTTGTATTTCAGATAAATTGATAGGATTTCCTTTATCTTTTGTATTGTTAAATTTTATATCCAAATTAAATCCTAAAACATTAACAAATATTTCTAATACTTCTTTTATAGTTTTCACTTCATCTGATCCTACATCAATAATTCCTGTAGAATCTTTTTCAATATGCATTCTAATGATTGAACATAAATCATCAATGTAAATAAAGTTTCTTAGTTCATTTCCTGTTCCAAAAAAAATAGGAGTTTCTTCTGAAGTAAATTTCCTATATGAATCCCATATTAACTGTTTCTTAAGACCTGGTCCGTAAACACTAAATGGTCTTACAATTAAATAATCAACATTATCAGTTGTTGTGGAAATTAATAAATCATCATATATTTTTTTATGATTTGCATAAGGTGAAAATGTAAAATTATCAATATTACTAATACTTTGTTCTCCATAAACTCCTGCGCTAGAAATATGAGTAAAATGAATTTTATTCTTACATTTACTAAGTGCATACAATATTTTTGTTGGGCTTTCAACGTTAGATTTAAAATCTTCAATAGGGTACAGCTTAGAGGTTCCAACTGATTTACCACCTACACAATTTAAAAAATGTGTTAATTTATATTTATTTAAATCGTAAATAAGTTGATCAAAATCTGCGTAATCTCTTAAGTTGATTACAATAACTTTATGCACTTTGGAAAGCTCTTTAAGTAAGTTTGATCCAATAAAACCCGTAGATCCGGTTATTCCAATTATTTTAGTATACATTTTTATTTTTTCTTAAGGCTGCAATTGGTTGATAAAAATCTTTATCAAGTGTTATGTTAACACCAGAAATTGTTTCAAGTTCTTCATTATAATCATCAACTGAAAGCCATTTCTTTTCCATGAAACTATATTTTTTCACCACTCTTGCTGGATTACCTATTGCAATTGAATAAGCGGGTATTGATTTAGTAACTACTGCACAAGCACCAATAACAGCCCCATTGCCAACATTAATATTTCCAACAATGGATACTCCATAACCGAAAAAAACATTATCTCCAATATTAATTTCATTTTGTGAAGTAGTTCCCGTTTTTAAATATGGAATAGATGGGTTCTCTATAACATGAGAACTTGAAATAATTGCACAATTAATTCCTGATAAAAAATAATCTCCTATTGTAATATTTCCGCCTACAGTAATAAAATTACTCATGCCAATTGTACAATTATTACCTATAGTCAGTGTCCCTTGTGACGGATCATTAATATTAACCCATGAACCATCACCTATTAAAGAGTTCTCCCCAACGGTTAATCCTCTTGCACCTACAAACTTAACATTTCTATGAACTCTAAAAAAATAAAAATTCTTAAAACTATTAAAAAAAAATAATAAATTTTTAATAAAATAAAAGCCCCATGCTAATATTATTTTGAACATGATATAATAAATTTAAAAAAATTAATCAATCTATTTTTTTTACTCAAATACAGTATGTTTTCTTTCCAATTATTTTTCAAAGCGCTTATATTTATATCGTTATCCCCATGAGTTGATGAGGATGAAGAGTTTGAATAAAATTTAAAGTTACCTCTTTTAAAATACAAACAGTTGAAATTATTTTTTAACATATAAATATGTTTATATATTGCCCATGAAGAAATTTTATTTTTTTTCTCTAAATAATATAAATATGAAAAAGGGTATCTAAAATAGTAGTCTAATCTTATCTTTTCCAAAAAGCTTAAATTTATGGGTTTTTTATAAAAGTCGATAAACATTGACCATCTATTTGACCAAGACCCCCACAACCAGCTTGTACCTATTGGTAACTTTACTGGATAATCCTCAGATTTTTCCCCCAAAAAAGGAAATGAAGACACTTCAAAAATATCTTTCGAAGACTCATATTGATCTAATTTTTCATTAAAGGTAAGTATTAATTCGGGAGAAATTAATAAATCGTCTTCTACTACAATAAATTTTTTATGTTTTAAACTAACTAATGATATTCCATCTATTAAATTTCTTTTTAAACCAAATTTATTTTTTCTTATAGTTAGGTTGATTGATTTTATATTTGACAATAGTTTTCCAAGCTCTAAATTTTCATTGCTCCCACTAAAATCATGAAATACATATATAGGCAAATCAGTCTTCTTACAACTATCTATTATTTCAAGAGAGCTTTCAACTCTTTGAAAAGTAAATATTATTATGGCAATATCTTTCAAGCTTCTTTTATTATTATATTTATTTATATCTTTTTTAAACTAAGTGATGATTCAATATGATTAGTAATTCTAATCGAGCTGTGACCATCATTGTATTTATTAAATAGTAAATCAAGTTTATTATTATTTTCAATTACAGCGTTTTGATTTAGCAATTGAGATAAACTTTTTATAAATTCATTTTCAGTTTTACAAACTTCTCCATTTAAAATAGACTCAATTGGATCATATGACAAACTCCTTGTTTTAATATAATTATTAAAATCGTAAAAATGAAAGATGACTTGACCACCAGTTAATATGTAATCAAAATATACACTTGAATAATCTGATATTAATAATTTTGAATATGGCATTATATCATATAACGTTAAATCATAGCTTTGTTTATAAACTATTATTCTATCAATTAATGATTTATGTACTACATAATTATTCTGTTTTGGGTGCAGTTTTACTAAAATTACACTATTGGTATTTTCTAATAATGAAGACAAATTACTGTTAAATAAATCTCCGTAACCTAAAACATTTCTAACATCCTTAGTTTTATTTTTTTCATAATCTCTGTGTGTTGGAACATATAAAATTAAGTTTGTGTCTTCAGCTATACCTAACTTATCGTAAATCTCAATTTTGGAAAAGCGAGGAGATAACATCACATCATTTCTTGGAAAACCAGTTACCTTAAATTTACTAAACTCGATACGCTCTGATATACTTGTAATTTGTGATGCTAATTTACTTGTTGTAAAGCAGACATCTATATTGAAATTTTTAAATCCAGATTCGTTCTTTTCAAAATAATCATTTTTAAATGGTGTAAAATAATTTAAACAAAATATTTTTTGACCGAAAAATTTAAAATGAATTAACATTTTGTAGGGAGCACTTGTCAAAATTACTTTTGACTTAGATTGAGCCAAAAATAATATCACCTCTTGTTTAAACCAATTAAAACTAAATTTTTTTCTATTATCTTTTAATAATAATTTTATGTTTAAGTTATTGAAATTTTCGTCAATATATTCTAATAATAAATTCCGTCTTGTTTCATCATAAAAAACTAAGATAAAATTAAATTTTTTTAATACGGTATTTTGATCCTTAAGTTTATGTAAATATGACAAGACATTATCTCCTGTATAATTAATGATATCATATTTATCATTCTCACAATTTACATGAGGAATGCATAAGATTGTTTTTTGATTATTAAAATTAAATATTTTTTTAATTAGACTGTACATTGTTAATTTTTTTTGAATAAAAACTTAAATAAACTAAAAGTGATAGAATAATTAAAATTGATGCTAATTTGTAAAAAATATTTATATAATTTTCTAACAAGAAAGTAACCGATAAAAAAGAAATAACTAAAAATATTATTTTGATCGGTGAATTAATTATGAGTGAAAAATTAGTATTTATTTTACTCTTTATGTAATTAATTAGACAAAAAAGTAATAACATTTCTATTATAAAAGTAGAAACTAGGGCAGTTAAGGGGGATAAGTTGTCAAACAATAAAAAATTAACTAAAACATTAACTAAACCAAATATTAAATAATATCTTAATAAGATAATTTCTTTATTATTTAAAAGAAAAACCTGTGTGTTGAGAAACCCCTCAAGAGCAATAACTGGTATTCTAATCATAAAAACAAAAAGTATCAAATTGGTATTGTTAAGATTAGTAATATTAAAGTAATTTAATATTTCCTTGTTAAATAGTAAAACAACAAAACCAAAAAAGAATCCTATAAAAATAAGATTCATAGATATTTTTTTTATCAAATTCCAATAATCATCTTTCTTTTCAATTAATAATTTCGCAAAATTTGGTATAGCTACAAATGACAAAGAATAGACAACTGCATTGATGTATACCGAAATTTTTTGCGGGATAGCGTAAAAGGCTACACCTAATGGTCCTGATGGAGAGTTTGATATAAAAATCTTGTCAATTTGAGTATATAATAAATTTGAATTTTGAAGAACAAATACTAATATCAATGGAACTAAAAAAACAGTAGTCTTTGTTAGCTCATTTAAGTATTTATAATTTTCATATAAGAAAATTAAGAAGCTAAATAAATACCCAACAAATACTGCTAGTGAAAATAATAATGCATATGTATTTTGATCTTTATTATTTTTAACTAGTAAATAAATTAAAATAATCTGAAGTCCTCTAGTTAATACAGATTTTACAGCAATGAATTTAAACCTTTTTTTTGCTTCAAAATACCAATCAACATTTACATAGTTTGCTAATAAAATAAAAACTAATGAAAGAGATAGGTCAAAAGATAAATTCCATGATTCACTGAAATAACTAATAAGAATAATATAACTGAGAGTGACAAAAGTATTTATTATCCAGACATATTTCATTATATTGAATAAAACACTAACTTGCTTTATCTCATCGGACTCTTTACTGATTTCTCTCATTCCAACAATAGGTACTCCCAACATACCAATAACTTGAAAAAAGGAAAGTATAGATAAACCGTATTCAACTTTACCAAAGTTATTGAGACCTATAACTGATATAACGTAAGGAATAACCAATAATGGAAAAATACTATTTATCGAAAAAGCTAAAATTTTCACAAAATAGTTAGTGTAAATTTCTTTAATCATTATTTCTTTTAAAAACCTGGTTTAAGGCAGATAACAATGCATTATTATCATTAAAATCTCTAACGGCAATTCTGACCATATTTTCTCCAATAATTCCTGGTTTTCCTGTACAATCTTTAATTAGTAATTTATATTTTTTCAATAAAATTATAGATAAATCTCTTCCAGTCATGCCATCTAATTTTATAAAGAAGTAATTTGCTTGAGATGGCCAAACTTCAAGTTTTGAATATTTATTGAGTTCTATAAAAAATCTATCTCTTTCTGATGAAATTTTTTCACAACCAATTAAATAATCATTTTTATATTTACCCTGAATTTGAAGATAAAATTCAGCTAATGAATTAATATTCCATACAGGTAATTTAGTTCTAATATTTGAAAGCATATTGAAATCTGAGGATAAAATTACCCCTAATCTTAATCCCGGAATACCATAACTTTTGCTTATACTTTTTATAACGAATAGCTTGTTATAATCATTTATTATTTCATTGTTAATAATGGTGTCATCAATTCCATTTGTTGAAAAATCAATAAAACTCTCATCATAAATTAAGACTCTATTTCTTTTTTTTGCATAAGCTATTATTTCCAAAACATCTTCTTTACATAAATAATTCCCTGTTGGATTATCAGGGTTTATTAAAACTAATGCTTCGTAATCATTTAGTGCATTTAATACAACATTTTTGTCGTAAATATAATTTGACTTAGATGTATCTATTTCTTTAATTTTATTTCCAGCTGATGAAATATATTCGTTAAAAGTAGGTGTAAAGATTCCTATAGTATTTAAATCTAGATTTTTTAAAAGTAACTTTATCAATTCAGCAGCACCATTTCCAATTTGGATTAAATTATGATTTACATGAAACATATTAGCTACCAATCTATTAAGAACCATAAATCCTGATGGATATTGGTCAATTAATACTTCAGCACTAGCTTTTATCTCTTCGTATAATTTTGTTGTTGGATAATATGGATTTACTAAATAACAAAAGTCTTTTAATTCTGGAAATCTCCAATACCCCCCATATCTTTGATTATATAAATCAATGTTGTTTCCAAAAATTGTCTCAGCATTAAATAAATCTATCTTATCATCAATTTCATACCAATTTTGTTTAGGATTTAGAATCAAAGCTTTTAAATCCGATCTTTTTAAACTTATAATAACTTTCAAAACACTTTCATAGTATTCGTTTAAACCTATAGAATTACAATATGCACTTAAAAACGGTAAATAATGATTTTTTGAAAAATCTTTTGTAAATCTATAAACATTTACAGTTTTAAAATATTTAGATGTTTGATTAAAATCGAAGTCATACTTATCAATAAAATCTAGAATCTTATTTCCTTCTAAGTTTACTACTGTGCCATCCATCCAAGGCTTATACTTATCGACTAAAACATAGCTACTCCCTGCTTCTGCATTAAAAATTTGATCAATAATTGAATCATCAAAAATTAAATCACTTTCAAATAAAATAGTCTCATCATTTATTAAAAACTCTTTTGCTAAATAAAGAGAATATATATTATTTGTTTTATTGTAAATTTCATTATTTACATATTCTATTTTAATATTGTTATATTTCTCTCCGATGTATTCTTTTAACTTTTGTCCTTCATACCCAATAACAATAATTATTTTATCTAAGTCATGATTTGTTATTTGATTTAACAACCTTTCAATCAGTGTTTCTCCATTAACTTTAACCATACATTTAGTTTGGTTCTCTGTAAGTTCTTGAAGTCTATTACCCATTCCTGCCGCTAATATTATTACTTGCATATGTTTATTTTAAGTTATCTCTTTAAGTAAATTAATTATTTTGTTAACAGTCTTTACTCAAAAAGGTTAGTTGGATTGAATCCTCCCTTTTTCAAATATTGCTGTTTCTGCATTAATTTCACATCAGAGTGCATCATATCCTTGACTAATGATCTGAGATCGTGTTCTGGCACCCAACCTAACTTCTCTTTTGCTTTAGTTGGATCACCAATTAATAAATCAACTTCTGTTGGTCTAAAATAACTTGGATCTATAGACAAAATTTCTTTTCCTATTTGTAGTTGAAATTCTGGATTATTACATTTTAAGACTGATGCTTTCTCGCTAACTCCCTTTCCTGTAAATTCTAGTTCAATTCCAACTTCTTGAAAACTCATTCTAACAAAATCCCTCACAGTAGTAGTCTTTCCTGTAGCTATCACCCAATCTTCAGGCTGCTCTGCCTGTAAAATCATCCACATCATACGAACATAATCCTTCGCATGTCCCCAATCTCTTTTAGCATCTAAATTACCTAAATATATTTTCTTTTGTAAGCCTAAAGCAATTCTAGCAGTAGCTCGTGTAATTTTACGCGTTACAAAAGTTTCTCCTCTTCTAGGAGATTCATGATTGAATAAAATCCCGTTACATGCAAACATATTATAGGCCTCTCTGTAGTTTTTGGTGATCCAAAATCCATATATTTTTGCTACACCATACGGAGATCTAGGATAGAATGGTGAATTCTCATCATAAAAGCCTTTCTCGTTTTTATTTTCCGGCATTCCACCATATAACTCAGAAGTGGAAGCTTGGTAGATCCTTGTCTTTTTCTCTAAGCCTAATAATCGAACTGCCTCTAAAATACGTAGAGTCCCTAAACCATCTACATTTCCTACATATTCGGGGGTATCAAAAGACACCTTTACATGAGACATAGCTCCTAAGTTATAAATTTCATCTGGTTGGCATTCTTCAATTATTCTGGTAAGATTCAATGCATCTGTTAAATCCCCATAATGCAATTTTAAACGTTGATTAGGGTGATGAGGATCCTGATATAGATGATCTATTCTATCTGTATTTAAAGAAGAGGCTCTTCTTTTAATTCCATGTACCTCATAACCTTTTTCTAATAATAATTCTGATAAATAAGACCCATCTTGTCCTGTAATTCCAGTAATTAATGCAACTTTCATAATTATAATTTTATTTCTTTAATAGTATCAATATTATCTAAAAACCATCGATAGGTTTTTTGTATACCGTCTTCTAACTCAGTTGAATATTGCCATCCGATATCTTTCATTTTGGAGATATCCATCAGTTTTCTTGGTGTACCATCTGGCTTGTTAGCATCCCAAAATATATTTCCCTTATGCCCAGTAACTTTTTGAATAGTTTCTGCCAATTCTTTAATCGTAACATCTTTTCCAGTGCCTATATTATACAAGTATTGTGGTAAATTATTTTCTAAGGCATAGACCACTGCCTCAGCCATATCATCTACAAACAAAAACTCTCTCTTGGGAGTTCCACTTCCCCAGAGCATTACATCTGAGTGTTTATTTATTTTAGCCTCATGAAATTTACGCAACATCGCAGGTAATACATGTGAGGATTGCAAATCAAAATTATCAAAAGAACCATACAAGTTTGTTGGCATTAAACTTACATAGTCTTTATTGTATTGTTTACGAATTGCTTGACAAGCTTTTACTCCAGTGATTTTTGCAATTGCATACCATTCATTAGTCGGCTCTAAAGAATCTGTTAGTAGGTATTCTTCTTTTAAGGGCTGCGGAGCAAACTTCGGGTAGATACAAGAACTTCCTAAGAAGATGAACTTTTCAATTCCTGCTTTATTAGCACAATCTATTAAATTATTTTGAATTTGCAGATTTTCCATTAAAAATTGATAAGGAAAATCATTATTTGCAAGAATACCTCCAACTTTTGCTGCAGCATCAATCACTACTTCAGGTTGTTCTTGATTGAAAAAATCAGTAACTGCCTGTTGATTTCTGAGATCAAGTTCGGCGCTAGTTTTTCCAATCAAATTAGAATACCCTTTGGATTCTAATAATCTCCAAACTGAAGAACCAACCATTCCTCTATGACCAGCAATGTATATTTTTGTTGTCTTTTTTAGATTCATTTATTTTCCAATTCTATAATACTCTAAACCTTTATTCTCCAAATCATAAGCAATATATTGATTTCGGCCATCAAAAATAACCGGTGTTTTCAATTGCACTTTTACTTCCTCAAAATCTGGAGAACGAAATTCTTTCCATTCAGTAAGTAATACTAGTGCATCTGAATCTTTTAAAACCTTATATTTCGATGTTACGTATGTTATATTTTGAACTCCTTTCAGATAATGCTCTTTTGCTTCATCAATCGCCTTTGGGTCATACGCTTTTATTTGAGCACCTCTGCTTACCAGCTCTTTAATTACGTAAATGGCTGGTGCTTCACGCATGTCATCAGTTCCTGGCTTAAAGGCCAATCCCCAAATACCAAAAGTAAAGCCAGTTAGATCTTTTCCAAAACGGTTAATTATTTTCTGAGCAATTACTAATTTCTGTGCATCATTTACCTCTTCAACTGAAGTTATTAATTTTGCATGATAATCGTGTTCTTTAGCAATTTTAGTAAGTGCCTTTACATCCTTTGGAAAACAAGACCCTCCATACCCAGCTCCTGGATAAATAAAACTATATCCGATACGTTTATCTGAACCAATTCCGATTCGTACCTGATTGGCATCTGCTCCTACCTTTTCACAGATATTGGCAATTTCATTCATGAATGAAATTTTAGTCGCTAGCATCGCATTGGCTGCATACT
>Ga0209654_1002384_pt1 | contig 13028 bp, 12 predicted proteins | sample SaaInl1SG_22_DNA_FD_184646 | JGI IMG/M metagenome (GOLD analysis project Ga0209654, IMG submission 184646) | Marine microbial communities from expanding oxygen minimum zones in the Saanich Inlet - ESP_161SG_22_DNA (SPAdes) (version 2) | ecosystem: Environmental > Aquatic > Marine > Intertidal... | reverse complement strand
TATTTTTTTTCTAAGCTGCTGAATAATAATAAGGTATTAATAAACAACAAAACAAGACCAGTGATATATTTAAACGTGTTTTTATAAAAGAGATACGTTTTAACAAATTCTGAAAATTCAAAGAAATGACCTACAACACGTTCAAAAATTGACTTTATTAAAAATATGGCAGTTAATACAAAAATAAAAAACACCAATGTTGTATAGAGTTCTAGAGTCTGAATCGATAAGTTTTTGACAGCTAAAAAGCAAAATACACCTGCCATAAAAATAAAATTTGCAAATAAAAGCGCATTAAAAATGTCAAACTTCTTTCTTTCCCGAACATATAATTTTAAAAATTTAAGATTATAAATTACAGCTATGAAATCTCTGAATCTATTGGGAAACAACTGTCTTGCAATAACAAGTAGCAGTAAACACACCAAAATTAGGCTTGTAAATATATCTTGGGTAAAATATTCTCTTAGCATTAGGCTAATTTATAAATAAAAGTTTGGAAAAGGATTTAAATTCTAAAAGCGAAATAGAAGAAGATTATAGACAAAAACTTTACATTTGTCAAAAGTAGAAACGCATGAGTGATGCGATAGTCATCATACCAACTTATAACGAAAAGGAGAACATTAAAGATATCATTGAGGCGGTTTTTTCATTATCAAAAAACTTTCATATTCTTATAGTAGATGATAATTCACCTGATGGAACAGCGCATAGTGTTCAAAAACTCCAATTAGCTTTTAAAGATAACTTACATTTATTGTCTAGGCCTGAAAAAAATGGTTTAGGAACCGCATATATTGATGGTTTTAAATGGTGTTTAGTAAATGAGTATGAATATATTTTTGAGATGGATGCAGATTTCTCTCACAATCCCAAAGATTTAGTTAGACTTTATGATACTGCTAAAACCAAAGCTGCCGATGTAGTTATTGGCTCTCGATACATCAAAGGGGTTAACGTAGTTAATTGGCCTCTGACGCGTATTCTTTTATCCTATGGCGCGTCATTATATGTAAAACTAATTACGGGAATGCGAGTTCAAGATCCAACAGCAGGTTTTATCTGTTATCACCGAAAAGTATTAAAGTCTATTAATCTAGATGAAATAAAGTTTATTGGTTATGCGTTTCAGATTGAAATGAAATTTAAAGCCTATAAAAAAGGTTTCAAAATTATTGAGATTCCAATTATCTTTACAGATAGAATAAAAGGCAAATCTAAGATGTCAAGCGGCATAATTTCTGAAGCTATTTTTGGAGTGATAAGCCTTAAATGGAATAGTCTTTTTAAAAAGAATAAACATGAGTAAGCAAACGTTAATTAAAAATGCCAAGATTGTAAATGAAGGTGCAGTATTTGAAGGCGATATTTTAATAGAAAACGATATTATAAAGGAAGTTAATTCTTCCATAAGTGTTAAGTCTGCAAATGTAAATGTCATTGATGTCGAGGGAAATCATGTTTTCCCTGGAATGATAGATGACCAAGTACATTTTAGAGAGCCAGGGCTAACTCATAAAGCTAATATTGAAACGGAATCTAGGGCAGCAATTGCTGGGGGTATAACCTCCTTTATTGAAATGCCAAATACCAATCCGCAGACCACAACAGTTAAAAAATTAGAAGAAAAATTTGCTATTGCAGCAAAATCATCTTACGCCAATTACTCATTTATGTTTGGTGGCACAAATGATAACTTAGAAGAGATTCTAAAAGTTGACTCAAAATCTGTTGCCGGACTGAAGTTATTCTTAGGTTCATCTACAGGGAATATGCTTGTTGACAACCCCAAGGTTTTAGAAAAAATATTTTCTAGTACAGATATGGTAATTTCTGTGCATTGTGAAGACGAAGCCACAATTAGAAATAATTTGGCTAAATATCAAAAGGAATATGGCGATGATATACCTATGGAACTACACCCAATAATAAGGAGTGAAGAAGCCTGTTATTTGTCATCATCAAAGGCTATAGAATTGGCTAAAAAAACAGGAGCAAGATTGCATGTGTTTCATTTGTCAATAGCCAAAGAAACAAATCTTTTTACCAACAAAATTCCGCTTAAAGACAAAAAAATTACTTCAGAGGTTTGTATTCATCATCTTTGGTTTACAGATGAAGATTATAAAACAAAAGGTAGCCACATAAAATGGAATCCGGCTGTTAAAACTGCTAAAGACAGAGATGGACTATGGAAAGCCTTACTCGATGACCGCATTGATGTTATAGCAACAGATCATGCGCCGCACACAGTAGATGAAAAGAATAGCCCATACACAAGTGCGCCTTCTGGGGGACCTCTAGTTCAGCATGCTTTTGTGGCCTTGTTAGAGGCGTATCACAGAGGTAAAATTCCTTTAGAGGTTATAGCTCAAAAGACAGCACATAATCCGGCTATTTTGTTTGATGTAGAAAAAAGGGGATATATTAGAGAAGGCTATTATGCAGATTTGGTAATTACAGATTTAAACAGTCCATGGACTGTAAATAAAGCAAATATATTATACAAGTGTGGTTGGTCACCTTTTGAGGGTAATACATTTAAAAGCCGTATTACACATACATTTGTTAATGGTGAGTTGGCTTACCATAATTTTAAAGTTATGAATGTAAAAGCAGGGAAACGTTTAACTTTTGATAGGTAAAAAATGAAAAAGCTTTTAGCCATATCTTTTGTTGTTATGTTGTTATGTGTCGCCTGCGAACCAAATTTTAAGCCTAAAAAACCAGACAATCTCATTTCTAAGGAAAAAATGACAGAGTTATTGTACGATATGTTTATCGCAAGTTCTGCAAAGGGGGTCAATCGTAGTAAATTTGAAAAGTTAGGTCTAGATCCAGAAACATATATCCTAAAGAAATATGATATAGATAGCTTGCAGTTTGCGCAAAGTAATGATTATTATGCGCACGATATCGAGTTATATAAATCTATGATTGAAGCTGTAAAATCAAAACTATCTGCTGAGAAAGAAAAGTATACAGCTATTGACGAAGAAGAGCAAAAAGAAAACAAACGTAAAAAAGACTCCATAAGAGCAGAAAGGCTAAAGAATAAAGAAGTTCTGAAAAAATAGAAGATTTTAGTTGTTCTTAAAATCCTTTAAAAACAATTCTGAAACCTTTTTTATGGAGACTTCAATAGGTGTAAATTTATAATCCAAAGCCGTTTTAATTTTAGAGTTGTCATGTCTGGTAACCGTTGAAATGGTCTTTGCTAGTTGTTTGGAGAGTTGCCTCCGTTTTCCAAAAATTTTGTGCTTAAGCCAGTCCAATCTCCATAAAATATCAAGTTGCCAAGGTTTAATTAAGTTCTGTTTTTTTGAAACATTCAAGTCTTTTGCTGTCAGTTTATTAAAATCTTTGAATAGTAGGTTTTCAGCAATTAGAATATAAGCTTCATTCTTTAGGGCACTATGCATTAATTGTATCATAGTATCCGCAACATCATTAACATCTACATATGCAGAGCCACCGCTGGTATAATATGGTAAGCCCTTGTAGATTTGACGAAACAAACTACCGCTTCCGCCACTTCGCCAAAAACCGGGTCCCAAAATAATTCCAGGATTTACAACAATAGCATCTAAACCCTCTTGTGTACCTCGCCAAACTTCCATCTCTGCACCGTATTTGGTAATGGCATATACACTATTATCAGCTTCTGGATTCCAAGGTGTATTTTCATTGATTAAATCTTCAGGCTTATTAGCTTGGCCAATAGCAGCAATGGAACTGACATAGCATAGTTTAGAAATGCCTTGCGATATACAAAGGTTTACAATATTTGCAGTGCCTTCAATATTTATTTTACGAAGCGTTCTGTATTTATCAGGCTCAAAAGAGATAAAAGCCGCACAATGGTAAACTTGTTTTATGCCTAGAAAGGCATCTTGTAGTTTAGGAATATCTGTGATATCCGCTTCGACCCATTCAATCTTATTAAAAAGAGCTTTCCAATTTTCAGAATAATAACTAAAAACATGTTTTACCGCTTCTAATTTGTGAGCACGTCTGTATATGGCTCTCACTTTTTTTTCTGTTTGAAGCAATTTATAAAGTAAATGAGAGCCAACTAATCCTGTTCCTCCTGTGACTAAAATCATAAAAAGGTATTGATTGTTATTAATTTGGAGCCAAACTGAAAGTGTTTGACGCAACCCAACAACTTATGGTTTATATCAATAAACCTCGATTATTAAGTAAAGGTAGTGTTTTTTGCATTTGTCTTTTGTGTTTAAAAGTGGAAACATATCTTTGTCAAACTAATTTTAGAATTTAATTATCTGATGGGAAAGAATTTTGTTGAAGAGTTAAAGTGGAGAGGTATGTTGCACGATAGTATGCCTGGTGTTGAGGAACATTTATCAGAAGCTATGAGAAGTGCTTATGTGGGTTTTGATCCCACTGCAGATTCTTTGCATATCGGTAATTTGGTGCCAATTATGTTATTGGCTCATTATCAAAGATGTGGGCATCAACCTTTGGCATTAGTAGGTGGTGCTACAGGTATGATTGGTGACCCTTCAGGGAAGTCTAGCGAACGAAATTTATTAGATGAAAAAACTTTACGACATAACCAAGACGCCATAAAAGCACAATTAGCTCATTTTTTAGATTTTGAAAGCGATGCGCCAAATGCTGCAAAATTGGTCAATAATTACGATTGGATGAAGGAATTCTCATTCCTTGAGTTTATAAGAGATGTAGGAAAGCATATAACGGTAAATTATATGATGGCTAAAGATTCTGTAAAGAATAGAATCTCTGGTGAATCATCAAGTGATGGTATGAGTTTTACGGAGTTTACATACCAATTGGTACAAGGGTATGATTTTTTGCATTTATTTAAAGCAAATAATTGTACTATACAAATGGGTGGAAGCGACCAATGGGGAAATATTACTACAGGAACTGAATTAATTCGTCGTATTGGTAACGGTAAAGGTTTTGCAATTACATGTCCTTTAATTACAAAAAGTGACGGGTCTAAATTTGGAAAGTCTGAAGGCGGTAATGTTTGGTTAGATGCTAAACGAACATCACCTTATAAGTTTTACCAATATTGGTTAAACTCCAGTGATGAAGATGCAGAGAAATACATTAAAATCTTCACATTTTTAGAGCAAGCTGAAATTGCTTTAATTGTTGAGGCGCATAAAGAAGCACCGCATTTAAGAGGACTTCAAAAACGATTAGCACAAGAAATTACCACTATGGTTCATTCTAAAGAAGATTTTGAAAATGCCGAAAAAGCGTCTAATGTATTATTTAGTAAATCGTTTAAAACAGATATAGCAACTGTAGACGAAACTACCTTTTTAGATGTGTTTGAGGGTGTGCCGCAAGCAGAAATTTCTAAGGCAGATTTTGATGCTGGTCTAGATATGATAGCCGCTTTGGCAGCCAAAACAGAGTTTTTAAGCTCTAATGGAGAGGCAAGACGTGCGCTTAAAGAAAATTCTGTATCTGTAAATAAAGAGAAAGTAAAAGAAGATTATATAATGTCTTCTGAAGATTTGATTAATGGTAAGTACGTTATCCTTAACAAAGGGAAGCGTAATACATATATTATCAAGGTAGTGTAAAACAAAAATGCCCGGAGAAGCCTCCGAGCATTTTCAACCAATCAATCAACTTTCAACTATTTATTAATCTTTCTTTTTAATCTGTGCAATTTTATTTGAAATAATGTCAGATTGAATTCGCAAAATTAAAACCGTAAATCATTACAATAATTAAGTTGCTCATTTCATAAAAAAAATTAATTTTTAATAGCCTCCCAATTTTGGTCGGCTTTTTTCTGTAAACCTTTCACATTATTTTTTTTCCATTTTTTTAGAGTATTTATGCCCCAAGAATTGTAGAATAAATAGAGCTTTCCATTTCTAATTTCAAAAGTTTCAGGATCAACACTCACTTTTTTAGAATCTATAGCTATAGCATAAGCACAATAGCCACCATATTGTGGAATATAGTTTTCAGGAGCTTTTAAAAAGGTATTTAAATTTTCTTGTGAAACAAGCTTATACTGGACATTATCATGTGTTGTGGTAAACGCTTTATGACCCTCAATGGCTTTATTTTTAAAATATTCCACGACATCATAACCTTCAGCAACATAGCCTTTTTTCAGATTGTAATCTATGGATTGTGCATTTATGTATGTGAGGCTAATTAAGAAGGCTAGTAGAGTGCGTTTCATAAAATATGTGATTTACAAGGACTATGTCGAGAAGAATTACCGAGTCTTACAAAACCATAAGATTACAACCACGAATATCCGAGTTATCAAATCGGCCGATAATTTCAAAAGAATTATTATTATAAACTTTCCCTAAATCTTGGCTAGCAATAAATGAGCAGGAATTTATATTGGCTAAATCAATAATATTTATACCACCAGATTTTCCATTTTTCTGAATGCAAAGGGCATCTTCGGTATCTCGAGTTAATACTCTCATCCAAGGTGGACATTCAAAAATCCCTTGACCTTTGGAGTAAGCTTGGCTTAATAATTCGGTCATACCATATTCGCTATGAATGTTTTTAATACCAAAACCTTGTTTTAATATTGCATGTAATTCAGTGCGAATCATTTCTTTGCGGCGGCCTTTCATACCTCCAGTTTCCATTATTATGGTATGTTTCAAGTTAAAATTAAAGCTTTCTACCAAATCCAGTAAAGCAAAAGAAACACCAATGAGTAATACGTTTTGTTTTCTTGCTTCGAGTATTTTTATAGTACTTGCTAATTCCGAAATATTATTAAGGTAAAATCCACTTTCCGGATGTTTTGACATATGGATGAAATCATTGGCCATATATATTAATGACGACCCATCGCGCTCCAAATAAGAGGGCAATAAAGCCAAAACCACATAGTCTTCTATATTGCCATAAAAATGAGAGAATCCTTTTCTAAAACTATTTTCGTAAATATTTAGGTCAGTAACATGATGTTTACTTTTTATACTTCCTGTAGTTCCTGAGCTAGTAAAGGTTTTTTGAATAGGACTTCTAGAGCTTAATACCTCATGAGATTTAAAAAATTGAATGGGCATAAATGGAATAGCTTCAATTTTTTTTATATCAGCTGGATGCTTAAATAATAAATCGCAAAATGAACGGTAAACAGCATTATTTTCAAACTGATATTTAAAGATTTCTAATGCTAAATCTTTAAACTCATTATCAGTTGAAATATTGAAAATTTTGTCTGTTTCAATCATATAGCAAAATTAAGCAAAACAAAAAGCGTTACCAATGGGTAACGCTTTTTTAGAGTATAAATAGAGTATAATTATCTTATCACTAATTTCTTAGTACTAGTTGCATTATCTTGAGTTAATCTTAATAAATATACACCAGGCTTTAAATTAGAAACATCCAATCTGTTATTTGATATGGTTTCGTTTTTAACACGCTTACCTAAGATATCAAATACGGCCACATCAATTGAAGTTGAACTTACAGATGAAATGGTTACTGAACCCGTATTTGTTGGATTAGGGAAGATTGAGAATTTCTTGGTATTAAAATTTTCATTTGATAAAACTAGATCTGTTAAATCTCTTACATAAATTTGTGAAGTTCCATTAAATTCCCCAGCGACACCTATTACATTGTTTAATTGAGTATTAGGTATTACTGTACCTATATAATCAGCTCCGAAGAAATCTGTTCTTTTTACTAAATTATTCATTCCTGAGTCAGTCAAGGTATAGTTTGTTCCAGTTGCAAAAGTCGCTGTTCCATCACCTTCAGCAAAAGTTACATTATCTACTTGAATTAATTCAGATTCGTAATCATCTGGAGCAGAATTAAGAGCTGTAATAGTAACTACTTGAGGAGTAACAGGATTTCCTGACGAATCAATAGTGCCAGCATCTGATGTAGGAATAAATCTTAGTATACCGTTTGATTCTTCAGTAGTTCCTCTTAATCCAGAAACCAAATCACCTACGTTATAGGTGGTAGTAATTACTCCAGTTTCATCATAAATTAATACACCACTAACGTTTGAATCCTGAATCCATTTTCTATTTCTAAAACCATCTGTGTGTGTTACTAAAGAACTACCAGTAATTTCGTAAAAGCTTCCTAGGCCATTAGCTGAAACATCGGCCCTCAAACCAGCAATATCAGCAACAGTTATTAATGAAGCGACACTAAAAGATATGACATCAGAATCTAATACAGAGCTCGTCGCATCTAATAATTCTACTGTTACAGTTACATTATCACCATCAAAAGTTGGTATCGACGTAGGACTAGTTTGATTATTTATAGTGGTTGCATCAATGGTAACACTTACAGTTTCTCCACCTACTAGGTTAGTAGTTGTCCATTCTAAATCAACATTAGTTGTTCCCGGAGCAAATACAGTAGCATCTGCAGGTGAAGTTATTGAAATGTTAGGCAAAGCAACAAATCCATCTATTATTCTAATATTATCAATTGCGATATCTTCATCTCCAGCACCTAAATCTTCAAATACAATTCTAATATCAACAAGGTTACCAGTTGACATAGGGACATTAAACTCAGCAAATACATCTGTTAAAGAAGCACCATCTCCAATGCCGTCTAAGTCGGTATCTAGCATTGGAGCAGAAACATTAGATCCGCTCGTTGCTGTGGTTGCGAACTGTAATATTTTAGTAAAGCTTCCTGAGTTATCATAGTCTACCTCAACATAAAATAAATCACCGCCGTCCCAATCAAAGTTTGTATCACTTGGCTGATCTTCAGCCAATAAAATCGCAAATGTAAGATTGGAAAAACTTGAAATATCAATATCATCAAAAAATAAACTTTGCGTCCTTAAACCATTGCTACCACTAGTGTTTGCATTGTCGAGGTCCATCCCTGCAAAACAAAAATTACCATCTTGGCCTGTAATGTTGTAAAACGAACCCACAATTAAGTCATTCGCATCTTCTGCAGTTGTGTTTAAATTGGTTCTTCCAAAAAAATCGCCTGAACCATCGCTAAACTCAGGTGTGCTCGTGGTATATGTAACACCATTGGCATTAGTTTCAAATGACTCAGTAAAAATGGTAGTCTGCCCAAAAGAGACGGCAGTCATTAAAAAAGTAAAAAGTAAAAAGTAAAGTTTTTTCATAATTAATTGTTTAGTGCCATAAAATTAATAAAATTTTACAATTTTAAAGGTATTTCCTGAATATAAAAGTGTGCTTTACAATAATTTAATATATCCTCTTAATTAATCCACTTACATTAGTTCTTATGTTAGCGAATTGTTATCAATTATGATATCAGAATCATTTTTATGAAGATATAATTATATTTACAAAAAGATAAATAGCTTTTAAATTGAAAAAAAAGGACATTAAAATTTTATTGGTTGACGACGAGGCAGATATTTTAGAAATTGTTGGTTATAATTTGTCTTCAGAAGGTTACCAAGTAACTACTGCAAAAAATGGCCTTGAGGCTATAGAAAAAGCAAAAAAACACAAACCACATCTTATAATTTTAGATGTTATGATGCCTGAAATGGACGGTATTGAAGCATGCGAAAAACTGAGAGAAATTCCAGACCTTAACAATGCAGTAATCACTTTTTTAACTGCAAGAGGAGAAGATTACTCCCAAGTTGCTGGTTTTGATGCTGGGGCAGATGACTACATTACTAAACCCATAAAACCAAAAGTTTTAGTAAGTAAAGTTAAGGCTTTACTAAGGAGAATTAAAGAATCAGATAATCCTACAGATACTATAATGACCATTGGAGACCTTATTATCAATAGGGAGGAATACAAAATAACTAATAAAGGTAAGGAGATTGTTTTGCCAAGAAAAGAGTTTGAATTACTATCTTTATTGGCAACCAAACCTGGTAAAGTATTTAAACGTGAAGAAATTTTAGACAAAGTCTGGGGTAATGAAGTTGTCGTTGGAGGTAGAACTATAGATGTGCATATAAGAAAACTCCGAGAAAAAATTGGCGATAATTCTTTTAAAACAATCAAAGGTGTTGGTTACAAGTTTGTAGACTAATGCAAAAAACACTAAGAAAATCTTATCGATTTGCTTTAAAAACAGCAGCTTATGTAACTATAGTTGCTTCTGTTTTTATGGGCTTGTTTCTCTATTTTTTTCATACACTAGATTCGGAGTTTTTGGTTTTTCCATTCTCCTGCTTTGCAGTTTGTTTTGCAGTTATCCAGTACCGTGTAGAACATTTTATTTACCGACGCGTAAAAAAAATCTATGACGATTTAACACTTTTAGAGTCTACCGATTTAAGACAACAGCCAATAACTACAGACATGTCAACCTTAACAAAAGAAATTGACAGATATGCACGAGACAAAAAAATTGAAATAGAAACTTTAAAGGTTAGAGAGGAATATAGAAAAGAGTTTCTGGGCAATGTGTCACACGAGCTAAAAACCCCCTTATTTACTGTGCAAGGTTATATTGAAACATTATTAGATGGTGCTGTAAATGACGAAAATGTAAGAGATAAATATCTTAATAGAGCAAGTAAGGGAGTTGAAAGATTGAGCTATATTTTGAAAGATTTGGATATGATTACCAAATTGGAAGTAGGTGACTTAAGCCTCAGTATACAAGATTTTGACATTGTAGAACTCGTTCAAAATGTATTTGACCTTTTTGAAATCAAGGCTGCTAAAAAAAATATAACTTTAACATTTGATAAGGATTATAGTGCTCCTATTTATGTTAAAGCAGACAAAGAGCGTATACAACAAGTATTAAGTAACCTTATTGTTAATTCTTTAAAGTATGGGTTAAATCATGGAACTACCGAGGTTAGTGTTGAAAATCTAATAAAGAATAAAGTGATTGTTAGAGTTACAGATAATGGTGAAGGTATTGCTAAAGAGCACTTAAGCAGATTGTTTGAACGTTTTTATCGTGTAGATAAAAGTGGCTCTAGAAAGGAAGGTGGTTCTGGTTTAGGACTCTCCATCGTCAAGCATATTATTGAAGCACATAATGAAAAAATTTATGTAGAAAGCGAACCGGAAGTAGGTAGTGAGTTTTCATTTACTTTAGAAAAGGCAAAATAATTCCTTAAAATTAATTTCAGATTCTAAGCCTTGAAAGCCTGAATATTCAGGATTAATCCTTAAATCATTTTCTGATAATTTTTCTTGTAAAACAGATGGTACTATTAGTTTTTCATGAAGTGTTTTAGATAAATATAGTTGTTCAAACTGTCCTGGAGTGGGTATAAAAATAGCTTTTTTGCCAAGCTTAGCCAAGTCCATAATAGTGGTATATCCAGAACGAGAAACAATAAATTTACTTGAATTTATGATAGTCTCAAGCTGTTTGCTTGTCATGTAATTCCATAGTTTTATTTTGCCAATTTCATTGACCTTTTGTTGGTTTTCGACCAATCCTCTTATAAAAACAATATTTCTTTTGTCCTTTTTTAACAACAACAATAATTTCTTTTCTAAGAGAGTGCGCTGAGGTTCAGGACCTGATAAAAGAACGAGGATATCAATGGGTTGCTCAATAGATTGTTTATTGAATCTACTTAGTGGTCCTATATAAGTGACGCTTTTGGGTTTTTGGTTGGCTTGTCCAAGAAGACCGCTTAAATTTTTATCGTTATCATAATCTGGTACCCAACACTCATCAAATCTTTTGATAACATATTGATGCCATTTACTACTTAACCAGGTCGTATTTCCACTTAAAACATTTAGTTGATGTGTTAAGTAAACTGAAGGAATTTTGGGATGCCTCACTCCAAATCTATTGTCAGAAATGATACCATCAATATTTTCAGTTTTAACGAGTTCTGCTACGTACTTTTTTTCTCTGTGTATAGTTTTCAGTATATGAGGCGCAGATTTTAAAAATTTTAATTTAAGTCCTTTTCCTTTTTTTGAGTAAGAGATGTTATAAGAAGGTAGCTCAAAGGATTTTAGTTTCGGAAATTCTTTTTTTAGTAACTCTAACGCATTACCGTCTGAGGCTAATACAGGTTCAAAGCCATGAATAATTAAGGCCTCAATAATAGGGATGCATCTCGCAGCGTGACCTAATCCCCAATTTAGTGGAGCAACTAAAATTCGTTTCATGTAAACAAAGATAAACCTAAAATCTTTCCTTAATTTTGCCGAAATGTCAAATTATTGTGGGAAGCAAAAACAAGTTAAAACGGTTTAAGGAAAACGAAACTTTTGAAAATGTTTTTCAACCAACGCGTCAAGAATTAATAGAAGGTAATTTTAAGCCAAAAGGAAATTGGAATACTAACATTTTTGAAAATGACAATCCTATTGTTTTGGAATTAGGTTGCGGCAAAGGTGAGTATACTGTGGGTTTAGCAGAACGGTATCCAAATAAAAACTTTATTGGCATAGATATTAAAGGGGCTCGTTTTTGGAAAGGCGCAAAGACTGCTTTAGAAGAAAATATCTCTAATGCTAAGTTTATTAGAACGCAAATAGAACTCATAGAATTTGCTTTTGAAGAAAATGAGGTCGACGAAATATGGATTACTTTTCCAGACCCGCAAATAAAGTACAAACGTACCAAGCATAGAATGACAAATCTTAAGTTTTTAGAACGTTATAAAAAAGTATTAAAACCAAAAGGTATTATGCATCTAAAAACTGATAGCGAGTTTATGCATGGTTATACTTTGGGGCTACTTCATGGTGTAGGATATGAAGTACTCTACGCCAATCATAATGTCTATAAACAAGAAGGCAGTCCAGAAGAAGTTACCCAGATTCAAACATTTTACGAAAACCAATATTTAGAACAAAACAAACCAATTACGTATATTAGATTTCTAATTAACTAAATCTTGAGTATCACAATCGTCTTTTTCTTAGGTCTTTTTGTGGCTTTAATTGGTGTTATACCACCAGGGCTCTTAAACATGACAGCTGCTAAAATAAGTCTTAAAGAAGGCGCAGGACGTGGTGTAATGTTTTCCACCGGCGTTTGTTTGGTAGTATTTATTCAAACATACATAGCAGCTATTTTTTCTAGATATCTAAGTA
>Ga0209654_1002383_pt1 | contig 13029 bp, 10 predicted proteins | sample SaaInl1SG_22_DNA_FD_184646 | JGI IMG/M metagenome (GOLD analysis project Ga0209654, IMG submission 184646) | Marine microbial communities from expanding oxygen minimum zones in the Saanich Inlet - ESP_161SG_22_DNA (SPAdes) (version 2) | ecosystem: Environmental > Aquatic > Marine > Intertidal... | reverse complement strand
AAAGACAAACGACTTTTTGACTGATACTTATCATTGCGATAATGTGTATAAGTCACTTGCCACACGTGTTCTATACAATGGATCTAAAAGACCAGACAGAACTGGAACTGGAACTATTTCGCACTTTGGTAACATGATTGAATTTGATATTTCGAAACACGTTCCTGTTCTTACCACTAAAAAGCTGTTTTGGAAATCTGTTGTGAAAGAACTACTTTGGTTCTTACGCGGAGATACTAATGCCGAAAATCTTAAAAAAGAAGGGGTAAATATCTGGAATGGCAATTCAACGAAGGAAGCTCAAGAAAAGCTGGGATTGGGACATCTACAAGAAGGAGATTGTGGAGCAAATTATTCATTCCAGTGGAGGCATTTTGGAGCAGAGTATAAAACATGCAATGACGATTACACGAATCAAGGTGTTGACCAAGTGGGATATATTTTGGATGCTCTTAAGAATGACAAATACAGTCGTAGAATCTTCCTTTCTGGCTGGAATCCTTCAGATTTGAAGAAAACAGTTCTACCCCCATGCCATGTGTCTTGTCAATTCTATGTAGATAATGACGATAATCTATCATGTCACATGTATCAGCGTTCGTGTGACGTATTCCTTGGACTCCCTTTCAATATTCTATCATATGCTATCTTCACATATATTCTTGCGAAGAAGGCTAATCTGAAACCAGGAAAACTTGTTATGTCAATTGGAGACACTCATATTTATAATGATCATGTTGAACAAATTAATAAACAACTATCCAGAAATTCTTTGAGTCAATGTAAGCTTGAATTAGATGATAGTATTATTCATAAAGATTGGAAAGATATTACGATTGATGACTTTGATCTCATCGGATATTTCTCACACCCAGCAATCAAAGCTAAAATGAGTGTATAAAAAATAGTCGTTATAATTAATTATGGCAGGTATTAAAGGGGCCGGTTCAAAATTAGGTCTTACCGGTGTTCAAGAAAATCTCAATACTGTTTTTTTTATCAAGAATAATTCAATTTATGCGAGAAAACAAGGGGATTTCGTATCTGATTATCAAAATAGTCACAATACAGTATTTGGTGTAGATGCTTCCGATTTTAGAGGGCAAAATAGTGATAAAAATACTGCTGTTGGATACAGAACTGGTTATAATGGGGATAAACCTAATATCAGAAATGTTTTCGTTGGATATCAAGCTGGAAAAAATAACACTTGTACAGATAGTATATTCATAGGTGCAAATACTATTGAAAAAGGACTTGTAAATTATAACGATCGGACAATTCAAATAGGATCTGATATTCAAACACTAAATACACAAGATAGTGTCATGATTGGGCACAAAATTAAAAATCAAACAGGAACCTCTTATCCTGTAAGATATGCTACAATAATTGGATCCGAAAATGAAAACTCAAAAGATAATGCAATTATTCAGGGATATGGAAATATAAATAGAGGGAGAAATTCGATAATAATAGGTAATAATATTACAAATACTGGTAATAATGTATTGCTAATCAATCCAAAAGATTCAGAAGGTAATAATTTAACAAATGTAGGGAAAAACAATTACGTCAATATTTTTGGTATAATAGAAGGGTCGAATAATAAATTAAATATTTCACAAGGTATTGATTTTAATCAAGCAGTACAGTTTGCAAGTAATATATCGATAAGTCACGATGCATTTATGAATTCAAATATACATGTAAGTAACAACGCATATGTTGATAACGAGATTCATACAAATAAGATTATAGCTAATGATATTGATATTACATCAAATTTAAACGTTACTCAATCTATAATAGTTCAGTCAAATGTTTTAATTACTTCAAACTTAAGTATCGGTGCAGACCTGTTTATTCATGGTTCAAATTTACAGGATATACTTCAACAATCTACAGCTATCGATGAACTTAATAATGCCAGATTTTTGGCAATAGAATCAACTATTAGTTCAAAAGCTAATGACATTGCAGCTTTAGAAATAACAGCAAATACAGCAGCTAGTGCTATTAGTGTGGCCACAACAGCTGTAGGTAGTTTCATTCAAACGGCCACTCAATCAAATACTAATTTACTTAATCAGTTTAACATTGTCAAAAATGACCAGTTGACGTTAGCCACGAATATTAATAGTATAATCGAAGACCAAATTACAAATGAATTCGATACTATTATTCAAAAATCTATAGATGGTACATATGTGTTCAATATTGTTAGAGATTCATTGACAAATTTTCCAAGTTTTGCTGCTAGTTCGTCTGAACAAATTAGAAAAATGGAAAATCATATTTTTGACTATGGTCCCACACTAAATCTCAGTCCTGCACAACACCAAATAGGTGATTCGACTGTTCTTGTAACAAATGAATTAAATAGTATTCAAAATGAGGTAGATTCATTGTATGTCCCCAATATTCATACATCAAATGTTATATTGCACGAAAATAACATATTCAAAAATAGAACTTATTTTTTGGATAAAGTTTTTTGTAGTAATAACGTTGCATTACATTCTAACTTATTTGTTAAAGGTGCTATTCAAAGTTTTAGTAATCAAGTGCATATTAATGATAGTTTACTTGTAAGTGAAGCTTTACATGTAAGTGATTTTATAGAAACAAATGCCCTCAAATCTGATTTCAATTTTAACAACTACATCAAGTGCTTTTGTAATCTTTCTTTTTCAAATGACTGGTATGTAGAAACACGTGAAAATCCTAATAATGCTAATCTAAAAGATTTAGTTTTTAGAGGCACACATAATAGTGAAACAACTTTTACAGACTTCATTCCTGGACAATTAAATTTCACAGGACAACATAGGTGTTCTTTTTCAAATATCGAACAAATTAATGAAGAACACAACTTATCCGGATATATAGTTAGTTCTACTGGAATATATAAAGATCTAGACGATAAAGAAGATATAAGTATAGATGACGCTATACCCATAGTATCACTATCCAGAATAGCTTACGATAAGAAAATATTTGGTGTCATTAGTGGTCATGAAGATGATACTTTTCCTGATTCTGATAATAAACGTTGCTTTCAAATAGGCACATTAAAATTTAAGACAAGTGAAAAAAAAAGTAAAAAGCTAATTGTTAATGCTGTTGGTGAAGGTGGGATATGGGTATGTGGACAAAATGGAGATATACAAAACGGTGACTTAATAGTAACATCAGATATACCAGGAGTAGGAATGAAACAAAATGATGATGTTATTAAGAATTACACAGTTGCAAAGGCAACATGCGACGTTATTTTTAAAGATGATGAAAAAAAATTCATAGGATGTATTTATAAAATTTAAAATAAACGATATATTTTTTATTACTTTTTTATAATAAAATGAGTGTAAGTGCTGGTTTAGATTATGGTGACACATACACAATGAGCGATGGAACAACAAAAGTACAAGAATATGTAAACGCTGCTGATTGGAGTTATCCTTCAAAAGAAAATATTTCAATGTTCGGTCCTGTATTGCTTCCAAAAATTTATGGTAGTAATTTATCTGAATTAGAAGTTGCTTCAGATGGACAAATTGTTCTTACAGTAAATAATACAAGATCTTTATTCATTAGTGAAGCTAATGATATTCTCGAAATTAAGGGAGAAGGTAAAGAAATTAATCTTACATCTACTCTAAGTGTAATAAATTTAGGAGGTGCTACAACTATTGAGAAAACTCTTTCTGTAGTCGGTGCAACTGAACTCGACTCTACCCTTAACGTCAATAAAGCCACAACCCTAGGCTCTACATTATCCGTTGCTGACAATACCTTCATGGATGGTACTCTTTCCGTGACTGGTGCCACTGAACTTGATTCTACCCTTAACGTCGATAAAGCCACAACACTAGGCTCTACATTATCTGTTGCTGACAATACCTTCATGGATGGTACTCTTTCCGTGACTGGTGCCACTGAACTCGACTCTACCCTTAACGTCGATAAAGCCACAACCCTAGGCTCTACATTATCCGTTGCTGACAATACCTTCATGGATGGTACTCTTTCCGTGACTGGTGCCACTGAACTCGACTCTACCCTTAACGTCGATAAAGCCACAACCCTAGGATCTACATTATCGGTTACCGGTGCCACTGAACTCGCCTCCAATGTAAATGTCATTGGCCCTAAATTTACAATCCCTAGAGGGGATGAAGCCAATAGACCATCAGATACTGTCGCTGCCAATAAAGGTTCTCTTTACTACAATGAAGAATTAGATAGATTCGAAGGTCTTTTTAAAACAGGAACTAATCAATACACGTGGAACACTTTAGGTGGTGTCATTGATAGCGATCAAGATACCCACATCCTTGCGGAAAAAAATAATGGCGATGACGATAAATTATTCTTTACCGCTAAAGGATCAGAAGTTATGACACTCGATAATAAAAAATTAACATTTAATGCTACCGATGCTAGTGGTTCCAATGTTGAAATAAATGCTGATGTAGTCGATGTTAATGCGGAACTTCAAGTGTCCGATTCTTTATTAGCTCAATCTAACCTCATCGTTACTAAAGAAACTAAACTCAATTCTACATTAAGTGTTACAGGCATTTCAACTTTCGCTTCCGACATTAGAATGAATGAAAATGCTGGTCTTTTACGTCCTCCTCAATATACCACTAAAAGTGGTTACAGTAACACAACTAATATAGTAGCTGATAACGAAGGTTCTATTGTTTATGACACAAATCAAGGTGTTTTCATGGGTTTAAGTCAACCACCTGGAGTTGGTGCTGTATTAGACTGGAGACCCATTGGTGGTGGTAGCATATCAGATGCCGATGGTGATACTTCAATTAAAGCCGAAACCACTTTTGGTAGCGATGAAGATAGACTTACATTTACTACTTCTGGTGATTTGATTGCTACAATGAGCAATGATAAAGTTGAAATAAGAAAAAACCTTTCTGTAAGTAATCCTGTTAATATTCAAGACACTCTAACAGTTGCTTCAAATATAGAAACAACTAATAGTGGTACATTAACAGTATCTGGTGTTACAAGATTAACTAATAAGTTATCAGTTGGTGGTGCTACTACACTTGCCAATTCTTTAAGTGTTTTCGGAACAAGTAGATTCGATTCTGATGTTACAGTCAAACCAGGTCAAAAAATATTATCTGAGACAACATTAACAAATAGATTAGGCCATTATACACATTTCAATGAAAATGGAGAATCTACTTCTTTAGGTTCTCTCGATATGTTTTATGAAAATGTAATGATACATGGTAATTTAGATATCAGAGGTTCTATTAATCAATCTGCTACAGAAGTGCAAGAATTATTTGTTGAAGACAAAGCTATTGTTCTCGGAACAAAATCTGAAAATATAGTTAGAAGCAATGCCCAAGGAGAATTTGAATTTGTACATTCAAATTATACAGTGCAAGAAACAGACATGAATAAATCTGGTATAAGAGTCAGTGGTTTACCAGATTACATTCCTGCAAATGATGAAGCACTTTATTCTAATGATCTTCGTTTCGAGAAATCTATTTTATGGACATTACCATCACAAGACACCAACGGAACCAGTAATCTAGCCATCACATCTCGTGATGATTCCATTAAACATAATGAACCTTTCTGGGACATAAAGGGTGGTCATCTAAGACTTACAACAAATACAAGTGCAACAGATCAATCTAAATTCATATCATTTGCTTTCAGAATAAACTCTAAAGAACAATTAGAGTTAGTAAAAATATCTAATAGTGCTTCTGGAGCCGGTGATTTCAAAACAATTGCCAAATTTGGTTCCGTTGCGTCTGTTTAAATTTCTCGCGCAGAAGGATCATTGATCGAACCACAATATTTAGGTAACCAATAATATGGAATAATATTTTGAAAATCAAAATACTTATTAAAAATACTTTTATAATACGCGGTTTCTTTTAAATTTACAGGATTAACTTCATCCTTTGTCATTTTATCATACTCAATATCCAACAATTGTGTTTCTACATGCATCTTGATGATATTATGCCACGAATCTTCGGGGCTACTAACTCCATCACTGAAAGCTTCTTTCTTCCTCCAAAGAACATCGTGTGGAATAATATCATCATTATCAAATGCTTTTCGTAACATATATTTTTCAATTCTTTCATTACTCATTCTCATTTTCATAGGAATAGATTTATACAATTTCACGAAGTCTTTATCGGCAAAAGGAACTCTTGCTTCCAATCCATGAGCAGAAATACAACGATCACTACGAAGGCTATCAAAAAAATGTATATCTTCAACTAATCTTATACATTCTTTATGGAATTCATCTTCATCGTCACATTGAGACATATATTTATATCCACCACATACTTCATCGCTATAATCCCCATTAAATACTACTTTGCAGTCAGTATTATCTTTGATGTATTTAGAAACCAAATAATTCCCTACACTGGCTCTTACCGTTGTAGTATCATAACTTTCTATAGTATGAATAACTTCTTCGATGGCATTCAAAAATTCTTCTTTGGAAACTTCTATATTTGTATGATCAGATTTAATATGATCAGCTACTTTTTGTGCATACTCTAGATCTGTTGAACCTTTTAAACCTATGGAGAATGTTTTAACAGTGTGATGTGGAAAATGTTGAGATACAAGACCAGCTACTAGACTACTATCAAGACCTCCAGAGAGTAGGCAACAAATTTCCCTATCAGACATTAATCTTTTTTCAACGGCTTTACGAAAAACTGTATTGATTTCTTTCAAAAAATACTCCTCATTTTCAGGATTAATTTTGATATCATTTAGACTGGTGTATCGAATATATTCACAACCGTCAATCATAAAACATCCTGGTCTAAATTGTTCAATGTCTTCGCATAAACTGTGAATACCCTTCATTTCAGAACAATACATATACGTATTAAATGAATCATTCGATTTACCAAAAAACATGGGGCGAACACCATATGGATCACGAGCAGCTAATACTTTATCCATGGTTTCATCGTAAATGACAAATGCAAATTCCCCATCTAATACATTACAAAGTTCTTGTCCAACTTTTATAACATCTCTATCATAATCAACAATGAATTTATTATAAAGCCTAATAATTACTTCACAATCACAGTTGGTTCGCATTTCCAATTCATATTTTTCAACAAGTTCTTTCCAATTGAAAATTTCTCCGTTGCAAATTAACCACGTTTCATTTTCATTGAATGGTTGCATTGCTTCTTCAGATTTATCATTGATTGCAAGACGATTAAAGCCAAAAAAAACTTTATTTTTGTAAGATACATATTTTTCATTATCGGGACCTCTGTGATATATTTTATTGACAGTTTTTTCACAATCAATTTCGTTAAGTTTATCTGAATGAATGAATGTAATACCACACATAATTACAAATGTTATAAAAATAAAATAGTAAATTGTATTTAAGTGAATACCTAGATTTAAATTTTATCTAAGTTACGATCCTTTCTTAGCAAGCCACTTTTTACAAAATGTATCCCTGTGTAGTTCAGTAATACCATGTTTCGTAATTCCATCACGATGAGCTTTTGTTCCATAACCCATGTTTGATAACCATTTATATTTCTCGTCAAGGCTTTTATCCTCTTCACAAACATTTGTAATCCATTCATCGTGATATGTTTTTGCGAGAATACTTGCAGCTGCGATAGACACATAATGATTATCTCCTTGTGGAATACACTCATGAACCTGACATGCATATGGTTTAAATCTATCGCCATCTACGAGTATACGATCGAATTCGATACCTTGTTCAACATTAATATTTTTCAAACACTTATGCATCGCTTTATACGTTGCTTGTAGGATATTGATATCTTCTATAGTTTCTTTATCACAACTTTGAACACTGTATGCAATTGCATTTTCTTCGATGTATTTTCTTAATTCATTTCTCTTCTTTTTTGAAAGTTTTTTTGAATCTTTAATTTGATTGGTCATATCATCTTGTTTGTTCTTATCCCATATAACCGCTGCGGCAAATACAGGTCCTGCAAAACAACCACGTCCAGCTTCATCAATTCCTACTTGAATTTCATCTTCATCGTTCCCGAAATAGTATTTCATAGTGTTATATTTTCAATGCACTTATTAACTCTACTATATTTTATTAAAGTTCTATCTTTAAGTATGACTTTTAATTTGGATTCTGTAATTTCTAGATCATTTTTTTTACAATATTCATCTATCAATTTCTTCCTAACATTAATCGGAATTTGTGTCCACGTTTTAGATTTAAGGTCTTCTATATCTTTTTCTATCATAGAGTTCAATTCATCCAAACCAATATCTTTACTTGTTACAATTTCATACAATGGCTTTTTATCGTCATTTCTAGGAAGTTCTCTTCTGTTATATTTTTCATTTTTATAGAGTAGTTGGTTTAAAGTAGCTGAATCTCTTATTGGAAAAGCTTTTGTATCTTCAACATTTTGTTGACTATCGTTGCTACTAACATTTGTTGTTGAATCATTTAAATTGTTGAATAAGCTGGATAGGTTCATTATATTACAATATGTTGAATTATATTTAAACTCTTTGATAATTCATTTTTTAGATGAAAATATATATAATAATGATGCGACATAAAAATTGAATTAATTTAAACAATATATGATCTAATATATACAGTGTAACAATCATGAACTACGAGAATTTAACACTTGATAGAATTATTAACAAATATAGCGACAAGAGTGCAACGGATATTAAAAACATTCTCCACATGATATTTGATGAACGCTTTCCTGAATCATATATATCAACAGAGCTTTCTAAAATCAACAAAAACAAAAGAAAATTATGTAAACTGCAAAAACTTCCTGTAATTGAGCAACGTTCTGAGGAATGGTATAATGTTCGTAATAATTTAGTGACAGCAAGTGACATGGGTCAAGCTTTGGGAGTAGGTAAATTTGGAACTGTGCGTGATTTTTATGTTAAAAAATCAGGGTATGAAAATGATCAATTTTGTGCATTCCCTGCTCTTGAATGGGGAGTTAAGTATGAACCTGTTGCAACAGAATTATATGAAAAACGCCAATGCACAACAGTTCATGAATTCGGACTTCTCAAGCACCCTACTGTGCCATTTTTCGGTGCATCGCCTGATGGGATTACTGATCAAGGTGTAATGCTCGAAATCAAATGCCCATACTCTAGAAAAATCGATGGTTCAAAGATTATCGATCAATACTATTATCAAATGCAGGGGCAGTTGGAAGTATGTGACCTTGATGTATGTGACTTCTTAGAATGTGAATTCAAAGAATACATTGATGATTATGATTTTAATGAAGATTGGAACAAAGAAGGAACACATTCAAAAATAAACACAGAAAAAGGTATAGTGATCAAAATTATATCTAGTGGTAAATATTTATACAGTAAGGTTGGAGACACGAAAGCGAATCTAAAGCTATGGGAGAAACAAAATACAAAATCATTCGCAGAAGATGATATTGTCATATCCTACTATAGGTTGGAAAAAATGTGCATTCAAAAAGTGTATCGTGACAAACAGTGGTTCCAAGAGAAAATTGTTGAGCTTGAAAAAGTTTGGAATAACGTGTTGCGATATAGAACTAACAAAGATGCTTATGATAGTGAAATTGGAAAGAAAGAAATCAAGAAAAAAAAAGTGAGATGTTTATTTGTTCCGGATACAGATGAAATTAAATAATTAGATATATTATACATGTCTATAGTTAATTACCCATTACATATAATATGTGCTCTTTACAATAGAAAGGCATATATCGTAAAAAAAGATATATATTACAGAACTTTCAAAGATATAAATGTCATAGCTTTTAGAGGCACAAACGACATGCGTTCTTTAAGTTATAGTTTTGACGTAAGAAGTCATGAAAGAAAACTACATAAAGGATATAACAAATATGCACAACATTGCAAAAATATTCTTCAAGACATAGATATTGATTATAGCAAAAAAACATTTATAACAGGTCATTCTTTGGGTTCTCTCGCTTCTGTTCTTGTAGCGAATGATTTAAATATCAATGCTGAAGTAGTGTTATTTGGGAGTCCTCGATTAGCTACTAAGGATTTTTGTCAAGAAATTGCTAACAATAGAAAGTTGAAAATTTATAATTACATAAATGAATACGATATAATAGCAGACTATCCTTTCTTTGTCTATGAACATATTACTAAACCAATTATGTTAAAAAACTCAAAATCCCATATTAATCCTATCAACTATCACGCAATGAGAACATATGGGCATAATTTGATTCATCTTAAAAGAAAAACTGAAGAATGCACACTCTATGATCCCTATGATGACTGTATCGATTGTATTGACATTACATGAATATGAGTTTATAAAATGTATAAATGATCACACATATCGCACCCATATAACACCACAATGAACTAAAATCTTTGACAAGTGGGGTAGTGGCTTTTATTGATAAGAATAATATAAAATAATTCACGAAAGAAAACTCCATACTTTTCAAATGAACAACGTTAACAAATGTTTGTGATATTACAAATAATATTACTAGTATTGTTAAAAATACGCTATATTGAATTATTTTTTGAGTGTTCAGCTTTTTTTATTGTGAGTTTATGATGGTTTATTTCATGTATTTTTTCTCTAAATTTATTATTTAAAGTGATACCAACTGATATAGGTAGTGATAAAATCATAGTCGCAGTTTGAACTGGCCATTTGATAAAACATCCTGCAAATATCAATTTAGCAATTCCAATATCTTCCATTTAATTTCTTTATATTAATAATATAATATGACTCATGAATTGATTTTACAGGGATTCAATTGGCATTCGTGGAAAACAGACAAACATTACAATCATGTTCGTAGTGAAATAGATAAGATTAATAGAATGAAAATAACAAAAATATGGTTACCACCTTCATCTAAAAGTAAGCATCCCGAAGGATATTATCCAATTGATTATGCTGATTTAAATTCAGAATATGGCACAGAGAAAGAGTTACTTTCATTGTTGGACGAATGTAAATCAAATGATATAAAGACTATTGGAGATCTTGTATGTTGGAGTGAATTCTCTGGATATACAAGAGAGCCGTATAAATTTGGTGAACACATTTTTGATGTGCATTCGCCAGAAATGTACGAGAATTTCAAGGACTATGTTTTATACTTAAATTGTGCGGGATTTACAGATATCCGTCTTGATTATTTGAAATCTCACCCTTGTTATGATTTAGGTTTATATCTGACAAGTAACGAATCTCTCAAAGATATGAACTTTGTAGGAGAATATTGGGATAATATGAACTATGATGAATCATCGTTTCTATCTCATTATCAAGATAATCACAGACAAGCCATTGTCGATTATATAGATAGAACAAATGGAAGAATTAACATGTTTGATTTTACTTTAAAAGGCATACTTCAAGAAGCTATCAATAAAAATGAATTCTGGAGATTGTGTGACTATGCAAACAATCCACCTGGTGTCAATGGCTGGTATTCTTCTAATACAATCACATTCATTGATAATCACGATACATTAGGACAACATCTGTGGGCTTTTAGTTACGATAAGGAGAATATAATTGCTGGTTATGCATATTTGATGACACACCCAGGAACACCATGTATATACTATGATCATTTCTATGATTTAAATCATGAGCTTAATATATTATCCGAAATTAGAGAATCAATTGAGAATTTCCAAGTTGAAATTAAAGACTGTTCCACTGAATTATATGAAGCTACAATAGATGATAAAATAGTAATTCGTATAGGTAATCATAATGGTGGTGATGGAAAGAATGTACTATTTCAAAGTAACAAGGTTATTATAGCAGAACTATAATAAAAAAGATGAAATAACAGAATTACATTGTTGATAAATGCACCATTACTTTTCAAATAAGCTACGTAATCTTCTATATTTGCCATTGATTCTTTGAAATTCTTCACATATGTCAATTTTATGATACAAATGATATAACATGTCCACATTGTTTGTTTGTTGATATACATCTCGCATATAATACAAATGCTCTAAGAATTTTTCATTTTCTTTTTGAATTTTACATTGTGTTCTAGTAAGTGTTTTACATATAATTGTTCTACAACAAGGGCATGATTTATTTATTTTAAGCCAATTATCGATACATAATTTACAGAAAACATGACTACATGATAATTCTTTCGGATCTTTTACAACATCTAGACATACACTACATACCATTAGTCATTAATTTAAATGTCTTTTAAAATGCAGTAATTGAAACTTTTAATCCATCGCAAATTAATCTCTTCTCGAAATTCATTTTTTTCAATATGATTGCTAATAGTATTCTTGGACTTTTTCCTTGATACATAGACTGTTTCATCATATCTTGTTGTTGTTTGATTATACGATTAGATAAAGAATATATATCTTTCGTAGGAATGTTCATTTTTTGAAGATATCTATAAACTTCAGATGAGTTATTTTCTCTTATGATTTTTGTTTTCTGTTGTTTTTCATACAAAGGTATACTTTTAGTCAGCAAACTTTTATGCAATGAACATGCGCTACATATTTCTGAAATGTCCCTTACGACACCATTATTACCAAGGCTTTGCATGATACAACATGCCATCATAGCTTTGCGATTAGGTCCTCTGAAAATTTTTTTGACACACAGTTCATGGAAAAGATGTTTTGCATCTTTTGATATATGCTCTGTTGTATTTAGTCTTTCACATAATCGATCAATTTCGTCGAATTCTCTACTTCTATATAACTGTTTTTGATTGATATTTTGTTGAGTATGTAGCTTAGTCATAAGACCCATTGGCTTAGATATCATAGTGGAAATAACTTTATTCTCGAAATATTCATCTTTAGAACTTTCATGAATGACCATATTGTCATCATCATCATAGTTTTCTTGAAATGACATAATATGCTCATCTTTCACTATGCCACAATTTGAACAAATAATATCCCCTGATTGTTCATCGATGA
>Ga0209654_1002380_pt1 | contig 13034 bp, 11 predicted proteins | sample SaaInl1SG_22_DNA_FD_184646 | JGI IMG/M metagenome (GOLD analysis project Ga0209654, IMG submission 184646) | Marine microbial communities from expanding oxygen minimum zones in the Saanich Inlet - ESP_161SG_22_DNA (SPAdes) (version 2) | ecosystem: Environmental > Aquatic > Marine > Intertidal... | reverse complement strand
AAGGTCAAAATCGCCCTGCAGAAAAAACGTTATAAACAACTGATTTATAATGATTTATTTATCCTAATTTTCAGGTGGAAAAATCTTCCTGGAAAACAGCCGAGAAACACACGACGAAATTTCGTACAAAAAGTTCCGTAAATTTCGAAAAAAATTTATTTTCACGTGACACAAGGAGTCTTGTTTCAGGTCAAGGCCGCTGCATGTGCCGGTTGTTCAATCGTGACAGTTTAGTTAGTGTATTTGTGGCGTAGATCTCGTTGGATCACGCACCTTGGTAGGGCTAGCTTACCTACCTCTGGGGACACCCAGACAAAAGAGGATACTTAAGTAACCTTTAAAAAAATCATTTAATGAGGGAATCTCAAATGAAGAAAATTATTGCTGCTGCAGTTGCAACTGCTTTTGTAGGCCCAGCAATCGCTGCGGACATCACAATCACAGGTGAGATGGAGTATCAGTACGTTCAGACTTCAGGAACTGCTGATTCAATGACGAATGATGACAACCAAATCAACGTAGTTATCACAGAAGAACTGTCTAATGGCTGGACGATTACTGGACAGCAAACGATTGCAAACAGTGCAGGTGATGCGTCACATGATGGCGGGAAGTTAGCACTTTCAAACGCGAACTTCGGTACGTTATCAATCGGAGACAATGATGCTGCTCTTGATTCAATGAATGAGTATGCGACAGGTGCTCCAGAAGAAGGTGGTGATGTTGCGAAAGGCGTCGACGCGTCTATTTTGTATTCTTTTCCAACGATCATGCCTGGCTTGAGCATTAACGTGTCTCACCAGCCGACAACTGGTCTATCATCTACGGATGGTAAAGGCGATGGCTATGCTGTGACTTATTCAACAGGTGCGATTAGTGCGTTCGCTGGTTCTGGATCAGCTGATTCCATCGACTACAACGGTGCTGGCATAAAGTACAGCTCTGGTCCTATCACAGTAGCTTACGAAATTTCAGAAGAGACAAACGCAACAACTGCAACGTCAGACGACGAAGCAAAAGGCCTGTTTGCATCATACAAGATGGGTGATATCGAGTTCGGTCTCGAAACACAGAAGAAAGAGACTGTCTCGAATGCTGGTACTAAGACAGTGACCGTAGATGAGACTATTTCTTATGTGCAGTACCATTGGGGTTCAAACGTTGATGTTTACATAGAAAATATGTCATCAGACGTTGCTGCCACAGCTGATGAAGTGACTATCGGTCTTGAGTACACATTCTAATTTCGTTTTGTGTAATTGAGTAACGAAAAAGGGAGCCCTTTAGGGCTCCCTTTTTTATTGAATTATTCCAAGATCGTCGTATAGCCCTTTACTGTTTTGACGATTGGGTTTTTAGCTTTAGGCTCACCACTGTTCGATTGCACCGTAAAAATCGAATTTGTGGCGTCAATTTGCTCTCTGAGATCTTGATTTATGGCTGGGACTGCATAATTTCTTCTGAAATTTTCGTCGTTTTGCTTCGCCCGATATTTCTCTTCCGTGTGCTGAAGATATAGCTTTTTATTTAGTTGAGCAACACAGGCTTGCTCGGCCCGCGTGTACCGCGATTTTGTCGAAAAAAACAATATGAGTCTGTCAGGAGCCTGCATTACTGGATCTTCGCATTGCTTCAATAGTGCGGTGTCGATATCTGCGCTCATGGCAACATCCGACCATATGGCTGCAGATGCAAATGTTAAAATGAACATTGATTTTCCAGCTTTGTGCATCATATTCTCGCTCCAAATTTCCGCTCTAGGGAAGAAGGGCGGCCATTGCAAGTTGAATTTTACATCTGATCGCCAAGGCCGGCGATTAATTTATGTAAAAGTTAAAGCTCGGATCATATTCTAAGAGCTAGCAATTGAGCCGATTGAAACAGTCAGGTAGCGAAAGAATCGAGAACAACATATTTGGCCAAGTTAACGAACGCTTGGGTGCTGACTTGAATCAACGGTTGTTGGGTCATGTGATGCATTATGTCTGGTGTTGATAGCGATTGCTTGGCCTAAATAATCGAGGTTTGATTGTCTTGTTATCAACGGCCTCGCCTCTTATCCTCATAATTAGTGAGGATTTTCAGGGCGAAAAGATGAGGCAGTGTGTGGAAGGTCACGGGAACTCGTGGAAGCTCCAATGCACCATCGGTTGAGAGAGTGCGTCCGCGGATCATGGTTGTTGCCGTTTTGAATCCCAGCGCTTTCACATACGCTAACGTGGTTTCGTTATAATGGCCATAGGGGTAGCAAAAGCTTCGTATCGATCTGTTGACGATTTCTTCAAGTGTCTTTTTGTTCTCCGATAGCTCGGCAGATTGTTGGGGGTCAGTTAATTCCGGAAGGTGTGGGTGCGTGTGCGTATGGCAACCGACCTCCAACCCGAAGTTAATCCACTGATGTAGATCGTCGGGTTTCATAATTGGGTTTGATGGAATGCCGACCTCTCGATCCCAAAAATTATCCGAACCCAATGCGGAGCTCACGATGTAGCAGGTGGCGCTGAACCCAAGCTTCCTCAATACAGGCGCCGCGTGCTCAAGGTTGTTGACATAGCCATCATCGAAGGTTATCCCGACCACTTTTCCAGTCATTGCACCGGTGAGATAGGGTTCGAGGTTTTCCATGCTAAGGCCCCTATAGCCCATCAACTTGAGAAGCTTCATTTGCGCTTGAAAATTTCTCGGCCGGACGTGAATCGATCGCATGACCTCATTGGAAGGAGGTTCCGCAATGCTGTGGTACATCAGTATGGGGATAGGCTTATAGTTTTTGAATGTGTCGTTCATATCGTGATCGTAGCAACTGAATCATGTTTCGCGAAAGCTTGAGTTGTTTGGAGTGTGCCTTCAATTCTGCGAATGACGCCCCTCTATGTGATTCAAAAAACTTTTCCAATACAGCTAGGGCATGTCGCTTCTTCCCTGAAGTCGAGTAGTGTTCAACAAAGTCTTTGCTTTCGAATAATCGATGGTCAGATTTGATCGCTTCAGTGAGTGAGAACGGTTCAATAGTATGCGCGTCAACGTGGTTTAAGAGGCAGAGCATGATATCGTCAGCATCGTCTAGGACTGATCTATTGGAGACCTCAAATCCCCATAAAAGCGTCCCCCACATCTCAGCATTTTCAGACATCTGATAGGACTTCCCCTTTGGCGTGATGAGTGATCTTCCCTCCAATGCTTCGACGTAAACCGAGAAGCGTCTTTTCTCTCTAATAGCGCCTTCGTTACGAAAAATTGTTGACCACTCTTTATTAAGTCGATCAAAGACGGGAGTAATTGATGTTGAGAAGTAAGTATCTGTATCTATGGCAATAACGCGGTCGATCGAATTTAACTGTAGAGAATCAATGATGTATGCTAAGCCACGATTTTTAATTCTAAAATGATACTGCCCATTTAATGACCACTCTTTTTTCTGCGCCTCTGAAAGTTCCAGAGTCCTGACAGGAAGTTCAGCGAAATAATCGGCCCGGTCGGTCAGCACGACAACTTCGAGAGTCTCTTTTGTATTTGCAAATAGGGAAATGATGCTGAATTTTGCGCCGAGGAAATATCCGTCGTTGAGCCCATAAACGATATAGGAAACATAATTCATTTGTGTTTGGTCCCTCGCACGAAATTTACAAAAGCTACCTTCTTTCGAAGGATTCGCGCAAGCAGGCGTACTTTAAATTTAATGCCCACGGTTTAAGTCAGCTTCCATAACAATTCCTTCGCTTTGTTTGTCGATCGTCGGCAGGACGACGTGCCGGCAAACTGTGGGGGTGGTAAAGCGTAGAGTGCCGAAAATTCTTGAACTTTTAAATTTCTTCTACCCAATCCAAGTGCTTCGTTTTGCTTGTCTTAATTAAGAATACCGTTGCGGGATGCTGCGCCAGTTCTCTATCAAGCTGTTCAGCTCGACGAGAAGTATATAACAGCGAAGCTGCTCCGAAAATCAAATGATGACGCTGTCTCTGGTCAACGAAGTTTTCTCTGGCAGACCATGGGAATTGCCAAATTATGTTTCTCGATCTGTTTTTAGATTCGGCGAGATTGGATCCAAATCTGTGCACAGCGCATCCGACTTCCTTCACAGTGCCCTTAGGGATCAGGTTTTCAGCCCAGAAAATCACCTCTTGAAGATTTGCTAACCGCTCAGGTTCGTGTATCAAAAGTACGTCTAACCTTTCTGTATTTAGGTTTTTTAGAGAATTTTGGATTGACTGGTCGAACAAATATTTCGGATAAATTATTTCTGGAAATGCCGTTTCATCGACAAGCGAATCGTCTCGCATGAGAGATTGGCGTCTATTTGCTACAGATCGTTTGCACCAAGATTTCATTCGACGTTTGATTTGGTCTGCTAATAACGATACGGCATCTGCGATTAACGGATCTAGGCCTACTTTAGTCGCAATCTTGACTGACTCGTGTCTGGGAAGATACTTTCCCAGAAACTGCTCACTAAGGGCATATCTCGGTGCGGTATCGAAATACTCTATCCCGACATCGAGCGCCTTGAATAGAATCTGCTTTGACCGCCTCGTATCCAGCCCGAACTGCAGGTCTGAGCATCCTAAACCTATAGGTTTGTTGAGATCCAACATATGCCTGTTTGCATCCATAATAAATGATCGCACAATTTTGGCGTTTAAGTCATCAGATGGGTACTTCCGAGACCACTGGTTGCGTGCGCAAGCATGAATGATTTGTCTGACTTGATTCAAGAGTGCTTATGCTGGATGGATTTTTCGCGTTATATATCAATAACTTGTAAGAAAATAGGGAGTTAAAGCGAGGCCCTGGATGACACAATTAACCTATTGAATTAAAACGGGTTTTATCGCGATTTTTGGACTTTATTACAGTTTGATGAAAAAACGTTATCTCACGCGAAGCAACACTGCTTGTTTCAAGTGAAACAATGAGCCAGAACCTCTCGTTCAATAAGTTTATTGTCGCTTAACGTTCGGCATTCGGTCTTTCGAGTCTGTATACTCACTGGACTGTAACTTTTGATGGCGCTTTCTGTGCAAGTTGCTCTGCTCATTACCACCTACAATCGTCCGGACGCACTCAATCTAGTGCTTGAGAGTGTGTCTCGGCAATCTCGATTACCTGATCAGGTCATCATTTGTGATGACGGATCCGATTCAAATACTTCAGAGATTGCTGCTTCATGGTCTAATCAGCTGCCGATTCGTCATGCGTGGTCACCGGATATGAACTTCCGGGCCGCCTTGACGAGAAATCTCGGAATCCTGAAATCAGCTGCAGATATACTTATTTTTCTAGACGGTGATTGCCTCTTACCACCCTCTTTTATTGAGCAACATGTTAAATTGGTGGAGCCGGGGCATCTCGTTTCGGGTGGGCGCCACCTTTTAAACTATAAGCAAACAAAGTCAGTTTTGAGTCGCGCCCTGGCGCTTTCCGCAGTCTTTGATAATTGGAAGTTCTCGAGCTGGCCGCTAGGTTTTCTTCGTGATCTTAGCCCTCGAAATTGGGAGAGCGTCAGAACTTGCAATTTAAGTCTGTATCGAGAAGACGCACTACGGATTGCTGGATTCGATGAAAGTTATGTGGGCTGGGGGCGAGAAGACAGTGATTTTGTGGTTCGATTAATCCACTCGGGTGTGAAAATCCGGTCCGGCAGGTTGGCTGCCTGTGTGGCGCATTTGTATCATTCTGAAAGCTCGCGTAATAACCTGTCGATTAATGATCAAAGATTTCGCGAGTCACTGAATAATCCAGAGCACGTTACGGCCACTTTAAGTATCCTTTACTCATGAAAGTTTCTGGATTTACTTTTCTGCGAAATGCGGCGATCAACGGCTATCCGTTTGAAGAAAGCATCCGATCGATTCTGCCTATTGTGGATGAGTTCATTTGTGTGATCGGCGAAGGCGAGGATGATACTCGCGAGCGGGTGATGGCAATTGCTGACCCTAAAATTCGAGTCATCGGTTCGCAGTGGAACGAAAATATGCAGGATCGTGGGTTCGTGTACGGCCAGCAGAAAATGATTGCTCAATTCAATTGCAAGGGTGACTGGGCATTTTATCTCGAAGGCGATGAAGTGCTTCATGAATCAGAGGCGTCGAATATTCGCGAGACCATGCAGGAAAATCTAGACGACCCTGACGTCGAGGCTCTTTATTTCGATTTTTTTCATTTTTACGGCACGCCACAGCAGGTTGGTATAGCAGGTTATCGCCGGGCACCTCGAATTATCCGCAATACGGTTCGTTCGATCGCACCGGATGGACTGTTTTGGACAGTCATGGATGAGAACAAGAGAGGGCGATATCCGAAGGCGAAGCATGCTGGTGGGAATATCTATCACTATGGCCATTGTCGAAGCGTATCTAAAATGGCCGAAAAACTAAAACAGGTTGGCCGATATTGGGGCAGTAAGCACGACGACTTTAAGGGCTATGGTTCGATTGACGTTCGGGAACTACGTCCTTTTAAAGGGTCTCACCCCGCCGTTATGAAGAATTGGCTCGCACAAGAAGCTGAAACTGAGTTTTGCCAAGATGCGGATTATCGTGTCACACGTCGCGATCGCCGCAACCGAATCCGTTTTTGGATCGAAGACATCCTTGGTGTTGAGATCAGCAAAAAACATTACCAGCCCCTCGATTGATGTTGCCCCGTATCGTCCAAATTGTGAAGCGGTTCGGTCCTGTCGGGGGCATGGAGTCATACGTTTGGCGATTGACTCATGGATTGTCTGACAGAGGATTGTTGGTTTCTGTGATCTGCGAACAGATGCTGAGTGAGGCATCACCCAATATTGATGTTATCCAGATTGAGAAGTCCCCGGAGAAACCCCGTTGGAAATCGATGCTCCTATACAGAGAGCGCGTGGATGCGTTTTTAAAAGAGCGCTTTCAAGGGCAGAAAATCATCATCCACAGCCACGAACGTTCACTGTCTCACCATGTGACTACCTTTCACGGTCCTCCTATTAATGCAAATGAAAATTTGAATTGGATTCATAAGCTGACTCCCCGAATTCGCGGATGGATGAAGATGGAGCGTCATGAGCTTTTATCACCAAGCGTTCAGTGCGTTGTTCCAGTTTCCAGTAAGGTGCAAGATGCATTGACTTATGAATATCCTGATTTGAAAAGCAAGCAGCTTCAGTTAGGATGGCCAGGCGTCGAGCCGGTTTCTGACTTTAAAACCCAAGATGACTCTGGCCGGGTATCGTTGCGTTTTGTGTTTGTTGGTAAAGAATGGAGACGAAAAGGTTTGCGTCGCGCCATCGACATAGCTGAGGCTTTTCGCGTATCCAATCCGAATGTCAGTTTGGATGTCTTCGGTGTGGATCCCTCGGATGTGCCAAAAAATCTCTCAAAAAAAACTGGGGTCAGATTCAAGGGGTGGTCTTCAGAGATTCCATGGGCGAACTATGATGTGTTAATACATCCGGCTGAGAACGAACCCTTTGGCATGGTGATCGCTGAAGCTCGATCCCATGGGGTTGCCGTGCTAATGTCTGACCGAGTCGGTGCCGCGGATCTAGCATTTAGTAATGTTCGTATTGTTCCCGTTGATGCGCCTTTGAGTGAATGGGAATCGGCGTTACAGAGATTACTGGCGTCGCCTGACAGATCTAGCGAAGTGAAATGGACTTGGAATGAGTTGGTGGATCTGCATTGCCAAACGATTTATGCTCAATTAAAGGTGGAAATGTGATGACCACAGTGGATCAGCCTTGGTGGTTCCGGTTTTCTGAGCGAGCCTTCTCGTTCAACTTCATCGCTTTTTCGTTCGTCATGTTCTCTTGTTGGTTTCCTACAGGGTTCTCGGCCACTTTTTCGACGTTTGCATTTTTCTTCGCGTTACCTCTTTTTTTCTCCCGAATAGACAGGGTCAATATCAGTCTTTTTGAAAAAGCCGGTTTGATTCTATTTACCTGGCTTTTACTGTCAATACTCTGGTCGGACGGAGGTGTTCTAGATAGTTTGGGCTACCTTTTTGAGTATCGTCTTTATTTTATGATGCCGGTCTTTAGTGTGGCCCTTTTGTGCCTGCCTAATACTCAAAAATGGGCATTCTATGTCGCAGTATTAGGGGCATTTATCGCATTGGTCACCTCTTATGGGTTGGGTCTCGGGTGGTGGCAAATCGAGGGTGCTGATCTCAGTCTTGCGAATCGCATCTACCACGGCTTTATTATGTCCGCGTTGTTGCTAGTGTCTATGCTGATTGCTCGACATAGTAGTGGTGTAATCCGTGTTGCTGCTGTCCTGGTGGCTCTGTTAACGGCTTATAACGTGCTTAATATTGAAACTGGTCGCACAGGCTACCTGCAGGTCATCGCGGTAACTTTCATTTTTGTTGTACTGAGCTTCAGTCGATGGCAAGCGGCGATTCTGTCCTTAATGGCTGCAGTTGCGTTTGGTGCGGCTTACGTCTCGCTCGATCAATTTAATGTCCGTATAGATCAAACCTTGGCCAATATTGAACGCATGATGGTAAATGACGATTACCAATCGTCTGCTGGGTATCGCCTTGAGTTTTACCGTGGGGCGATTGAGATCGGAGCCGACAATCCAGTGGGTGGAGTCGGTGTAGGAGATGTGGTTGCTGAGCTTCAGAATCGCGCCGATTCTGGCCAAATCCGTGTCATAACGGATAACGTACACAGTGAATTTATGAACATGTTGATGGCGGGTGGGGTGCCCGCATTATTACTGTTTTTGGCATTTGTACTGTTGATTGCTTGGGTGGGATTTCAGTATCGGAAATCAGATAGAGCGGTCGGGGATGCTTTAATTGGATTTTCTGTAATTATTTTTGTGTCAACACTTTTCAACTCAGCGATTAAAGATTATGGCGAGAAACATTCGTTACTGATCATTCTCCCTCTTCTGGCGGCAAAACTTCTTGTCGATCGACTTGGATCTCAGGAAAATAGCTAATGTAATATCAAAAAGCATCGACTCTGGTAATAAAAACTTTAAAGCAATACAAGGTTTCGTGCGAATAAAACGAATTTTTTGAAACGGAAGCCTGTGCTCATATTAAAAAATTTCTATTTCGTTGTATGAGCGTGGGTGTCAACCTGAATCGCCTCGGGAAACGGAATCATCACTCCAATATTTTAACAACAAAAAGGAAAATTAGTGATTAATCTGACAAAACCCGCTGCCAATCAGGTGGCGACTGCTAAGGAGAGTAAATTTAACGTATGAAACGCAAAACTATTCTTGTCACCGGCGGAGCAGGTTTCATTGGTAGCCATCTTTGTGAGGGGCTTTCCAAATATGCTTCTAATCGTGTGACGTCATTAGATAACTACTCAACTGGTTCGGAATATAATCATTTTCCGAATGTTGAGTATATCAAGGGTGAAACCAAAGATATTGACTCACTTGTAACGTTCGCGCCTGATATCGTTTACCATCTGGGTGAGTTTTCTCGGGTTGAGCAGTCTTTTGATGATTTCGAAACTGTCTGGGATTACAATAAACTAGGCACTTATAAGGTGTTGCAATTCTGCCGGAACCATGCATGCAAAATTGTCTACGCGGGCAGTAGTACAAAGTTTGGAGACGGTGGGTTAGGGCGATCTCAAAGTCCTTATGGCTGGACTAAGGCAAGCAATACTGAGCTAGTTGAAAATTTTGGTAATTGGTTCGGTGTGCCTTATGCCATTGTTTACTTCTACAACGCCTATGGCCCTCGTGAGATTAGAACAGGCAAGTACGCGACCTTAATTGCGTTATTCGCTGAGAAAATGCGCGAAGGTGAGCCCTTGACGGTTGTTAGCCCCGGTGAGCAGAAGCGTAACTTTACCCATGTCAATGACATCATTCGAGCGCTCATAATGGTTGGCGAGCGGGGCTATGGTGATGAATTTGGTATTGGTAGCCCTGAATCTTTCTCAATTCTTGAGATTGCCAAACTATTTGGTGGCAAGATTGAGATGCTGCCTGAGCGTCGAGGTAACCGCATGTGCGCGGATGTGATCTCAGGAAAAACTGAAGCACTTGGCTGGAAAGCCGAGAATTCAGTTGTTGATCACATTGAAGAACTGAGATCCAGGTCTTGGGTTGACGTGTAACGAGGATTGCGATTCTCGGGATAGTTGGAATAGCCGCCTGACTTAAGCTCACACGCCTCCGCAAAATCGGGAGCCATTTATAATCAGGCATTGCCAATACCTTTAAAAATTGATGTTGATGCTTCGTAATATGCGCACAGACTCCTAGAATATAATGAAGATATAAAGATGAAGAAAATTATTTATTTATATACAGAGGTGATGCCATACACAGTTGCAACAATAAACGCAATTGCAGATCAAGGTGTGGATGTGACGGTTGTTCATTGGGATAAACAAAGGAATACTCCATATTTGGTTCAGTCCAAAAACAATAATATCGCTTTTATTACTCGCTCATCTGTGAATTTTTCAGTTTTAAAAAATTTAATCGACAATAATCAGATCGACCTGATCTGCGTTTCAGGATGGCAAGATAAACTATACATTTTATTGTGTTCTTACGTAAGAATACGGCAACCAAATATTAGAGTGGTCTGTATGTTTGATGATCAATGGCACTCCACGTTTCGTCAAAGGCTCTTGGCGATTGCTTCTTCATTTGGTTTGCTATCTCGCGTGTATACTCATGCTTGGGTTTGTGGAGCTCCTCAGTATGAATACGCCAAAAGGCTGAGTTTTCAAAAAAGAAATATCATAATGGATCTTTATTCAGCCGACAGATCAGTTTTTAATCGAGAGAAAAAAAGCGAAATTCAAAAACGTAAAGTCGCTAGGCGCAAAGATTTTCTCTTCGTCGGGAGGCTTTGCCATGTTAAAGGTGTCGATATATTAGTAGAAGCTTGGGGTGAACTAACAAATAAACTAGATTGGAAACTCCACATCGTAGGGAACGGCCCACTTGAGTCTTCTATTCCGTCCTCATCTGATATTGTTTTCCACGGCTTTTTAGAATCGTCTGAGTTAAGTGCTTTGACACAGGGCATGGGTTGTTTTGTGTTGCCCAGTAGATGGGAGCCTTGGGGAGTCGTTGTTCATGAGTTCGCATATGCTGGTCTCCCACTGATTACTAGCGATATTGTTGGGTCGTCTAGTGCTTTTCTAATCGATGGTTTCAATGGTTTTGTTTTTCCGTCAGACTCGAAGTCATCGTTGAAAAATACGATGGAAAAAATAATAGGTTTAAGTGCTGACGACCTAATGGCGTTTTCCACTAATTCCGTCAAACTTTCCGATAGAATAACACCAGAAACTTCTGCTAGAAATCTTTTATCTATATTGTAATTATATATTTTATTTGGATTTTTAATCATATGGATATAAACCTGAATCTGTTAACATTGCAACTTTTGATCAGTCTCGTGGTCCGTCGTTTGACTTGTTCCCAGTAAAGGCTATGTCGAGAACTATCGATGCTAGTTAAACCAATACGGAAATTTCTTATTGTCCATTTCTAAGCTTAAATCGACGGCCGCAACGCAACAAAACCGAGTGCGTTTGACGATATTATCCTTGCCGAGGATTTTTAAACAGGCTTCTGTGGTATTGACTGACGTCAGCCTCTGTTTCTTTGCGACATCACTGGCATTTTATCTGCGGTTGGGAGAGTTCATTTATGTCGAGAGCACCTCTGTTTGGCCAGCTTTGGTTTCAGCCCTCCTAGCCATCCCAATTTTTTCTTATTTAGGTTTATATAAACTCGTCTTTCGATTTTCGGGGCTGCCGGTAGTTAAAACTATAGCTCTTGGCAGCATGATTTATGGCTTCTTTTTCTCCTCTATCTTTACATTCTTCGGTTTGGATGGAGTTCCTAGAACAGTCGGCATTATTCAGCCAATTCTGCTTTTTTTCGCAATCGTCGCATCGAGGAGTATTGCACAGTATTTGCTCAATGCTGCAAGCTCCCCGATAAAACAAGGCTGCCGTTCTGCAAGTGCCCTCATTTACGGGGCCGGATCGGGGGGAAGGCAATTATTGGGGGCTTTAGGATTTGAAAATAAAACTAAGGTAATAGGCTTCATAGACGATGATCCGGAAATCATCGGTCAGCGAGTAGATATGACATGGGTATATTCTCCGTCTCAGTTGAATGAACTGGTGTCTACACACAATGTAGATCAAGTATTCGTAGCTATCCCTTCGTTATCGAAATTACAGTTAAGATCGGTTATCAGAAAGATTACTGATAGCCCTGTAAAAATAAGGGTACTACCCACCATCAATGATTTGCCTGATGGTCGTGTGAATGTTGAAGACGCTCAAGAAGTTGAAATCGAAGACTTACTAGGGCGAGCCTCGGTCGAGCCAGATCGTGATCTCATGTGTGCTAAAGTAACCGGTAAGGTCGTCATGGTAACAGGCTCCGGCGGCTCCATTGGAAGCGAATTATCGCGACAGATCATAGCGCTAAATCCGAGGGCGTTATTGTTGCTTGATAACAACGAGCATTCCCTATATCTAATTCACGAAGAATTGAGTTCCCTTGTTCATGACTGTACGACCATCATTCCTCTTTTGGGCTCGGTCTGCGATATCGAAAGGGTCAGGCAGATATTATCGCATTGGCCTGTTGACACAATTTATCACGCAGCCGCATATAAGCATGTTCCAATTGTTGAGCATAACCCCGTTGAGGCGATCGGTAATAATGTATTCGGGACTCTAACACTTGCTGACAGCGCAATAGAGTTCGTGGTCTCAGATTTTGTGCTAATCAGTACTGACAAAGCCGTACGACCAACCAATGTAATGGGTGCGACAAAGCGACTATCTGAGCTAATTTTGCAGTCGAAGCATCATGATAATCAAAACATGACTCGTTTCTCGATGGTGCGTTTCGGGAACGTGCTTGGATCATCGGGTTCTGTGATTCCTAAATTTAATAGGCAACTGAAATCAGGTGGCCCGTTAACAGTTACTCACCCGGACATTAATCGTTTCTTTATGACTATTCCAGAAGCAGCACAGTTGGTCATTCAGTCGAGTGCTCTCGCCAAAGGTGGTGAAGTATTTGTTCTTGATATGGGAC
>Ga0209654_1002376_pt1 | contig 13043 bp, 23 predicted proteins | sample SaaInl1SG_22_DNA_FD_184646 | JGI IMG/M metagenome (GOLD analysis project Ga0209654, IMG submission 184646) | Marine microbial communities from expanding oxygen minimum zones in the Saanich Inlet - ESP_161SG_22_DNA (SPAdes) (version 2) | ecosystem: Environmental > Aquatic > Marine > Intertidal... | reverse complement strand
AAGCCATTGTTGTATTAGCCAATGGCGGTCAGTTGCTGAAGGTAGAAGAAAATCCTTACATGATGAAGGATAGACCTGTTGTTGCTTTTCCTTGGGATATTGTACCTGGACGTTTCTGGGGACGTGGTATTTGTGAGAAAGGATACAACGCACAGAAAGCATTGGATACAGAGCTTCGTGCACGTATTGATGCCTTGGCATTGACAGTGCATCCTATGCTTGCTGTAGACGCTTCACGGCTTCCTCGTGGTGCTAAGATGGAGATACGTCCTGGTAAGACAATTCTTACGAATGGTAATCCTGCTGAAATCTTACAGCCGTTTAAGTTTGGTGCTCTTGATCAGAACACATTTAATCAAGCAGCGTCATTACAAAGCATGGTGCAAATGGCTACAGGCGCTATTGATGCGGCAGGTATCCCAGGCAGTATTAATGGGGACAGTACAGCCGCAGGCATCTCTATGTCTCTTGGAGCAATCATCAAGCGTCACAAGCGTACATTGATTAACTTCCAAGAAGCATTCTTGCTTCCGTTTGTTACAAAAGCCGCATATCGTTACATGCAATTTGATCCTGAACTCTATCCTGTACAAGACTACAAGTTTGTACCGTCTTCATCGCTTGGTATTATTGCACGTGAGTATGAAGTGACACAGCTTGTGCAACTTCTACAAACAATGTCTCCAGACAGTCCAATGTATCCTTTGTTGATTCAAAGCATCGTAGACAACATGAACCTGTCCAATCGTGAAGAGATTATTGCAGGCCTACAACAAGCACAACAGCCTGATCCACAGCAACAACAAATACAACAGCAAGCAGCAGAAATGCAAATGCAAGAAGCACAATTACGCTTGCAATTGGTACAGGCGCAAGTGGCAGAAGCGGCTGCACGTGCACAGAAGTATCAAGTGGAAACACAATTGCTTGGGTTTGAAGCAGAGACAGATCGTCTTAAAGTGTTGACAACAAACATGGAGCCTGGAGATCAGGACGAAAAAGAATTTCAACGTAGAGCAAAGGTTGCTGAACTGTTGTTGAAAGAAAGGGCAATTGCCTCAGACGAAGCAATTGTAAACAAACAAATGAGGGAGAATGACGCATGATCACCCAAGCAGATATGAATAAAGTGTTACAAGAAGTTAATCGTGTACTGGCTAATTTAGACAAACGTATTACAGATTTAGAACAGGTACAGAAAACAACTAGAACACCTGCTGCGAAAAAAGCAACAGAAAACACTTGACTTTATAAAAAAAATATGCTAAAATATTTTGTATAAAGCAAAACACCTTAAAGGAGAATGTTTTGACAAGAGAAGAAGAATTATATTATGAAACATATTTTGATTTGTTTCTCACTAACGGATGGAAACAATTTGTAAGTGAGATAGACGAAAGTGTTTCATCTTATCGTATTGAAGACCTTACCAATGAAAAAGATCTTTACTTGGCTCAAGGCAACCTTCAAACACTAAAGCGTATAGCTTCATTTGAAGCAGGCATACGCAATGCTTATGACATGATGACGGAGGTAGAAAATGATCCGTCGATATGATTATAAGTGCACAGAATGTTCTCACGTTGAGGAACAATGGGTGGATCACTTAGATCAATATGCCACTTGTCCTGAATGTGGACAATCCGCAGTGCGGATAATCTCTCCAATCCGAACACATTACAAAGGCACGGGATGGCCCGATGCTGATGACAGGTGGGCTAAGGATCACGAGAGAGCCGCACGTAAATAACACTTCCATAATGCTATAATAGCACGGAGTACAATATGGCAAAATTTATCGAGCGTTCCGCAGAAGACGAAAACGATGAGTATAGTAGTTTAGGCCCTGACGTAGATACAGGTCTGGAAGAACAGCCTCAACAAGTTGAGACACCTGAAGAACCAGAAGTAGAAACAGAACAAGATGAAGAAATTCCTGACAAGTATCAAGGCAAAAGTATTGCTGAAATTGTCAGAATGCACCAGGAAGCTGAAAAGCTTGTTGGGCGTCAAAGTTCTGAAGTTGGAGAGCTTAGAAAGATCGTTGACGATTTTGTAAAAACACAACTTGATCAACAAAAACAAAGCCCACAGGCACAAGAGGAAGTAGATTTATTCGACGACCCCGATGCCTACATCGAGCGTAAGCTTGCTAGCCACCCTAAACTGAAAGAGGTGGAACAATATACAATGCAGGCCAAACAGGCACAGGTTGCATCGCAGCTTGAAGCCAATCATCCAGACTATCGTAGCATAGTGGCAGATGAAGCGTTTGGCAAGTGGATTGAAGCGTCTAAAATTAGACAACAATTGTTCCTCCGTGCACATGAAGAATTTGACTATGACAGTGCTGACGAACTTCTCACATTGTGGAAAGAACGGCAAGAAATAGTTAAACACACTGAATCTGTGCAAAAACAGGATAGGAAAAACCAGGCTAAAGCCGCCTCGACAAGTAGTGCAAAAGGCAGCGGAGAACCCTCTTCCAAGAAGATTTATCGACGTGCCGATATTATTGAACTCATGAAAACCAATCCGAAACGTTATCAGCAATTGCACGATGAAATTATGCTTGCTTATGCTGAAAAACGTGTTCGTTAACTTAGCATTAAGGAACTACTAAAATGGCACTTGGAACCGACCACGTAACCAATACTACGGCGGCAACTTTCATCCCCGAAATTTGGTCTGATGAAATTATTGCTGCTTATGAAAAGAGCTTGGTGTTAGCCAACCTCGTAAACCGTATGCCTATGACTGGCAAGAAGGGTGACACACTTCACATCCCTAAGCCAACTCGTGGCGATGCTTCTGCTAAGCAGGCGTCTACTCAGGTCACACTGATTGCAGCCACTGAGAGCGAAGTTGTTGTAACAATCGACCAACACTACGAATACTCACGTCTCATCGAAGACATCACCGATGTACAAGCTCTTGCTTCACTACGTCAGTTCTACACTTCTGATGCAGGATATGCTCTTGCAACTCGTGTTGACTCTGACCTGTTTGCACTGGGCAAGTTCTTGGGTGACGATGCAGGTACTGGCACTGACTGGGTACACTCTAACTCGTTCTACATGGATGCATCTACAGGCCTCACCGCTTACGGTTTGGACACTGTAACCACTTCTGATGTCTTCACAGACGCAGGCTTCCGTGCTGCTATCAAGCAGTTGGACGACAATGACGTACCGATGGATCAGCGTTTCCTCGTTGTACCTCCATCAGTAATTCAAACCATTCGTGGTATTGAGCGTTATGTGTCTTCAGACTTCGTATCTGGTCAGACTGTCGTTAACGGTAATGTTGGTAGCCTCTACGGCATTGACATCTACGTTTCAACTAACTGCCCAGTTATTGAAGCGGCCGCTGCAAACAGCAACTCCACTGCTGACACTAAAGCAGGTATCCTGGGTCACCGTGACGCTATGGTATTTGCTGAGCAGATGGGTGTTCGCTCACAAACTCAGTACAAGCAAGAATACTTGGGTGACTTGTTCACTGCTGACACTCTCTACGGTGTCAAGGTATTGCGTCCTGAGTCTGCACTGGTATTGGCATTCCCTGCCTAAACCAACCTACGGGGGAGTCCTTAGTGGCTCCCTTGTCTTATTTATTATCTGGAGAAGCTAATGGCGATCTTTCGTGGAACAGGTGGAAGTGGTGATGCCTCATCAAACGTTTCCATCAACCAAGTAACGGAAAAAGCGTTAGAGGCAGAAGCCTCAGCAACCGCCGCCGCTTCTTCAGCCTCATCAGCCGCTACTAGTGCGACGAATGCATCAACTTCGGCGACTAATGCGGCCTCCTCAGCAACATCAGCGAGCAACAGCGCAACAGCATCAGCGAACAGTGCTACCACTGCAAGCACTGCGGCAACAGCGGCTCAGACTGCACAGACTGCCGCAGAAACAGCAGAAACAAATGCAGAGACAGCGGAGACTAATGCTGAAACTGCGCAAGCCGCCGCAGAAGACGCTCAAAGCTATGCAGAAGAATGGGCCACTAAAGCCGAAGATAGCCTTGTTAGCACTGACGCAGGCGGTGATGGCTCTACAGACTACTCCGCACTTCATCATGCCGCTAAAGCATCTGCCTCAGCCTCAGCCGCTAGCACAAGCGCAAGCAATGCCAGTGACTCTGCTGATGCCGCTAGTGATAGTGCCGATGCCGCAAGCACATCAGAAACGAATGCGGCTACGTCAGCAACCAATGCCGCTACATCAGCCACTAATGCAAGCAATGCACAGACTGCGGCAGAGTCTGCAAGAGACGCTACACTCACAGCCCTTGATAGTTTTGATGACCGTTACTTAGGTGTTAAGTCTTCAGATCCTACATTAGACAACGATGGTAATGCGTTAGTCTCTGGAGCACTCTACTTCAACAGTGTTGACAACGCCATGAAAGTGTATGATGGCTCTCAGTGGCTTGAGGCATACGCAAGTGGTGAAGACTTCCTCGCAAAAGCAAACAATCTTTCTGATCTTACTAATGCGGCTACAGCACGTACCAATCTAGGCTTAGGCACAGCCGCTACACTAGACGTAGGCACTGGTGCAAATAACATTGTACAGCTTGATGGGTCTGGTGCGCTTCCTGCAGTAGACGGTAGTAACCTGACCAACGTGTCTTCTGTAGCCAACCTGAATGACCTCACTGATGTAGACACTACAGGCGTACAAGACGGTGAGACGATTGTCTATAACTCTGGCACTAGCTCGTGGGAACCCGGCACAGCAGGTGGCAATACAACTACCTTTGGACTGTGGGAACACGCTAATACAATTTCTGTAAACTACAGCATCACCTCTGGTAACAATGCTGTTGCGGCAGGACCAATTACAATTAACTCAGGTATCACGGTGACGATTCCTACTGGATCTAGATGGGCGGTGATTTAAGATGACTGTAACGATTAACGGTACAACAGGTGTGGTAGCTCCTGAAAACAAAATGGAACTTGGATACTTCTCCAACGACGATAGTGTTGACACAGCCATCACAATTCCTGTTGGTGATAATGCGGCCATTGTTGGCCCTGTGACGGTGAATGAGACCATCACAGTTAACGGCACAATGACGGTGATATAGATGGCTAGTGAACTTTATGTAGAAACCCTGAAGGGTCTAACAAGTGGCGCAAATGCCAACAAGATTGTAATTCCCTCTGGGCAGACATTAGTTGCTCCGGGGCATGTGATTCAGGTACAGCAAGCTATAAAGACAGATATTTTCTCTAGTTCTACTGGTACAACATGGGTTGATATAACTGGCTTATCTGTTTCTATAACACCAAGTTCTTCCTCAAGTAAAACTTTGATAGAAGTTCAAATTAGCCAAGGCAGACAGACGAGTGGTTGGTGGATGGGTTATAGACTTGTGAGAAACGGTACGCCTATCTATGTAGGTGACACAGCAGGTTCTAGAACTAGTGCATCTGTGGTGGGAACAGGCGCAGACCCCAATACGATTTCTATAAGCTACTTAGATTCTCCAACTACTACTTCTGCTGTAACTTATAAAGTTCAATTATTTTTTGGTGGAGGTACTAGTATAATTAACTACACATCAAGTGCTGATCCAAATAGCAATTCAAACTATCGAACAGCCTCATCTATCACCGCAATGGAGATCGCAGGATGAGCAAAATCTATGTAGATGAAATTGCCGGTATTGCCTCTCCTAGCACTGTTGCGATTCCGGGCCATGTAATTCAGGTTGTAACCAACAGCACAAACACAACTGTGACTTCAACTGCCATTACTTATACAGATACTGGTCTTACAGCTTCCATAACACCAACATCCACATCTTCAAAAATATTTGTCATCACTAATCAAATGTTTAGAGTACAGCACGCAACTAGTTCCTTTGGAGGCTTCAGGTTACTACGGGATTCAACGGTTATTCACGATCCTACAACTCAATCGGGTATTGGGCCTTATGAGTTTGGATCGTTTACATCTTTCCATTATGGTAGGGCAAACATTATATTAGTAGACGAGCCTAATACAACATCAAGTGTTACTTACAAAACAATGCAAGCTTCGTATGATACGGATCGTATTACTTCTACTCAATACAGTTCTGGCCCCGGCGATGTTGCTGGCACATCTTACATTACTATCATGGAGATCGCAGGATAATGGCTAGTATCATCAAGGTAGACACTATTCAACACTCCGATGGTTCTGCACCTACAATGCAAGATCTTGGCTTAAACGTACAAGGTAGTGTGTTGCAAGTCGTTCAGGGTGAGCTTGGAACCACGGCCTCTGCTACTCCGGCAGACGGTATTTCAGTAGATACAGGACTTCAAGCAACAATTACACCTACAAGCACTAGCTCAAAAATCTTAGTTCAATATACGGTGTTTTTATCGCAAGACGCATCATATAACGCTTTTGCCCGCATTTTACGAGGTTCTACGCAAGTTGGTAATGGAACGCAGGAAGGTGTACGCCCAGTGGGTAACTCAGTAGTAAACACTTATAAAGCAAGTGGTAGTGATAATTACGCATTAATGTGCGCCGCAAACTCATACTTGGACTCACCAAATACAACCTCTGCGGTAATTTACAAAATACAAATGGGTGCGTATTCGAGCAACGGTGTTTATATCAACAGAAGTCCAGTTTTTCAAAATACAACCAGTTACGACACAGTCCCATTATCAACTATTACACTTATTGAAATCGCAGGCTAAAGGAGAAACACATGGCAAGCGTATCACAGGCTCTCTCAGAGCTTAACATCACCGAATGGGTTCTCCGTGGAGAGCCGACAACAGAGGCAGAGTTTAACCAGATGTTCCGCAAGGTCACTGGAGCAGACGCTAACGGTAGTGCTATTGAGTCGTCTAACCCTGCTGAATTCGGTACTGACTGGGCAACTGTCTCAGCCAAGGTAGCAGAACTGACAGCGGCAGAGCCTATGAAGGCATTGCGTGAAGAGCGTGACCGTTTGATTGCCGCCACAGACTGGTGGGCATCTTCAGACCTCACAATGACTGCTGAGCAGACTGCATACCGTCAGGCACTGCGTGATATTACAGAAACATATTCAAGCCTCGATGAAGTTGTTTGGCCTACAAAGCCGTAAGGAGTAAAGAGCCGTGTCGAATATAGCTATTAAAGGTGCTACCACAGGCACTGGCACTTTTACTATTGAGTCTCCTGCGACTAACACAGACCGCACACTGACCTTGCCTGATGAGGCGGGGACGGTATTGACCACTGCAAGCAACTCAGCAGAGTTGGCAGATGTCTCGACAGGAAATTTTAATCCTTTTTGGGCTGATATTAATAACGCTCCGATATTCGACACTGACCCTTTATCTTTTGTGGAAGACCCTCAGTACACAAATAAATGGATAAGAATCGGTAATCAAGTTTATGTCACTGCCTATTTACTCATGCCGTCCAGTTTTAGTACAACAGCGGCGTATAGTGCATCAGCGAATCTTCAAATTGGCGGTCTTCCGTTTCATTCGCTTGGGCTTCATGCATTGTCTTGTGGTTATTTTGCGTCGTGGACGAGTTGGAGTGCAGGATTCACCCCTATGTTAATAACTGAAAACGGCACGGGGAATGTAGGCTTAACAGTGCGAGTATCATTTGCTAGTACTGGTGGAGTTACTAGGGCGCAGCATCAGTACATAGCGACACCAAGTTCAGCCATACTTTTTTCCGGTACATACATCACGGGAGACGCACAATGAGCGAACTCTTAGTCAACACAATCAAGAAAGCTGACGGCACAGGCTCACTAACTGTACCGGCTGAGTCGGGTACTGTCGTCACCACAGCATCACCATCGTTAGGTAGACGCAACCTGATTATCAACGGTGCGATGCAGGTGGCACAGCGTGGGACGAGTAGTACAACTTACGGGTATAACTCTGTGGATCGCTTTAAAGCTGAGTATGCCGGCGGGACAGTAACATATTCACAAGCATCTTCAAATTCTAGTGATAGCCCGTATACTGAAGGGTTTAGAAAATATTTTAGAGCTACGAATACAACAGCGGGTTCAACACCAACAACAGACTTTGCGTACTTTACTTATTATGTTGAATCACAAGACATAGCTAATTCGGGGTGGAACCATAAATCTGCTTCTAGCTATATCACATTGTCATTCTGGGCTAGATCAAGTTTGACTGGTACATACTATGTGACACTAACTAATCAAGACGGCACTAAGTATTCGTATCCTGCTTCATTTGATTTGACTGCTGACACTTGGGAAAAGCAAACAATTACTGTTTCTGGTAATTCAAACCTTGTGTTCAATGATGATAATGGTCAGGGTCTAGAAATAATTATTCGTCCTTATACTGGAACTGATTACACAGCATCATCAAAGACAGCTAATGCGTGGTCTGTCAAATCAAGTTCTGCACAAACTCCAGACTTTGCCCAAAACTGGAGAGCTAGCGCAGGCGCTACATTTGACATTACCGGAGTCCAACTAGAAGTCGGCTCTGTTGTCACACCATTTGAACACCGCAGTTATGGTGAGGAGCTTGCGTTGTGTCAGAGGTATTATTATAAACCAACAGACATAACAGCCAATGGAAATGGAATGCTTGGAACTCCGTATAAATCTGACGACTCTTTACGACTTGTTCAAGTTAAATTTCCAGTAACAATGAGGTCAACTCCTTCATTAACAGTTACTGCGTCCAATACCGTTGACACTAACCAAATAGCACCACACGGTTCGGACACTTTAATGTCGAGCGTTAATACTACTTTTGGTGCTTTTCTAACAGCGTATGAGGCAGATGCGGAGTTATAAATGGAACAAATGAACATTACTTCAGCACAATATACAGTTTCCGTAATCACAGGAAACAACTGCTCAGTCGAAGCAACCATCGACGGCATCACCATGTCAGTCCCATTAGACCCCGCAAACCGCCACTACGCAGAAATCATGCGTCAGGTTGAGGCGGGTGAGTTGGTAATCGCTGACGCAGATACGCCGGAGTAAGGGATGGATCTACAACAAGCATTTAACATCCTCATAGGCTTCGTCATGACAGGCTTCGGTTGGTTCTTGAATGTAGCATGGTCTAGTCTCAAGTCTCTACAGGAACAAGACAGAAGCCTTGCAGACAAAGTAGCCCGTATTGAAGTGCTAGTTGCAGGTGAGTACGTCAAGAAGGATGAGTTTGACAGAGCCATTGAAAGACTGTTCGACAAGCTAGATCACATTGAGATGAAGATTGATAGCAAGGCTGACAAGTAGTTGGTTGAGTACATTGAGGGGCTGAAGGATAAGCATAAACATTCTACCTGTGCAATCCTTGGAGGCGGCCCTAGTTTACCAACAGACATGCAAGAGCTACCTGATGTTGACATTGTATTCGGAGTGAATCAACACAGCCTCATCGCACCATTAGACTACTTAGTATACATCGACGGTAAACTCTGGCCTTACATTAAAGACAAACAGACAACATTCATCACTCGCATACTGCCTGAAGACACAGAAGACAAACAGTTTATACAAGTGAGGCAAATGCAAAACCACAACTACTCAGGAGCCTTAGCAATCTGGGTGGCTGACAAGATGGGATTTGACAAAGTGTATTGCTGTGGTATGGATCAGTATGACGACAGCGACAGGCTATGGTGGTGGCAAGGGCCGCAGCTTGAAAATGAAGAAATACGTAGGCAACGTGCACGGATTGTAGACGCTGAGCCAATGATTAAGTTTCTTAAGAGCCTACGTAATCCACAGAAAGTATTTTTTATGTCTGGTCGTTTGAAGGAACTACACCAATGATTGCAGAACTTGCCGCCGCTAATGCCGCCTTCGGTGTCATCAAAGAAGCCATAGCGAACGGTAAAGAACTGTATGAAGCAGGTGAGGCACTAGCAGACTACTTCGGCCTCAAAGCACAGATACAGAAGAAAGCACACGAGCACGGCTACAAGTCTGACTTACAAGCCTTCATGGCGGCAGAGCAACTCAAAGAACAAGAACAGGCTCTGAAGAACATGCTCATCTGGCAAGGCAAGCCAGGACAGTGGGATAGATTCTTAGAGCATCAGAAGCTAATGAAAGAATCACGTGAGGCTGAAGCTAAAGAGATTGAGGCTAAGAAGCGTAAGCGTAAGAAGTTGCTTAAGGACATCGCTTTAGGCACAGCACTGACACTGTTGATATTGACAGGTGTTGGATTTATTGGATATGTAATGTACTGGGTGGCTACGCAATGATATGGAATGCAGTGGTAGGACTTGTTAGCAAAGGTGTTGAGAGCTACGCTAACATCCAAGAAGCAAAGACAGAAGCCAAGGTAGCAGGCTTAAAAGCCGATGCAGAGATTAAGCAGGCTAAGGCTTTAGCGGCTACAAAGATGGCTGAGCAAGGACAACAACAAGACTATGACCTTGATCGCTTAGCTATGGAAAACATGAACAAGAGTTGGAAAGACGAGCTATTGCTTATTATCTTCCTAGCTCCAATGGTATTGGCATTTATCCCTTCAATGGCTCCGTATGCACTACAGGGCTTTGAAGTGATACAAAAGATGCCTGAGTGGTATCAATATATTATTATTGGTATGGTGGTGGTGATCTACGGACTACGTGGGTTGCTAACTAAATTTTTAGACAAGAGAATAGGAAAGTAGATATGGCCGCTTACGGAAATAAAACTCCAAAGCTTAACAAGGCTAAGACATGTTCTGGATGTAAAACTCCACAGACTTGTAAGACTCAAAATCGCTGTCGTCTGACTGGTCAGCGTCTAAGCTAATGCCTCTAATCCAAGGATACTCTGACGCCTCTATCAGCGAGAACATTCGCAGGCTCAAACGTGAAGGCAAGTCAGACAAACAAGCGCAAGCAATCGCCCTAGATATTGCTAGGAAAACGAGGAAGAAAAGAAATGGCTAAACAAACTGCTAAGAATAACTCTAAGCGAAGAGGTAAAGCATGACAATTACATATCGTGGTGAGACCTTTAGTGGGTACAATAAACCAAAGAGGACGCCTAATGGTCCTAAGAAGTTTGCTGTACTCGCTAAAGAAGGTGAGACAGTTAAGCTGATTCGCTTCGGTGACCCTGACATGAAGATTAAGAAGTCTGACCCAGATCGTCGAAGTAGCTTTCGTGCGAGGCACAAGTGCGACACAAACCCACCTAGTAAACTTACGGCCCGTTATTGGTCCTGTAAGAATTGGTAAAAACACTTGACAACATTAATCTTTTCTGGTAAGATAGTATGGCAACAAAACGATCTATAGGTAAAGCACTTACAACCTCTTTAACAGACATTTACGAAGTGCCTGCTAATAGGCGGGCAGAGTGGGTGTTGTTGTTCATCACCAATACTTCCGGCTCTAACGAAACTTTCGACGTGACATACTACAACGCCGCCGCTAGCTCCTCTTTAGCCATCCTAGATGAAAAAACGTTGTCATCTAAAGATGTATTTCAAATTGGAGGTGGTTTTAACGAATTTATCATGATGGAAGCCGGCGATAAAATTCAAGCATCTGCCACTCACGCCGCAACCATCCTTGTTTCCGTTATCGAACACAATGCTACCGCTGTGAGAGGTGAATAATGACATATCTTGAACTTGTCAACTCTGTACTTATTCGCTTACGTGAGCGTGAAGTGAGTGCGGTGACAGAAAGCAGTTATTCAAAACTGATTGGACAGTTTGTTAACGAAGCCAAGCGTAATGTTGAAGATGCTTGGAATTGGAATGCCTTGCGTAAAACGTTAACAGCCACCACGCAAGCTGACCTCTTTAATTATGAATTAAACACTACAGGTAGTCGTTTTCGTGTACTTGATGTTGTAAACGACACAAGTAATTTTTTCATGGAACAACGTAGCTCTTCATGGTTTAACAATGCATTCTTAAATGCTACAAACGGTGTTGAGCGTGGTGATCCACGGTATTACAGTTTTAACGGTGTCAGCGCAGATGGTGATACACAAGTAGACATCTATCCTATTCCTGGTGGTGTGTACACTTTACGTTTTAACGTTGTCGATCCACAAGACAATTTAGTTAACAACTCTGACGTACTTCTTGTTCCATCAGAGCCTGTTATGCTTGGGGCGTATGCACGTGCTGTTGCTGAACGTGGTGAAGATGGTGGTCTTAGTGCACAAGAAGCTTCTGTATTTGCTTACAGTTCACTCACTGATCACATTGCTTTAGACGCTAATCGTTTTCCTGATGAGCTTATCTGGAGCACAGTGTAATGGCAGGTGCGTTACAGGCTGTATCACTAGCTGCTCCTGGCTTTTACGGCTTAAATACGCAGGAATCTGGTATCACTATCTCTAGCGGATTTGCTTTAGACGCTCAAAATTGCATCATTGATAAATTTGGACGTATTGGTAGCCGTAAAGGTTGGTCTGAAGTGAGTGGTGAAAGTGCCTCTGTAACTGGTGCTGTTAGAGCCATTGCTGAATATGTAAAAACAGACGGCACACTAGAAATTTTATTTACAGCCAACAACAAGCTGTGGAAGTTTAATGACAGTAGCACAACACCTGTAGAACTTACAGCAGACGATACAACAGCCATCACCATTACAGACGATGATTGGCAAATCGTTACATTTAACAACAAAGCTGTATTTGTACAAGACGGTCATGCTCCTGTTTATTACGATGGTAGTGGTACAACATATTTAGAATACACAGGTGTGCCGTTTTCACAACCAAGTGCAGGTGCTGCTTGTTTCAATCGTGTATGGCTTGTAGAAGACTACACAGTGTATTGGTCAAAGATATTAGAGCCTCAAAGCTTTAGCGGTGTTGGTACAGGCCGTATTGACATGCGTGAAGTGTTTGGTGAAGACGACACTGTTACGGCTGTCACATCTTACAACAATCGTCTTGTTATCTTTGGACGGCGTAACATTGCATTCTTTGCAGGTGCTGAAGATCCTACAGGCACATCATTCCAAATGACTGATCACATCAAAGGCATTGGCTGTATTGCTCGTGACAGTGTGCAGAATGTTGGTACAGATGTCGTGTTCTTGTCAAGTGAG
>Ga0209654_1002375_pt1 | contig 13046 bp, 10 predicted proteins | sample SaaInl1SG_22_DNA_FD_184646 | JGI IMG/M metagenome (GOLD analysis project Ga0209654, IMG submission 184646) | Marine microbial communities from expanding oxygen minimum zones in the Saanich Inlet - ESP_161SG_22_DNA (SPAdes) (version 2) | ecosystem: Environmental > Aquatic > Marine > Intertidal... | reverse complement strand
TTGATACTTACCTCTTACGTATCCTAGCACTTCTTTTGCTAATGCAAGTGTATAGTTAAAGATCCATTGACGTCCTACACTGTTTAAATGACTATATGTAGGGTTATTATAAGGTACTTCAGCTACGTTAGTGATTTTATTAGTAGAATTGTCGTAGTTAATCTGTCCTTTTTCGATTTCTTTATAATACTCAAAGTGTAAGCTACCAGATGCACCTGGAATAGGGAATAACTTAAGTTTATTGTTTACTAATTCAAAAGAGAAAGCTGATTTTCTTACTTGATCGTTAAATTCAATAGCTTGAGTCTTTAATATATCAAAAGAAGTGGGCATTAACATAAAATTAACACCGGGACTAAAAGATCCGAAGTCAAAAGCAGACATAAGTGATTGAACACCTGTTCCTGTACCAGCATACGGATCAAAGTAACGTTGAATAGCAGGAGGTGCTTCGTAAAATAACTTTCTTACCTCTATACTACCTGTTATACCTTGCTCTACAGCCCATTGATCTAAATCATAGTTCTGTTGATTCTGATTTAATGCTATTGACCCTGTATATCTTGTTACATTTCCTCCAACACCGGCTTCAGTACCGTAATGTTTAGATATTTGTATGATACGATTAAGTGTAGGGTCAGTTAATTGGTTATTCATTGAACTACCAGTAGTAGAACCTTCTAAGTTCAGGTAATTCTCTCTAATTTTATATTGAAAGACTTCGTTACCGTAAGTAGTCACAGCTTCTTCAAAGCAAGCATACATTTGAGCCTGCTGTAATTCAACATCCATAAGAGGATATCCTAAGCGAGTACCTACAAACTTTGCTACTTTAACAGCATCACTTTGAAATGTGCTATCGCCGTCATAAAATCCGAATGGAGTGTCTCCTTCATTGAAGGTTGCTGTTCCATTCCATATACTTACGTTTGCCATTGATTATAGTTTTATATAAATAGTGGTTAATCTCTGAAGGTTTTATATACTTCTAATAATGGTGCAACTATGTCGTGTCTATGATTCTGTGCTAATGAGTGAGTAACGAACCCTTTTACTTGTTCTTCAAGTCTAGAAAGGAAAGAAAATCCAGTCTCTCTTTTATCTCTTAAGTCTATTTGAGCCATATCTCCACATATACACATCTTAGAATTTTTACCTAATCTGCCTATAACTGTTTCCATTTGAGGATGAGTTACGTTTTGTGCTTCATCAACTATTACAAAAGAGTTTAAAAATGTTCTACCTCTCATAAATGCAAAAGGTACTATTTCTATATTACCTGCTTCCATTTCCTTCTTTACCTTCTCTTCGTTATATAACATGAATAAGTTATGATAGATAGGGGCTAACCAAGGGTCCATTTTAGCCTGAAGATCTCCTGGTAAGAATCCTATATCTTCTTTAGATACAGTTGGTCTTGTTATAATAATCTTATCTATACGTTTGGTAAATAGTAGATCTAAAGCTACTTGTGTTGCTACTAGCGTTTTTCCGCTACCTGCCATACCTTTAAGTACTGTAACTGGGTTTTCTAATATTAATTTCTTCGCTTCTTTTTGTTCGTCATTTAATTGAACGTTAAATTTAATCGGGCGTTTCGGTCTTCTTTTTTCGACGAAAACTTCGTCGGTGTGAGGTTTACTTGCCATATGTCTTTTATAAATTAAGATAGAATCTCTATTACTTATAAATAGCCAAAAAAAAAGAGGCCCGAAGGCCTCTCTTAATATTACTCTAAGGGTTTATCCTAGATGTGATTTACATCAGATACAAAGATTTTACCGTAGAATTCTGGTCTGATCATCTTCTTAGCGTAACGAGTCATTAAACCTTTTCTTGGAGTGAAGGTTTCTGGATCGTATACTAGAGGAGTCATCATTAATGGTACATAAGGAGAATATACTGCTCCAGCTTCTAGGAACTGGCTACCTCTATATCCTAACAACATAATGTTCTCAGTCATATAAGGGTTTTTGTATACTTGGAATCTGTTCGCTAAAGAACCGATTTTCTGTACTCCCATTGCAAACTTCTCTTGGTTACCATCTGTAGATGCAGCATATCCAGGAATTGATTCTAGGATTGTTGCTACAGAAGGAGAACATACTACGAAGTTAGCACCACCTCTTAAGGTTTTTTGGTGAATCTTGTTAGATACTTTCTGTAATTTAGTACCTAAAGTTTGGAACCACTGTCCTTGAGTGTTGTAGAAATCAGAAGTTGAAGTAGACCAAGCTGATCCATCCCATACTTTGTTGTTTTCTGCACTCCAGTGCTCAGTTGTTCTAGCACCTGAGATCAACATATCTAAAATCTCTAAGTCGATTTCCATTGAAATGTATTCACTTAATAGTGAAGTCAATTCAGCTTCTGCATCGATAGAGTGATATGCGTTAAGATCTTGTGCGAATTCTGGTGTCCATTGAGCCTTTAGCTTTCTAGTCTTAGCGACGATTGCCTCAGATTGCAATTGAACATCAATTTCAGGGATACTAATTGAAGTATCTACAGCTACAGTTGAATCAGCCTCAAAGTCACCTCTTGTGTTATCAGTTGGTTGTTTGTGGTATTTGATTTGTTCGTTAGCTCCGTTTGTTACAACACCTGCAGCAGTTACGAATACGATATTGTTTCCGCTTTCTACAGTGTATTGTGCATAAACAGATCCTGAAGATAATCTAAATGCTCTTACTCCTTCAGCGTCAAAGCTAGGAATAGAAGATTTAGCGATAGTTACAGTTTCCAATGCTCCGATATCTACTCCTACTTCGTAGTTAACAGATCCAGATCCAGCAGCAGCTACAGTTGCAGCAGTTTCAGCACCTAGTACTTGGTTGATAGAGTAACCGAAATTTCCAGCGCCGTAAAGACCTCCAGATACATCTTCGTTTACACCCATCTTAGATGCACCGTCTGTTACGTTACCGTACATGTTGTCTCCGGAAGTTCTACCGTTTGTAGTAGTTCCGTACTTAAAGTCTAGATAAAATACTAGTCCTGAAGGTAATGACATTGGTTGTACACTTACAAAGTCTTGCGCTACGATTTGAGCGAAAACTTTTCTTACAAGTGGTAAAGCTACACCAGCCCACTGCTCACCTGCTCCAGCTGTAAAGCCTGCAGATGTACCAGAAGCGCCTGTGTTGTTTGCTTCAGCTACGATTTGTTTTGCTTGGTTTTCCAAGATCATTGCCATATTATTTTTGGCTTTTTCGTCTTGAATCCCTTCTAACAAACCAGAACCGTTCCACTTTTCAGCCAAACGAGCAGAATCTGCTTGAAGGCTTTTAAAGCTATTTGAGCTTTCTAATAGTTGATTGATTTCCATGATAATTTAAAATATTATTTAATAATTCCAGCTAATTTTTGCATTCTTTGAACCGCAGAAGATACTTCGCTAATTACTTCTGGCTTACTTGCAGTAATTCCAGTTGCTTTGCTAGCACTTCCTTTGTGTTCTTTAATTGTAGTCTCTTTCTTTAAAACTACGTTATCGCTAACAGTTTCAAAAACAAGTTTAACTTCTTTAACAGTCTCTGCTTTATCAAAAGCAGCGATGATGTTAACTTTTTGTGACTCGCTTAAGTTGTTAGCTTTGAAAATTTTGTTAACGTAGAGCAACTTAGAGTTAAGAAGGTTTACTTCGTTAAGTTCGTTTCTCAATGTTTCAATAGTTTCAAGAGCTTCATTAAGTTCTCCTTCTTTGATTGTGTCGTTGATATTAGACTCTTTAGAATCAGATACGGCATCAACTTCGTTTTTAGTAGGTCCGTCTTTAACTTCTTCTACTTTGTCTTCGTCTTTGTCGTGTTTACCTTCTTCCATATCGTCTTCACTTTCGCCTTCTGATACAGATTCTAGTTCTCTAATTAATTCGTCAAGGTCAATTTCCTCGTCACCTTCTTCTCCAGCCATAGGGTCACCCTCGCCTGGTTCTTCGATTGCTCCAGCATCCATATCATCAGCAGGTAATTCAGCTCCAATTTCAGCTTCACCGCCGCCCATTTCTGATGCGATAATGTCTCTGATCATGTCCTTGAAATCTCCTACAGATAGATCTTTAAGATCTTCGTCTTCTGCTGGCTCATCTTCGATTGCGTCTTCAGCTGGTTCCTCAGGAGCTTCTTCTCCTTCACCGTCGTCAGCTAATTCTTCTTCTTCAGCACCGTCTTCTGCTGCTTCAAAGGCTGTAAATTCTTCCTCTACTGCTACTTCGTCGACGTCTTTGTCTTCCATCTCTTGAAGTTTTGCTGCTAACATATCTTTTAGATGAGGTGTTAAAGACTCTTCCAAAGCTTCCTTAGCATTTGCAATAGCGGCTTCTCTTACAGACTTAGCTTCAGCAATAGCTTGCTTGAATAAATCTTTGTTTGCCATTATAATAAATTTGTTGTGATTTCTGTAGTTATTTTGAACTACAATAGAAAATTAAAATTCGTTGATGCCATATAAGAGATGGCATATTCGTATATAAATATATACATATTACGAAAAACTAACTAAATTGGGAAACTTTTATACGGCAGCAGCGGCTGCACCTCCGACTGCACCTGCAATCTCACTTCCAATTACTGCTATATCTCTACCTTTAAGTGCTGCTTTTACTGCAGATACTGAGGCAGAAGCAAGTCCTCCTCCTTTAAGAGCATTCATAGCACCGATACCGGCTTTAACTCCTAGACCGGCTAATATGGCTATAAATAAACCTTTAGCAACTAATTGTCTTTTCTTCTCATCTCTAATGAAAGGCTTAATAAACCCTGAAAGAGCACTTACTATGTTAACTTCGTTTTGGTGGGCCCAGTTATGAACTGCATCAGCTTTATCAGCTGCTTTATCTAAATTCATCTTTCTAAGAGCCGACGCAGCATACTTACCTAAAACGTCTAATACTGTGTTAGTTGCTAATGCCCAAGATAATACACCTACTGTTGTAATTACTTCGTTAACATCCTGTTCTCCTTCTTTACCGAATTCAGCTTCCATTGCTTTTGCAAGATCGGCTGCCATTTGGGATTCTGCACTTTCTAGTATAAGATCTGCTATCTTCATTATGCTCTTAATATGTCGTTAATTATAAGGTCTAAGTTGGAATATTTGTTCGCTCCCTTACTTTCGTTAAGTGATACAGGATTCATAAAGGCTCCGTGAGTCGATGGATTAGACACGAAATCCCAGCAAACTAACTCAAAATCGCTTTGTACCTCTAAATGACCTTCGTTAGTCTGTTGTACTGATCCAGTCCCTCTAGATGATATTCCGATTGTATGTCCTGCTTTAATAATTTCCTTTACGATATTACCTGCTGGTGTGTTAAGTAGCTCTACTCTACCCATTAGGTCGTCTCCTTTCCAGAATAACTCTTTTACTATGTGAGATGCATTTTTTAAAGAAACAACAGGAGATTCTGGATGATCTAGTTCTCCAAAGGCATTACCTCTTTCTACGAATTCTTTAACATACTTAGCTGATTCTCTTTCTAATATGGCTCTTGAGTAGATTCTACCGTTTTGATTTTCTGCCTTAGCTCTCTGCATTACGCCTTCAACCTCGAATACTCCAGGCTTACTTTTAGACTCTCTAATAATTGGTCTAAATGGTGTTACGTCTACTAATAATTGTGCCATATTCTAGATATTAGGTGTGTATACTGTTTGCTTTGGTGGTTGTTCCATTTCTGTCTCTCCTAATGGACTCTCACCAGAGTTATGTTGATCGATATCTTTTTGAGATAACACTCTTACCTTAGGAGTATCTAATCCTTTAGTAAATCCTCTTTTAGTAACAGGTCTTAAATCTTTAACGAATGCTGATTCGATAGCAGGTGCTAAAAAGCCTCCTACTTTAAGTCCTTCTTCGTTTCTGATTTCACCTAGCTTTTCGTATACTTTCTGTATTTTGTCTCTAGTCTTATCGTAATAAGCTTCTATATCGGTAACTACATTTTGTAAGTCTAATATAGCTCCTTTCATTCCGTCAAAGCCTGCATAGTCATCTGCTATTCTAGCTAGCTCTTGAGTAGCTGCTTCGTTGAGAGTACCTTCTTCTAATACCTTAGATATAATGGCCTTAACGTTTTCTTTCATGGCTTTTTTAATAGCCTTGTCTTTAGCAGCTTTATAATCATCTCCGTCTACATCTCCGTCTCCGTCATGATCTTTACCTTTAGCTTCATTTTGTGGACCTTTTAATACATCAACACCAAATCCATAATGGTCACCGATAGCATAAACTACTTCTTCTGCTTCTTCTTCTTCTGAGAATCCTGAGTCTTCTGCTCTATCTTGAATTAACGAAACAAAGTCTTGTAGTGCACCTACTCTCTCTTTTACTACAGCTCCGCTTCTTGGTACGTAGCTATCATCTCTTTCTCTAATTGGAAAAGCTCCTTCAAAGATATCTGACATAGTATCCTTAATTGCTCTTCTATATTTCTTAAGTGCTTCTAATGCTTCTTCTTTATTACCTTCTTTAACTGCATCGATTACATCACCTAAGTGTGTATTTTCTCTATGGTAGTTTACGTCTTCGAATGAATCGTAAATCTTTTGCATTATATCGACTGGAGTATTAACTCTTACTTTTAATCCTGCTTTAAGCATTCCTTCGTAATCGAAGTCAGTAGAGAACATATCACCAGGAGTATAAGCATTTACTGCTCTTCCTTCTTCTACCTCATCTTCTTTACCCATTGCTTGTTTGATAGCAGCATCTTTTTTAGCTAAGTATTCATCCTCTGTTTCTCGAACTTCTCCTTCATTATAGTCTGAGCCAGTTTCGTAGTTAACTGAGAAGAACTCTTCAAACTCGTCTAATATAGCTTGATCGTCGCGGTTATTGATGATGTCTTCGTAATGTGTTTTTATAAAGTCTATAGCAATAGATGTAGGGACAGATTTCTCTCTTTTAATTAAATCGATTACCTGTCTTACTATTTCTTTTTTATCTTCGTAAGGATCTAAAGTAGGATCTACGTTCTCTTTTAAAGTTGCTTTCTTTAAATCATTGAAAGTATCTTTTTCGAGTTTACCTCTTTTAGTTTCTTTCATTTTATCATTCTTATCAACTTTTGATGATTCTCCTGATATTAGATTGTAATAGTGGTTAGCGTCTTTTTGAAGGTTGGAGACAGCAGTTCTTTTAGCCTTCATGTATTCGTCTTTAGATACTGACCCTGTTGAGTCGATACCAGCTGATTCTAATTCCACGTCAATTCCTCTTTCGATAGATTCGATAGGGAAATTATCTGCTAGTTGTACTATCTCTTTTTTTACCTCTTTCTTCTCGAAGATCATTGCTTTTTGCTTCAAGATAGATACGGAGTCCTTATACCCATTCCACTGTGTGATAAATTGAGGGAAAGCTTGACGCATCTGGCGAACGAATTCGCCTTCTTTCATCTTACCTTCTAGGACTGCATGATATTTTTCAGTTGCTGTCATTGTTTATACTTCTTTGTATCCTTGTTTTTTTAATGCCTTCTTTGCTCTAGTAGCCTTACCTAAAAAGTTTGGCGTAGCGTATTGTGCTCCTGTACCTGGTGTAAACGTTGCTGTTCCACCTGTTACATTAGCTTCATCTAACTCTTGCATTACTTCTTTAACTAATGAGACTAACTCCGATCTTTTCATTACAGAGATTTTAACTCATTAACTAAATCATAATATTGCATGAGGTTAACTAAGTGAGCATCTGTTATAGTTTCAGTCTTTTTTAAAGGAACTATTGCTTTTGCTACTTCGTCTAATTTAATCTTTACAACTTCGTCTTTGACTTTTTTAGATAACTCTTTAACCTCTATAGTAATCTTTGAAAGTTCTTCATTGACTACATTGCGTAAACGTGTTTTGGAATTTACAGAGGTAATAAACTCCTTAAGTATGTTCTTCTGTGCTGGAAGTAAGTCTTTATAACTGTCGTTAAACTTCTCCAGTAATATTTTAAAAGTTAACATTCTTAGATCCTTATCATACTTTGAATACTCTTCTATTAAGGTATCTTTAACGCTATCCTCGTTCTGCGTACTAGCAGTAAGGTGCTCTAAGATTGTTACTTTATTATCTACTAAGTATTGAGGATCTACAATATCGCTATTATTCTGTGCTTCTAATAAACAATACATAGCTGCAAGAGCTTTGTAGTCTCTAACCTGAATGCTAAAGAACTCATCTAAGTCGTAATGCTTCTTAATCTCTGAGATAAGATGATACTTTTGTTTCTTTAGTGATTGTTGGTTAAGTTTTCTAGAAACTTCGGTTATTGTAGATACGATGGCTTCTCCTCTTTTTTGAGAGACACCTCTTGATTTCACAACTAAGTCGTATAGCTTATACTCTTTTGCTAAAGAGCTTTTGCTCGCATAGTATTCTTTTAAGATACCGACAGCCGGCGATTCTTCTTTGTTCAGAGTATCGGCCGCTATCTGCTTGACTAACAATTCAAATATTAGTCCAGTATTCTTATACTTGGAATGCTTTATTTTCATTATACACGTTTACTATATATAAATATGCACTACTTACCTAAATCTTTGATGTTATCCTCATTAAGTAGGTCGTTATCATCATAACCAGGTTTTTTCGTGAAGACAATTTGTTTTAACATGTCTTCATTACGCTGGTAGATTGACTTGGTAGCCATATTTTCGTTAACATTATCTGCATCGCTTGGGAATCCCCCATGCATACCGTGTTGGCCTAGAGGATCACGTCCTCCTAAGGCGTCGTTTGTACCATAAACGGATGCTTTTTCTCTAGGTCTTCCACCTTCTGGTCCTGGCTCTCCCCATTCAGAATAACCTTTAGGGACAGCAGCGGCTTCTCCACCTTTAGGAGTGGCTACAGATCTTCTACCGTACATAGAAGCTAGATCGTGAGGTGTACCGTAAGTAACTCCTGATGAAGCAGGATCGTTACCTTCAGCCTCTATCTGTGCTCTTCTAAATTTACGTTTCTCATCTTCAACCATTAAGTCTCTCATCTCCATATACTGATCTTCTGATAGATCAAATATCTTCTCATAGATCCAGTCTGAAGAGAATAATTTAGAGTCTTGCATTTGAGAAGCTAAGTCTACTTTTTCTTTAAGTAAAGCAACTTTTTCTTGTTCAAATACGATTGAAGGGGTAGTTAATTTAATTTCAAAGTTAGTTAAACTTTCACCTTGAAATCCTTGCGTGTATAGGTGTACCAGAGCAATCTTAGTTAACTCTGATTCCATAATTCTTTGGATACGCTCTACTGTTCTAGCGAATCTTATGTCTTCTGCTGCTAATGTAGCTTTACCTGATAAGTCACCTTCATATCCGAAGTATGCTTTAGGTATCTTTAATGCTGCAAATAGCTTAGATTGTAGATATGCTACATCATTAGTACCGTCATACTCTAATCCTTTAGTAGTTTCGATTCTAGTTGAAGTATCACCTCCTCGTACAGGTAGATAGAAATCTTCCATCATATTCTGCATATTAAACTTCAAGTTATATTGACCTGTTTGTGGGTCAACATAAGGAGTCTTCTTCATTTGGTTGATAGTCTTTTGCATAAACTGCTCAACCTCATTAGGAGGAATAGAACCTACATTTATATAGAACATTCTCTTTTCCGGAGCTCTCATGATTCTATGAATTAACATAGCATCCTCCATTAAAGTAGTTTGTTTATATATTTTTCTAGCTGGCTCTAAATAAGATCTACCGTAAGGTAAATAATGTACGTCTGAGATTAATCTAAAGTGAGCCATCTCATAGTTGTCTATTACTATATTAGATGTTTGCTTCTTATTAGGTAGATAAGTAGTATCTGAAGAAGTAGCTATTCCATCAGGATCTAATTCAAATTCAACCTTCTGTGGGTTATCTGGATCATGTCCTTCATGTCTAGCAATGTGGTATACTGTATAAGGTAAGACGTTATATACACCGAACTTCTCTGCTATTTCTAGCTTTAAGAAAAAGTCTCCATATTTAACCATATTTCTAGTCCATGACCAAAGGTTAAATTCGATGTTTAAGACGTCATAAAATAGGTTATAAAGTACTCTCTGAATATTCTCATCAGAAGATTTAATAGCTAATACTTCGTTTTGATCATTCTTAATTGTTGCTTCATCAGCAATAATATCTAAGGCAGATGCAATGATAGGATCAGTGTCCATAGCTTCATAATCAGCATATAACTGTATACGAAGTGTTTGATAATTCAGGTTAGGGTTAAATATATTCGCCTTGTTATAAGTGTAAAGACGAGTAAACCTATCCATTAATGAATTGGTCTGTAACTTACCTGTTGTTTGTATATTGTTGACGTCTGTTACCTTTAACTGTGTTCCACCAATGTTTCTAACAACTACATCAGTTGAAAAAAGTCTTTGCAAACGTCCAAATAGCGATTTATCTGCCATTAAATTGTATTTTTATATAAATAGTCTACTTTAGTAACCACGAGACATCTTCTTCGCCTCCCGGTGTATTCATAATATAAGGATTATTCTGCATACTACCAACTGATCTTATAACAGCTTTGTTTCTTGAGTTTAAGTTATTAAAAGAGGATAGCTGTGCTCTAGCTAAATCCATACCTTGTTGTCTTAATCTCAATGCAGTATCTCTAACATAAAGTGCAGTAGCACATGCCATAATAAGGTCATCGTTATATCTATCTTGTGCTTGTGCCTTTCCGTTCTTCCATATAAATACTCTCATCTCTTGTAACAGCCTCTTAGATTGAATTGTAACAGAGTGTTCTCTGATGTATTCTATCATCTTTGCAATTACTAAGGGTCTAGTTCTAGCAGACATCGTAAATCCAGGAACTAGCTTATCTCTTTCGTATTTATGCATGTATGTCTCTACGGTTTCCATATTATTAGTAGCACTATAGTATAGATTCCTGTATTCTCTTTCCATTATTTGTTCGATAGTAGCCCATCCAATGTTAGCATTCTCTACTACAAGCAATGCATCATTATATTCTGAAGCTATACCAACTAAGAAGTTTCCATAGTCTTTAGGAGATAACTTACCTCTATACTCTGCTACTTGAACTGCATTCTCTATATCAAATATGTGAAATGCAGAATAGTCACTTGAATCACCCCTAGATACATCGGCTACTACCATATATGACTTCATATAATCTACTCCTTCCCATACCCAAAGGTTTCCGTCAATACCTCTTCTCTCTAAAGGATCTTTTTCCCAAGTTTGTTCATAGAAAGACATATCTTCTGGTTCAAATACCGTATCACCAGATGCTAAGAAGTCACAATCACATTCCTGTCCTGCCATTCTAGGTCCTAAATCAGCATTTTGTTGATCTCTCCATGTTTGATTCCTTTCAGGATGTACCGTCCACGGTAATCTAATAGGTAAGAATGAATTCTCACTACTCTCTGCTTTTTCCCATGTCTGATGGAACCAATTACCTACACCATTAGGAGTAGACAGTGCCATACATTGTCCACCCGTCGCTAATGTTTGTTGAGCTGCAGTAAATGTTTCATCTACGTTATCAATAAAGGCAGCCTCATCCATTAGTAGTAACGATACCGCTTCCGATCTTGCAGCATCAGGAGAAGATGATTTAGCTTGTACTCTAGATCCGTTTACTAACCTTAAAGATAGTTTATTTTTTTCTTTTGCAGGTAATCTTAACCATTTAGGTAGTTGATCATACATAAAGATCACTTTAGTAACTAAGTTACGTGCAGTTGCTTGTGTTGTAGCTAGTGCTAAAACGTTTTTATCCTTATGAAATGTCATTAACCATAAAGAGTATGCAGCTGCTAAGGTAGAAATACCTAACTGCCTAGACTTTAAAGTAATGATGTATTGATGATCTCTAAATAAGTGTAATACTTTTTCCTGAAATGGATATAATGCAAAAAGAATACGTCCACGAGTAGGGTGCTGTATATAACAGTACTTCCTCATGAAGTAGGCCGGATCTTTAGCACACTTAATATACTCTTGTGCTATTATTTTCTTTATATCTTGACTCATAACTTTAGAAGTTATAGCTGAATCGTGGTAGACCGTCTTTCATGTAAATAGAAATCTTGCTACCGACTGAATCTACTAGTTTACTTGCAGGTACTATAGCATAATTTCCAGACTTATCATCTAGGAAGAATATTTCTTCAAACTCTTCAGTTTCTGTGTATAACTTTATTACTTTCTTAGAAAATGCTTGTTCTGCAGCATCTGCATCTATTGCATTTCCTTTTTTATATTGTTTTAAACTAAAATCAGAAAAATCTATACCAGGATAGTTATTTCTTAATTCACCATCTATTGCATCTAGTGATACATCGACTTTATCGCTTTCTTGTTCTGCTACTGCTGCAAGAATTATGTTTAATCTATGTAAAGGTCTACTACCTTTAGTTTGAGGGTCAATAGGATTGTCTAATTGCTGATTAACTGCTTTAATAGCATCTTGTATAAACTTTTTATCCGTATTTTTACCAAATTGAGCTTTTTGACCCATTGGTATAGCTCCTCTATTCTTTACTTCTACGCCTTTATTCCCAACTCCAACATCTCCAGAAGGAGTATCTCCATTTACATCTGCAGTTAAAGCACAAAGTAAAACTTCTCCTTTACCTGTAGCTACATTACCGATTTGAGGTTTAATATTGAATAGAAAATTGATAGTTTCTTCAGAAAATAAGTTACTAAATCTAGTTTTTAAATTACCTGAAGTGCCTAAATCAGCATAAGTTACAGCACCATCTGTTATATATTTATGGTAAGTTTGAATATCTCCATTTTCTACCATTCTATTGTAGATAGTTTTAGAGATAGAAGCAACTGATTTACCTTGTTGGTTTAAAAACGATATTACATCATCTTTATAAGCTACACCAGATATACCGTTAAGTATAGACCTTAATTGCTCAGGTGAAAATTCTCCTTTTTGTATAGCATCTATTACTTCTGCTTTAGATATCTGTCCATCTGCGTTAGTTAGTTCAGCAATTAGCTTATCTAGTATAACTTTATCTTCAACATTATCCATTGATGGAGTACCTGTTTTAGTTCTCCA
>Ga0209654_1002372_pt1 | contig 13066 bp, 8 predicted proteins | sample SaaInl1SG_22_DNA_FD_184646 | JGI IMG/M metagenome (GOLD analysis project Ga0209654, IMG submission 184646) | Marine microbial communities from expanding oxygen minimum zones in the Saanich Inlet - ESP_161SG_22_DNA (SPAdes) (version 2) | ecosystem: Environmental > Aquatic > Marine > Intertidal... | reverse complement strand
TTACGCATGGTCTTGTGCTGGTACTTGTTACGTAAACGCACCGCCTCGTTTCTTCTAATTCTCTTTAATGCAGACTTGTGATTAGCCATAGTTTTAATTTGTAATTGTTATGAATGTTACCATTCGCTTTTGTAGTCCGTAGGGGAATCGAACCCCTGTTACCAGGATGAAAACCTGGCGTCCTAACCCCTAGACGAACGGACCGGTTTGCAGCAGCTGCTGCGGATAAAATTTGTAGTCCGTAGGGGAATCGAACCCCTGTTACCAGGATGAAAACCTGGCGTCCTAACCCCTAGACGAACGGACCATTAGTTTGCGCAATTGCGGATGCAAAAATACAACTATTTTTCACTATTGCAAGAGTCCGCTACAATTTTTTCTTTTTTTAATAGGCCTTTGCAAATAAGACCCTTTTAGAAGATGGCTTGCCCGTAAGAATACACAGGCCTTGCTCTTCTTTTGCATCGATAGGAATACACCTAATGGAAGCCTTTGTAGCGTCTTTTATCTTCGCTTCTGTCTCAATAGTGCCATCCCAATGCGCCGCAATAAAACCACCCTTTTCATTTAAGACCTTTTTAAATTCTTCAAAAGTGTCTACAGGGGTAATGTGGGTGTCTCTAAATTCAAGGGCACGTTGGTATAGATTGTCTTGAATAACGGCTAACAACTGCTCTACATGCTCCACTAAATGGTCTGAAGCGACTGTTTCCTTAGTTAGGGTGTCTCTTCTGGCTACTTCAAACGTATTGTTGTCTAAATCTCTTTGTCCAATAGCCAAACGAATAGGAACCCCTTTGAGTTCGTATTCATTAAATTTAAATCCTGGCTTGTGTGTATCTCTTTGGTCAAACTTCACTGAAATTCCCTTAGACTTAAGCGCCTTTACTAAAGGTGCTACTTTTTCTGCTATAGCATCTAATTGGTCTGTACCTTTATATATAGGTACAATAACTACTTGTATGGGGGCTAATTTTGGGGGTAATACCAATCCGTTGTCGTCTGAATGGGTCATAATAAGCGCGCCCATAAGTCGGGTAGAAACCCCCCATGAAGTGGCCCATACATGTTCTTGTTTTCCTTCTTTTGTTGCGTAGGTCACATCAAAAGCTTTGGCGAAATTTTGTCCTAAAAAGTGAGACGTACCTGCCTGTAATGCTTTTCCATCTTGCATCATGGCTTCAATACAATAGGTTTCTAAGGCACCAGCAAAACGTTCAGACTCCGTTTTTAATCCTTTAATCACAGGAACCGCCATAAATTCCTGTGCAAATGTAGCGTACACCTCCATCATTTGCTCAGCCTCAGCAATAGCCTCTTCTTTGGTAGCATGAGCGGTATGTCCTTCTTGCCACAAAAACTCTGATGTTCTCAAAAACAAACGCGTTCTCATTTCCCAGCGAACTACATTGGCCCACTGATTAATAAGCAAAGGAAGGTCTCTATAAGATTGTATCCACTTTCTATAAGTATCCCAAATGATGGTCTCTGAAGTAGGTCTGACAATTAATTCTTCTTCTAATTTAGCATCAGGATCAACAATTACGCCACTCCCATCTTCTGCATTTTTAAGCCTATAATGGGTCACTACAGCACATTCTTTAGCAAAACCATCTACATGGCTCGCCTCCTTACTAAAATATGACTTGGGTATGAACAGGGGGAAATAGGCATTCTCATGTCCCGTTTCTTTAAACATATGGTCTAAAGCGGCCTGCATTTTTTCCCAAATGGCATATCCGTATGGTTTTATTACCATACAACCCCTCACGCCAGAATTCTCTGCAAGGTCTGCTTTTCCTACTAATTCGTTATACCACTTAGAGTAGTCTTCACTTCTTTTGGTTAAATTTTTACTCATAACTTAGAGTTTGGCACAAATCTTGTAATTTAGCCTATAGTTAGTATATAATTCTCAGTGCTGCGCCTTTTTAAAGCGATTTTACTAGTCTGGCACTGTGGCACAAAACTAACTATTTTTAAAGAGCATAACAATTAAATTATAGCCATATGAAAACACAAACATTTACTTCCGGTTTTAGATCTTTAGGATTACTAACAACAGCAAGCTTGTTTTTGACTTCATGTGGAAGTTTCACCCAAGCATCTTATTACGCACAAGATGGTATTTACAGTAATCCCAATGGGGTAGTAAGAACGGTGGCTGCTACTGAAACAGCTGTTCCGTTGGTGAACGAAAACCCAAATGAATTTGGGTCTTATTTTTCAGATCGCGCCAACACTTACGCCTCCTTATTAGAAGAAGACAATTTCACTTCTGCAGACCAATACAATTCTGGAGAATACAATGAAAACTATGACGAAAGTCAGGGATACCAACCCCAAAACAATCAAGTGTCTTCGGGTCAAAATAATGCTCAAGCGGGTTGGGGAAGCAGCCCGTCTGCAGTGACCATTCAAATTCACAACAATCCTTGGTTTGATCATTTTTATCCAGGAGATCCATTTTTTGGCAATCCAGGGATAGTTCCTATGGGCATGCAAGGGCTTTATTTCTCCTCTTTTGCCAATATGAGTAACATAAGATTTCGCCCTTGGAGAAACTGGAGATTTAACCAATGGGGCATGAACCCTTGGGGATTTGATCAATGGGGCTGGGGCTTTAATAACTGGGGTGGAAACCCTTGGGGCTGGGGCTTTAACAATTGGAACAATATGGGCTGGAACAGTTGGAACAGATGGGGATGGAACGGATGGGGTTTTCAAAACCCAGTAGCATTTTACGGACCTTACAACTATGCTAGAGTCAATGGATTTGGTAGAAGCAACCAATTCAACAGGAGTCCATACAGAACTAATGTTGCGGTAAATGCGACCAGAAGAGGCAAAAACAACCAGACCCAAAGAAGCAATAGCAGCTATGCCCTCAGAAAAAATACTTTAAGTGTGAGTGGGTTGAGGAATTACCTCAGAACCAGTGAAAATACTAGGGTAATAGACGCTTACAGAACCAATAATAAGTCTATTGATGGAATAGTAACTTCTAACAACAACCTGAGGTCTAACAACGGACTTAGAAACAATATTGGAAGAACAACTTCTAATACAAGAACTGTGTCCTCTAATGGAAACACGAGAATGGTCTCTGCTAATAATTTATCTAACAACCTTAGGGACCGTACTTACAACACTTCTAACGCAATAAGAAACAACAGTATTGTAAGAACACCTCGCGCAACAAGGAGCAACACTGTGAGAAGTATTCAGAGTCCTAACAACCAACTGTACAGAAATCTAGCGCCTAGAACGAGTAATTTTAATAGCAATGCTACAAGAAGCACTGGCACAAATAGTGTTAGAAATGTAAGTCCTATTAGAAGGAGCTATAATACCCAAAGTAGTCCTGTAAAAAGATCTAGCATTAATCGCTCTAGCAACACTAACAGCGCTCCTGCTGTAAGATCTTCTAATAATGTAAGGAGCAGTAGCAGTAACCGATCCAGTTCTTCTAGCAGGTCTTCTTCTAGCAGCAAATCTAGTGGAAGGAGAAATTAAATAGCATTTACAATAAATGAAAAAAGTATTATTAGGGGTCTTTTTAGCCACAGGCTTATTGACCTATGCACAACAAATTCAGGACCTTCCATTGTTTGGACTAGAGCAAAGGACAGGAACAGCAAGATTCCAAGCCATGGCTGGTGCTTTTGGGGCCCTAGGGGGAGATTTCTCTGCGCTTGCCATTAATCCTGCAGGGGCTGCCGTATTCAAGCACAGTCAAATGGGCTTTGGACTCTCTCATTTTCAGACAGAAAACAACACCCAATTAAATGCGACAAATACCCAAGCCAATAAAGGCCATTTGGGTTTTAACCAAGCAGGTATTGTTTTTGTGTACGACAACAGTAAAAACAGCCCTTGGAAAAAAATCAGTTTGGCCTTAAACTCAGACAATAGCAACCAATACAAATCAAGGGTAAATGCAAAAGGAAATACATCCAACGGTTTAGACCAATACTTTCTTCATTACGCCAACGGCACCCCTTTTGGTGACATTCTAAAGTTAGACGGTGAACTACTAGAAGAAGCCTATCTCAATATTGGTTCACAAATTGGATATGCAGCGCAACAAGCATTTTTAGGTTATTACAGTGGCGTGTTAGACCCAGCTGAACTAGACAATAACAGTATCAGCAGCTATGTATCCAATGCCCTATACCAGCAAGTACGCCAGAACCATCATATTCAAACCAAAGGAAGAAATAGTAAATTTGTTGCTACCACAGCGGCACAATACAAAGACTTCTTATTTTTGGGAGCTGGACTTGAATTTCAAAACTTGGTTTTCGAAAAACAAGGAAGGATAAATGAAGATGGATACAGTGCAAATAGTCCCATACAATACATAGATTTTGACAATTTTATAAGAACAGACGGAAATGGTGTTGCCCTAAGTCTAGGTGCCATAGCCAGAGTCTCTCAATTTTTGAGACTTGGAGTGAGTTATAAAACCCCAACTTGGTATACCTTATCTGAAAAAACACACCAACAAATTGGGAGCAATTTGGAAGACGTAGATATTGAATTCATTGACCAAAACCAGATCAACCTATTTGAAGATTACAGGATCACGATTCCTTCAAAAATAACGCTTAGTGGAGCCTTGGTAGTGGGCAAAAGAGGTTTAATTAGTGTAGACTACAGCCAACAAGATTTCTCCACTGCAAGATTTAGACCCCTTAACGATCCTTATTTCAATAATTTAAATAGTGCTGCCAACAATGACCTTGGCACAGTCAATAGTTTAAACATTGGAGGAGAATTTAATCTTTCAAGATGGTCTTTTAGAGTGGGCTATAGTGCCCAAAACAGTCCTTTTGTAAACAATACCGTTAACACCATTAATACAAGTTCTGGATTGGGATGGGTTTTCAATGGAGGAAGAATTGATTTTGCTTACAGTCAATGGGAACAAAGCCAGTCAGTTTCTCCTCTAAATTTTCCTAAAGGCACGGCTTTTCAAATGGAAACACGCAGAAATATTGCTAGCATGACTTATACGCTGTTCTTCTAAGTCAAAAAAGCTATAAATCCCGGTAGAATTGCCCTATATTTGCATCAGAAACGTACTAAATTTAGAATGAAAATAGACCAAAACGCTATGGAGGCCCAAGAAGACCTTTCTATGGACCACCTGTCTGCAGCAGAAAATACTCCGCTAAGATCAGATGCTTTTGACCTCTCAGATGAGGCCAAAATTGAAAATATTAAAGGCCATGTAACTGCCATATTAAACACCCTAGGTTTAGACCTAACAGACGACAGTCTAAAAGGCACACCAAATAGGGTGGCTAAAATGTTTGTCAATGAAATATTTGGTGGCTTGCATCCAAACAAAAGACCAAAAGCCTCTACTTTTAGTAATAAATACAAGTATGGAGAAATGCTTGTTGAAAAAAATATTACCCTCTACTCTACTTGCGAGCACCATTTGCTCCCTATTGTTGGTAAAGCACATGTGGCTTATATCTCCAAAGGAACCGTAGTGGGATTGTCAAAAATGAATCGAATTGTAGATTATTTTGCCAAAAGACCCCAAGTTCAAGAGCGTTTGACCATACAAATTGTCAGGGAATTACAAAAAGTACTCGGCACACAAGATGTGGCTTGCGTCATAGATGCAAAACACCTGTGTGTAAACTCTAGAGGGATTAGAGATATAGATTCTAGTACCGTTACAGCAGAGTACGGAGGTGCTTTTAAAGAAGCTGCTACCAGAAAAGAATTCATAAATTTCCTAAATCTTCCGGTTAATTTCTAGTCTAAAAAAGCATGTCTGCACCACAAAACAACACCTTAAAAATATACAATTCCCTGAGTGGAAAAAAAGAGATATTTACCCCTATTACAGCGGGTTATGTAGGTATGTATGTATGTGGACCAACCGTCTATTCTCAAGTACACCTTGGAAATTGTAGGACCTTTATGTCGTTTGACATGATTTTTAGATACCTCAAGCATTTGGGGTTTAAAGTGAGGTATGTCAGAAACATTACAGATGCTGGGCACTTAGAAAATGACGCAGAGGAAGGCGAAGACAAAATTGCAAAGAAGGCCCGATTAGAACAGATTGAACCTATGGAAGTGGTGCAAAAATACACAGTTGACTTTCATAATATCTTGACGCAATTCAACTTATTACCACCGAGTATTGAACCCACGGCTACTGGGCACATCATTGAACAAATACAGATTATTGATGAAATTATAGCCAAAGGCTATGCGTACCATGTCAATGGATCTGTTTACTTTGATGTTCAAAAATTTAACGAAACCAATGATTACGGTAAACTAAGTGGCAGGAAACTAGAAGACATGTTGGCCAACACCAGAAGTCTAACAGCTCAAGACGAAAAAAAATCTCCCCAAGATTTTGCCCTTTGGAAAAAAGCAGAGCCACAACACATCATGAGATGGCCTTCTAAATGGGGCGACGGTTTCCCAGGATGGCACCTTGAATGTACTGCGATGAGCACAAAATATTTAGGAAAAACCTTTGATATTCACGGGGGAGGGATGGATTTAAAATTCCCACACCACGAATGTGAAATTGCCCAAGCAGAAGCTACCAATGGGGTATCTCCAGTAAAATATTGGATGCATGCCAATATGCTCACTCTAAATGGCAAAAAGATGTCTAAATCTACCGATAATAATATTTTACCGGGAGAGATCTTTAGTGGGGAAAACAATATACTCTCAAAACCTTTCACTGCATCTGTATTACGATTTTTCATGATGCAAGCACATTACACCAGTATTTTAGACTTGAGTAATGAAGCTTTATTGGCCTCTGAAAAGGGACATGCTCGCTTAATGGAGGCTTTTAAGCAACTAGACAGTGTAGTAGTGGGAAACCATACAGATTTTGACTTAAAAAGCTGGGAAGACAAGTGTTATTCTGCTATGAATGATGACTTTAACACACCCATACTCATTGCCCACTTATTTGAAGGGGTCAAAGAAATTAATTTATTAAAGGAAGGAAATCACCAAATAAGCCAAGCAGATAAAGCACATTTTACTGCTTTATTAAAGGCTTTTGTATTGGATGTTTTAGGCTTAAAAGAAGGCGTGGAAATGGCTACAAACAGCCAAACCCCTGCATTAGTAGAAATGCTCATTAAACTGAGAAAAGAAGCTAGAGACAATAAAGACTTTGCTACTTCAGATGCGATTAGAAACCAATTATTGGCTCTAGGCATTCAGTTAAAGGACGGTGCAGAGGGAACCACCTTTAGCTTGTCATAGCATTTAATAAAATACGACGGGCGCACAGTAAAAAAACCAATTGCAACCATTCATGTAAACCGAATAAACGAAAACAACTGCGTTTGAAAAAATTTCTTATTTTACCTTTTGTCCTCCTGATTCGGTTTTACCAAAACTTCATTTCACCACTTACGCCACCCAGCTGTAGGTACTCCCCTACCTGCTCTAGCTATAGTTTAGAGGCTTTCCAAAAACATGGGCTTTTTAAAGGAGCATGGCTGTCTACCAAAAGAATTTTGAGCTGCAATCCTTGGGGAGGTCATGGACATGACCCAGTGCCCTAAAAATAAATTGAACGAATAAAGCCATCTATTTTGCTATCTTAGCATAAACTTTATAAGCATGCATATTTTAGGAATTATATGGAACCCAAATGAAACCTTATTTAACCTAGGGGGATTACAGATAAAATACTACAACTTACTTTGGATTATTGCCTTCGCATTAGGCTGGTACTTAATGAAAAAGATCTTTTTGTCTGAGAAAAAAACCTTAGAGCAATTAGATTCCCTTTTCATTCATGCGGTCTTATCTACTATGCTTGGCGCTAGATTAGGACATGTTTTTTTCTATGATTGGGCCTATTATCAAGACCATTTATTAGAAATATTATTGCCCATCAGGGAAAGTAGCAAAGGAGCATTATTTGGTCTTATCAGAGGATATGAATTCACAGGATTTGCAGGTTTAGCGAGTCATGGAGCAGCTATTGGTATTATCCTAGGGATGATGCTCTACATAAAAAAAAATCCGGAATTCAAATTGCTTTCGCTGTTTGACAGGCTGGTGGTACCTGTATCGCTTGGTGCTTTCTGTATTAGACTAGGGAATTTTTTCAACTCTGAAATAAACGGTAAAATAGTTAGTGGCGACTTTATTTTTGCCACTAAATTCATCCGAGATTCTGAAGACATGTCTGCCTACAAAGCCATGGGGATTACTGGAGAGCGCACCCCAGAGGCTGCCTATGCTATGATTGAAACAAATCCAGACTTTGCCACTTACTTAGAAGCCATTCCATTTAGACACCCTGCACAACTTTATGAAGGGATTGCCTATTTAGCGATTTTTATTTTATTGTACTATATATTTTGGAATACTGCTAAAAAAGACAAAGCAGGGTACCTTTTTGGTCTATTCTTTATCCTACTATGGGCCACCAGGTTTTTTGTAGAGTACGTAAAGAAAAGTCAAGGAGGATTTGAGGAAAGTCTGGGCTTGTTAAGCACGGGACAATGGCTTAGTATTCCCTTTATACTCATAGGTGCATATTATATGCTGCGCCCAGTAAAAAAATAAAATCAGATGCCTTCGCATCTCCATCTTTTCATAGGAAATCACATTAATGAGGATCGAGTCTATAGGTATCTCAAAGAAGTCTATCCTAAAACAAAAAAAGCCTCATGGTTTTCTAAAAAAGCCATTGAAGCACTTATTTTAGAAGAACGTATCCATGATTTAAAATGGTTTACAGACTCTTATGGTCAATCGCTAGAGCGTATGTCTAGTGGCCAACAAGGCATGGCATTTTTCAAGCATATACTGAGTCAACAAAAAGAAACCATTGTGCTAATTAACCCAATGGCTCATTTAGACGCAACCAACAGGCGCTCTATAGAAGAAGAACTAGATCGAATCTGTGGTCAAATCAATCTTGTGGTAGTCACTTCAAATGAACAATGGATCCCTAAATTCATTAGTCAAAAATCTTATCTAGAATACGATTCAGCTTTAGGCGTTCAAAATGAATTATTCTTAACAGAACTTACAAATTCTGATCAAAAGCTTTGGCGTATTTTTCAAAAAAATGATTTAAAGAAAAAAGTCCCAGAAATACTAGTTAGACTTGAGAATGTCGAGGTTTCCTATGGCAATAAAAAGGTATTACACAAAATTAACTGGACCATTAAAAGTGGTGATTTCTGGCAGTTAAAAGGAGAAAATGGGTCGGGAAAAACAACCCTACTCTCCTTGATAACCGGAGACAATCCAAAGGGATTCGGCCAAGACTTGTGGCTGTTTGGCCACAAAAAAGGAAGTGGAGAAAGTGTTTGGGAAATTAAGAAACAACTGGGCTACTACGCTCCATCTATGGTTCAAATGTTTCCTGGCACACATAGCGCAATAGAAATGATATTAGGAGGGGTATTAGACCAAGTGGGTTTATACAGTGTGCCTTCTGAAGAAATGACTCAAAAAGCCAGATTATGGCTAAAGGTGGTTGGACTTTCTGCTATAGATAAAATGCCTTTCCATGCATTGTCTGAAGGACAAAAAGGAATGGTAATGACTTTAAGGGCCATGATAAAATTTCCTGCATTACTTATTTTAGATGAACCTACTAGTGGACTAGATTCCACTCAAAGTAAGCAATACATACAATTAGTAGACACTATAGCCAAGCAAACAAACACTGCCATTGTTTTGGTGTCTCATATAGAGGAACACGAGTTTAAGAAAGCCAAACGAATAGTACTTTACAAAACACCCCAAGGAAGTGTTGCTAAGATAATCTAAAAAAAAGGCGGCCAAATGGCCGCCTTTTTTTTTGCATTGAACTTAGGTTCAAATTATTTTCCTGATTGAACCTTCTTCTTTAAGAAGTCAAACATAATTGGTGTTGCAATAAAGAGTGATGAGTAGGTTCCCACTAACACCCCAATAATCATAGCAAACATAAACCCTCTAAGCGACTCACCTCCAAAGATGAAGATAGACAACAATACCACTAAAGTAGTTAAAGAGGTATTTAAAGTACGGCTTAGTGTACTGTTCAAGGCCAAGTTGGTGTTTTCACCAGACTTCCATCCTTTTTCTGCTATAATTTCACGAATACGGTCAAATACAACCACCGTGTCATTTAATGAATATCCAATTACGGTAAGAATGGCCGCAATGAATGCCTGATCAATTTCCATATTGAATGGCATATACTTTCCTAATAAAGAGAAAATACCCAAAACGATTAACACATCGTGAAATACCGCTATAACAGCACCCAATGAGAACTGCCATTTTCTAAACCTCAATAAGATGTATAAGAATACAACCAATAAAGATCCTAAGATCGCTAAGAAAGCGTTGTTTTTAATATCATCTGCGATCGTTGGTCCAACTTTAGAAGACTGCATAATACCCACCGTTCCGCTACCATCTCCAACAATAAAATCTTCATAGCTGGTTCCAGCAGGTAAATATTTCTGAAGTGAAGTGTATAATGAATTTTGAATCTCATTGTCTACTTCAATTCCTTCAACGTCTACTTTATAAGCTGTAGTGATTTTTACTTGATTGTCTTCTCCGTATGTCTTCACATTGGTTCCTGTTCCAAACACATCTGACAATTCAGAAGATAATTCAGAGGGGTTCACCGCTTGTTCAAAACGAACCGTATAAGAACGGCCTCCAATAAAATCTACGCCTTGTTGTAAGCCTTGTGTAAATAATGAACCTAAAGACACCAAAACAAAAGCACCAGACACAGCGTAAGCTATGGTTCTCTTTCCTAGGAAGTTTATATTAGGCTGCTTGAATAAATTCTTAGTAATGGCCGTATTGAAGTCTAAAGATGCAGACTTTTTAGCCGTGTACCCATCAATCAATAATCTAGTGATAAAAATCGCTGTGAATAAAGAAGTGATAATACCTATTAATAAAGTAGTTGCAAATCCTTTAATAGGACCTGAACCAAATACAAATAATATGATCGCTGTAAGTCCTGTAGTAATGTTAGCATCTAAAATCGAAGACAAGGCATTGCTGAATCCGTCTGCAATAGCAATAGCTTTTCCTTTCCCTTTAGCCAATTCTTCTTTAATACGTTCAAAGATCAGTACGTTTGCATCTACAGACATACCAATAGTCAATACAATACCAGCAATACCTGGAAGGGTTAATACCGCATTTAAACTCACTAATACACCAAAAATAAGTACGATATTTAACAATAGGGCAATGTCTGCAAAAAGACCTGCTCTACCGTAGTATAAAATCATCCATAGCAATACCAATACCATGGCCAAAGAAAAAGAGTTGAACCCACTATCAATAGCTTCTTGACCTAGTGATGGACCTACAATTTCAGATTGAATAATTTCAGCAGAAGCGGGTAGTTTACCTGCACGTAAAACGTTAGATATATCTTTGGTTTCATTCACAGTAAATGACCCTGTAATTTCAGAACGACCTCCTGAGATAGGACCTGAAGAAACGCCTGGTGCAGTGTATACTTTGTTGTCTAAAACAATCGCAATACCTGTTTGGTTGTTAAATGCGTCTCCGGTTAATTTTTCCCACTCTTTGGCCCCTTTAGTATTCATAGTCATAGATACTGCAGGACGGCTAAATTGGTCAAAATCATCTCTAGCATCACTCACCACATCTCCACTAATTCTAGGAGTATTGTCTCTATTAGATTTTAAGGCGTATAAACCTACAACCTCAGAATTGGCAGAAGGACGCTCCCATACAAACTTTACATTAGCTAAAGAAGCTGGAATGAGTCTGCGAATTTCTTTCATTCTTAAATAAGCCCCTACCGTAGCAGTATCTCTTACTGAAAACTTAAACGTTTCGTATCCTTGACCTTGACCTCTAATTAAGTCAATTAATGGATTTTGTTGGTTAGCCAATGAATCTTGTGCAACGTCTGCCAACAAAGAATCAATCTCTGAAGCAGGCTTTTGTGTTTCTTTTTCAGTCACTACTAGTGACTTTAAGCGCTCGTTAGCAGCTACAAAGAAAGAAGCAATATCTTGGTTGTTCGGTGGGTATGTTTCCCAAAATTCCAATTGTGCGGTGCTAGATAGTAAATCTTGTGCTCTAGCGATGTCTTTAGCTCCTGGCAATTCAACCAGAATTCTTCCTGAATTACCTTCTCTCTGAATATTTGGTTGTGTCACCCCAAAACCATCGATACGCTCTCTCAATACTTCAAAAGCAGAAACGATAGACTCATCAATTTTTTGGCTTAGAATAGGCCTAACCTCATCATCTGACATTTGAAAATTAATCGCGTCAGAAAGGGCTTTGTTTGCAAAAATAGAAGGATCTGCTAACTTAGTGTCTCCTTTAATGGCGTCAAATGACTCAAAGAATAAGTTTAAGTAAGTGTCGTCACTACTTTTAGACGCATTATCTGCATCTGCTAAAGCCTTATTGAAAACAGGATTCTTAGAATTGTTAGCCAATCCTTTTAATATGTCTTTTACAGAAATCTGCAAAGTCACATTAATCCCTCCTTTAAGGTCTAATCCTTTGTTTAATTCTTTTTTCTTTGCGTCTGCATAGCTGGTAAATCCAAAGATTGGATTGTTACTTACAGAATCTAAGAAAGCGGTTTCTTCTGACCCTCTTTTTGCGAGATAATCTGCGTCAGTGTCTGCAATCTTAGCGGCAGCGAAAGCTACTGAATCTTGTTCTACCTTACTGGTAATGAAGGTAAAAGATAGCTGGTAAATACTCACTATCCCGAATAAAAAAGCAAATAGCTTTATAAGTCCTTTATTTTGCATTAGTTCAATGAATTATTATTTGGTATATAAATTGCGTGCAAATATATCATTTCCAATAGGAACTGACAATAATTTGTTTTAAATCGCAAAATTAGTAAGCGCCTCCTGCGGTAGCGCTTATATACCTGTTGTGGTTATTATACGTCTAAAAGACTGTTTGTTTTTCTTACCCCCTCTGCACTCTCTGCCAACTTGGCTTTCTCTTGGTCGTTTAATGGAATTGTAACAATTTCTTCAATACCATTTACACCTAAGATTACCGG
>Ga0209654_1002366_pt1 | contig 13087 bp, 15 predicted proteins | sample SaaInl1SG_22_DNA_FD_184646 | JGI IMG/M metagenome (GOLD analysis project Ga0209654, IMG submission 184646) | Marine microbial communities from expanding oxygen minimum zones in the Saanich Inlet - ESP_161SG_22_DNA (SPAdes) (version 2) | ecosystem: Environmental > Aquatic > Marine > Intertidal... | reverse complement strand
AGGCAGTCTTTATGCCTTTGCAAGGGTCTGCAACCAGAGGCTCGACCATCACTCCCAAGCTGAAACAGCAGAGGTGGCTGGGTGGATAGATACCATCTGTTCAGAGCTATTTCCTGTCAGCTGGCCTGAGCTGCTCAAATATTCTGGGGTAATAGACACTAACCATAAGCAAGGAGAAAATGCTGATGCTTAATACACAGCGCACCATGTCACAGCGTGACAGAATTAGAGCCGACCTAGAGGCTGGCAAAACCATCAGCCCCATCGATGCACTCGAAAAATATGGGTGCTATCGATTAGCTGCTCGCATTGCCGAGCTGCGCAAAGATGGCTTGGATATTACTACCTACCAAGACCCCCAAAACAATATGTACGCACAGTACAGCTTAGCCCAATAGGTGAAACATGAAGGAGTTTGGCGAAATGACAGCGGAAGATTTTGAAGACATGATTGGACACGATGAGTTGACCCTTGATGCCTATCAGGACAGAGCATCAGATTACATCTTCTATAAAGGCTCACTGCTTTACCCAACACTGGGTCTGACAGGCGAAGCCGGAGAGGTGGCAGAGAAGGTCAAGAAGCTCTATCGTGACGATGAAATCAACTTCATGCGTGAAGACATGACAGAAGAGCTAACACCTGACCAGGCTAACGATTTGGCCTTAGAGCTGGGCGATGTGTTGTTTTACATCGCTGCCATCGCTGGCGATATCGGCTACAGCCTAGAAGAAATAGCCGACATGAATATCGATAAGCTGGCACAGCGCCAAGCACGAAACACTCTGTCAGGGTCAGGCGACCATCGTTGAGGCTTATAGCCGATACTGAGACAGACGCCTTTGACGCTACCAAAATCCACTGCCTAGCCTTAATGAACGCAGACGATAGCAGTCAGCGCTGGGTTTTTAGCCCGGACAACATTTTAGAAGGCATCGAGCAGTTATCCCAGGCATCAGAAATCATAATGCATAATGGGATTGCATTTGACCTACCCCAAATCAGAAAGGTTTTTCCTCAGTTCAGTACCGATGCGGTGGTGACAGACACTCTTGTTTTGTCTCGCCTCATTCGGGCTGACCTGAAGAATGACGATTTCATCCACGCTCAGCACCTACCCAAAAAGCTTTATGGCTCTCATTCATTGAAAGCTTGGGGCATCCGGTTGGGTGTTGAGAAGGGTGACTTCGGGGAAAATACCGATTGGTCTGAATGGTCGCAGGAAATGCAGGATTATTGTGAGCAGGATGTCACTGTCACCCATAAACTGTGGGAAGCGTTAGCCCCACACGAATGGTCAGATAAAGCTATCAGATTTGAACATGAGCTAGCTGAGCTTTGCCATCGCATTGGCAGGGCTGGCTGGAACTTTGATATGTCTAAGGCAGCCAAGCTATATGGCGACCTGTCGCAGGAGCGTTCTGATATAGAACAAGAGCTGCTGCAGCTGTTTCCAGCCTGGACGATAGAAGAAGAGTTCATTCCGAAGCGAAACAATAAGACAAAAGGCTACGTGGCTGGTGAGCCTTTTATCAAGCACAAGACGATTGAGTTCAATCCGAATAGCCGGAAGCATATCGAGTTCTGTCTGCGCCAGAAATACAACTGGAAGCCAGAAGTCTTCACGCCAACAGGCGATGCCAAAATCGATGAAGATACGTTAGGCAATTTGCCTTTTCCTGAAGCCAAGAAGCTAGCCAGGTCATTCATGCTGCAGAAGCGCATGGGGATGCTAGCGGAAGGCAATGCAGCTTGGATGAAGCTGATGGATGATGATGGCAAGCTACGCCACACCATCAATTCGCTTGGCACTATTTCAGGGCGGTGCAGTTCATTTGCGCCAAACCTACAGCAAGTGCCAGCTGTCCGAGCTGAGTTTGGCGCTGAGTGCCGAGAGCTGTTTACAGTGCCGGATGGTTACAAACTGGTCGGGGCTGACCTATCAGGCATCGAGCTGCGCTGCTTAGCGCACTTTATGCAAGATGGTGGCGCTTATGCCAAAGAAATACTGGAAGGCGACATTCACAGCGCCAATGCTAAAGCTTTTGGCGGCATCACACGTGACCAGGCCAAGACAGCGGTCTATTGCCTGATTTATGGTGGAGGCGACAGAAAGCTAGGCGAGGCTATCGATGGCAGCCCAAGAGATGGGAAGCTGCTGCGAGATAGATTTTACCAAAACAATCCAGCTTTCAGAAACCTACTGCTGGCGGTCAAGCGCACAGTGGAGCAGAAGGGCTATCTGACTGGCCTAGATGGTCGCAAGATTGTGGCTCGCTCAGAGCATGGGCAGCTAAACGTCTTACTGCAGTCAGCGGCAGCGCTGATAGCGAAGCGATGGGTGCAGCTCATCGACCAGAAAATCACAGAACAAAACATAGATGCCTATATCGTGGCCTTCGTCCATGACGAATGTCAGATAGCGGTACGAGACATAGAAGGAGTGCCAGAATATGTCGGAAATAATATCGCTCTCGAAAGCGCGAGAGAAGCTGGAGAATACTTCAGAATCAAAATCCCAATCGAGGCCGACTATTCAATCGGTCAGAGCTGGAGAGATACCCATTGAGCCTGAAATGCGAGCTACCTTCGCTATCTTCTTAACAGTTGAGAAAGCTAGGGTAGAGCCATTCAGCACCAAAAGTAGGTTCGCAAGGCTAGCGGCTAACGAAATAGCTATAGCTGCCTCTGAGGGCTTTATAAGCAACCGCCTAGATGATGGTGTCTTCACCAATAAGTGGATGATTACCGCAGAAGGCATAGAGTTTCTGGAGGAGTTTACCCATGAGTTTAGCGGCTATTGATGCTGACATACCGCTTTATCGTGCGATGACCCTAGCTGAGCAGGAAATCAATTGGTTCGACAATGTCTGGACGCTTTATGCCGACATTGATGAAGCCCAGAAGATTTTCGCTAACCAGATAGACAAAATCAAAGAAAAGCTAAAGACAGACGACATTCTGTGTTGTCTGTCAGACCGAGGCGATAACTTTCGGAAGGGTATTTACCCCAGATATAAGTCAAATCGCAAAAGCACACGCAAGCCATGCGGCTTCGATGCGATGATAGATTGGGTCGAAAGCGAATACCCACACCTACGCAAACCCAGCCTAGAGGCTGATGATGTGCTTGGGATTATTGCTACCAAGCCGGACAATTTCGGAAAGGTTATCGTTGTCAGCGATGATAAAGATTTGAAGACGATACCTTGCAAGTTATACCGCCCGATGTCTGATGAGCTGATGGAAATCAGGCCAGCGCAAGCTGATGCCTTCTTCTATACACAGGCGCTGACAGGCGACCCAGTTGATGGCTACTCCGGCTGTCCAGGGGTAGGGGCTAAGACAGCTGCCAAAATACTAGGCAACAGGCCAGCCTGGTCGAGCGTTGAACAGGCGTTCCTGAAAGCAGGAATGACCAAAGAGGACGCTCTGACACAGGCTAGGCTTGCCAGGATATTGCGTTGGGAAGATTGGGATGAAACCAAAGGAGAACCAAAGCTATGGCAACCATAGACTGGTCTAGCGACCAAAAAGAGATAATGGCTGATATTGGCTACGAGCGTTCAGCGCCAGTGCAGCCAAGAGTGGACATGGTAGAATCACCACCACATTACAACCAATCAGATGATGTCGAGTGCATAGATGCCATCAAGGCGGCACTGGGCGAACACTTCATTTATTACTGCACCGGAACAGCGTTGAAATACCTATGGCGCTGGGATGCCAAAGCCAAGCCTGAAGAGGATTTGCGCAAGGCTCGATGGTACATAAACAAGGCAATCGAAGAGGCTGGGGGTAAACCCTAGCCTTTTTTTTCGTTTGACTATGTTCTGGTTTTGTTCTTATACAGATAGTCCGAGAGGAAATAGAAAATGGACACGCTATATAACCACAATATGCCCAAATATGGGATGCGAACTCGTCTTGCTGACGAGATAGATACAACGAAATATCGCCAGACTGGCGAGGATTTCTATAGCAAGGTAGTGCGTATTGCAGATGCCTTGAAAGATGATGATGAACACTTTGACGAATTTAAGCGTGTCTTACGTGATTTGCGCTTTCTCCCAGCTGGGCGAGTGCAGAACGCAATGGGTTCAACACGACAAACAACTGCCTATAACTGCTTTGTTAGCGGCATCATAGACGATAGCATGGATAGCATCATGGCGAAGGCATCAGAAGCTGCTTTCACTATGAAGGCTGGCGGTGGTATCGGCTATGACTTCAGCCGCCTTAGACCACGTGGCGACCACATCAAAACGCTGGATAGCAAGTCCAGTGGCGCTGTCAGCTTCATGGGCATCTTTGATGCTGTCTGCCAGACCATTGCCAGCTCCGGTCACAGGAGAGGCGCACAGATGGGCGTTCTGCGTATCGACCATCCAGATATTGAGCAGTTTATTACAGCCAAGAATAACAGCGACAAGCTTACAGGCTTTAACATTTCTATCGGTGTGACTGACGAGTTCATGGAACACCTGGAGCAGGGCAAGCCATTCCCATTGAAGTTCGAGGGCAAGGTTTATCGTGAAGTAGACCCTGTGGCGCTGTGGGATATGGTCATGCGTTCTACTTGGGATTGGGCAGAGCCTGGCATCCTATTCTTAGACCGCCTCAACGAGATGAATAACCTTTGGTACTGCGAGACATTGGAAGCGACTAATCCATGTGCTGAGCAATGTTTGCCGCCATATGGTGCGTGTCTCTTAGGCAGCTTTAACCTGACCAAATATGTCGATATTGAAGAGAGGGCATTTAACTATGACAAATTCAAGCAGGATATCCATGTGGTTGTCAGAGCGATGGACAACGTCATTGACCGAACCATCTACCCACTACCCCAGCAGGAGCAAGAAGCGAAAAACAAAAGGCGCATGGGGCTGGGCGTTACTGGATTGGCTAACGCTGCAGAAATGATGGGCATGGCCTATGCTACCGATGAGTTCATGGGCTTCACTGAAACTGTTTTGTCGGCACTGCGTGATGAAACCTACAGCTGCTCAGCTGACCTGGCCTCAGAGAAGGGCAGTTTTCCGCTTTACGACTGGGAACAGTACACGCAAGGCAACTTCATTAAGACATTGCCGGAATGGCTGCAGCAAAAGATAGAGGCGCAAGGGATGCGCAACAGCCATCTGACGAGCATTGCACCGACAGGCACAATTAGCCTGACTGCAGATAACGTCAGCTCTGGCATTGAGCCACCATTCTCGCTCTATTACGACAGAACCATTCAAGGCTTCGATGGCGCTTCAGTTGAGCGTGTCGAGGATTATGCTTACAGACATGGTGTCAGCGGCAGAACAGCTAATGAAATCTCAGCGCAAGAACACCTGGCGGTTTTATCGTTAGCACAAAAGTTTATCGATAGCGCTGTCTCCAAAACTTGCAATGTAGGCGACCATGTCACTTACGATGAATTTAAGACGCTTTACTACGATGCTTGGAAAGCTGGATGTAAGGGCGTTACTACCTTTAGAGCAGCTGGCAAACGCTTTGGCATCTTAAATGAAGTGAATGATAACGAAGAGCCAGCTAAGGCTGAAGCTTGCTTTATTGACCCAGAGACTGGACAGAAGAGCTGCGAATGAGAAAAGAAATATCAGCACACCAAACGCTTTGCTGGGTCTGTCAAAATCAAATGTTTCATGTTTGCGATTACGACTATGATGATGAAAACGATGTTAAATGCATGAGCCTTAATTGGCGTTGCGAAGACTGTGATGTCGAAGTTTCATGTCATATGCCATTTCAAACGTGGGCTAGTTGGCCTGATGATGACGAAGAATAACTGCAGCTACTGGTCATTATGCTATTGCTATTGGTCATTATGGTTATGCGATTGGTAATTTAATCAACAAAAACAACAATTTATGTCGTTTTTTACTTGTCATGTTTGTCTCTTTCGTTACACTGAATACAGTTGATAACGATGGAGATAGACATGGCAGAGTTTAAATACGTGCAGACAGTAGAAGACCATATCCAACTAGCTATCGAGTGTCTGCAGCACGATACCAAAGCATCACGCAAAGAGGCGCTAGAGTATTTGCTGGAGATACAAGAGAGAACAGCAGGGCAGAAGTTCCCTGAGTTTAAATAAGCAATCTGTGGGCATAAAAAAAGAACACTTGGCACAACTCCCGTCTATACAGTGGGTGAGAGCCAAGCGTTCCCGAACAGATTATACATCGTCCTAACATCGTGGTCTTCGGTGCAGATGCTGCACAACCAGCTTACACGCTGCACCCCTAACATAAGTTATAAAGTGTAGAATATCAATGTTCTTATATATTTCTGGGGTAACTGAGGGAAGAGAGGAACTATTAGTAGGACTATTCGCTATTACTATCACTACTACTTATAGACCTAACTTTAGTTACTACAGTTGACTAAGCAGGATGAGATTTGGTCGGTGTAGTGTGTCGGTAATCAGTCTAACAAATGGTCATTCGTCATTCTGTCGTTGCTTGTCGTTCTTAAGAAAAACAAAGTTGATAACTAAATGGGCAATGGCAGTAAAACCAATAACCATATAGAACTCTTCGTCATATCTCACTCGTTCAATGAAAGCTTCCAGGCTGCCAGCGTCTCTGAATACATCGAGAAACACAAAGCCCCAGAAGCCGTAGATTACCACAAGCAACAATCTGCGTATCATTTCCAATAGCGTCTTCATGTCCCGATTTTTACACAAGAGAAATGACCCTATCCAGATAAATTTCTCTAATGTCCTAATGTCTGTGATTGTCGGCATCATTGGGGCGATGCGATACTACATCACATCACCATACAAACCCAACGAATACAGTTAGTTACACGTGATGCGTGATATCACACGCACCAATTCGCAGACGCTGCGCACGAAAAACGACCCCCAGTGGGTCAAATTCAAGTCAATTTCAAAAAAGAGTTAAAGGGTCGGTTGTTGTTGTTGTTGTTAGACCTCTTTCAACAGCGACCCCAGATTTCCAGAGGATAAAACTATGGGCTTAGAATCAGGCACTTTCATAAGTGATTTGGTGGTTACAAACCCAGCCGCTACCGATGGCCTAAGCCAAAGTGACGACCACCTAAGACTAATCAAGAACACCATCAAGAACACTTTCCCCAACGTAACAGGGGCAGTCGATGCTACCCACACCGAGTTAAGCATATTGGATGGCGATACGACTGCTACAGCCACTACACTGGCTGACGCTGACAGGCTGGTTGTTAATGATAATGGTGTAATGGCACAGGTAGCTCTCAGCGACCTCAAAACGTATCTTACAGCAAACCTACCGATTACCAGTGCTATGATAACAGATGGGACTATCCAGTCGGGCGACATTGGTGACGAGCAGATAACCCAGGCCAAACTGGCAGCAGACGTTATTCCTATCCCTGCAGGGTCGCTTATCCCATTCGCTGGCAGCACTGCGCCAAACGGCTATTTGCTCTGTTATGGGCAGCTGGTGAGCCGGACTACCTATTCTGGCCTGTTTGCAGCTATCGGCATCACGTATGGGGCAGGGGATGGTGTAACCACCTTCCAGCTTCCAGATTTGCGTGGTCGTGTAATCTCAGGCTTTGACGCTATGGGTGGCAATGCTGCCTCAAGACTGACAAGCATCGGCACTACACTAGGTTCTGCCGGAGGTAGCGAAACCCATACGCTTACTGAAAGCGAACTGGCAGCTCACAGGCACTTGGCTGTTAAAGAAGGCTCAAGAGGGGCTACAGGCGGCTATACAGCGCTGACTGATAGCAATTCGATTATCAGATATTCGATTGACCCAGACTACACACAGCCCCAAGAGAACGCCACATCTTACAGCCTCGAAGGAATCTCAGGTGATGCAGATATCGGGCGTACCAGTGAGACTGGTGATAGCAGCCCACACGCAAACGTCCAGCCAACTATTATGCTGAACTACATAATCAAAACATAAATGAGGTGAAGCTATGGCAAAGTTCACCTTGCCTGTACGAAGGCTAGGGGATGTGGGTGTTATAACTGACACCGACCCTTACAACCTTCCAATCACAGGCTTTACTGCAGCAAACAATGTGCGCTTCGATGAAGGCAAAGTTACACGCTCAGCTATATTCAGAACAGTTTCAGACAATCTAGGTTTTACACCCAGAGGCTGTTTTGGTGTCGTTCCATCTAATGGCTTTGATAAGGTATTGCTGGTTGGTGATGATTTGACCATCAAAGAATATATCAGCGGCACGATTACAGACGTAACTGGCACAGTCACTGGCTCAACCAATGACAACCCATTTACCATTTCTACGCTGGCTGACGTTCTCTACATCAATAGAAAAGACCACGTACCAGTTTATCGCACCCCCCAGGCAACAGCATTTGCTGACCTGATTAACTGGGATAGCACTTGGCGCTGCGCCTCACTACGCCCCTATCAAGACTTTCTGCTGGCTCTTAACATGACAGAGGGAACTAGCAATTATCCTAATCGTGTCAGGTTCTCAGATTTAGTGTCGGCAAACACAGTGCCAGGCACATGGGATGAAGCAGATACAACTGCATCAGCTGGCTTTAACGACCTAGTGGAAATGCAGACTGCCATTGTCGATGGGCTGCAGCTAGGCACAAAGTTCATCATCTATAGCCAAAGTGAAGCTGTAATGATGGAATTTGTCGGTGGAGCGTTCCTGTTTAACTTTAGGCGCTTGTTTTCAGATGAGGGCTTAATCAACGCCAACTGCGCAGTTGAAGCAGAAGGCAAGCACTACTGCTTCGGTAACCAGGACATCTATGTGCATGATGGAAACACCAAGCAGTCGATTTGCGATGAGAGAACAAAGAAATTCATTTTCTCAGGCTTGAACAACTTCAACGCAGATAGATGCTTTGTCGTCCACAATAAGGCTCTAAACGAAATCTATTTCTGTTACCAGTCAGGCGATGCCCTAGTAAGTATGCCGACCACAGATAGATGCAATAGAGCTGCAGTTTACAACTATCGCTCCAACTGCTGGAGCTTCATGGATTTACCAAACGTGTCAGCTGGCGCTAATGCGAATGTTAATTCAATCGCTACCTACGCCACAGCTACTGAAACCTATCGAACTATAGGGGGGTCATTCTATGACCAATCAGACAGTTACAATCGACATTGCCTTATGGTGGGAGAGACTGATACAGCCAATAATCTCACTTCTGACAAGCTTTATGGGCTAGACCTAGCTGACAATGGCTCACTGGCCTTTGATGTCGATACTGAGGCAACCAAGCCCCCATTTCTGGAGCGTATCGGCCTAGACCTGGACGAAATACAGCAGCCAATAGATGGCTATAAGGTAATCACTAGGCTTTTGCCCCAGCTCAGCACAAACAATACAGATGACTATACTGTATATTTTGAGTTCGGTGCGTCTGATATTCCTAACAACAGACCGAACTATTCAACATCTGCCACCTTCAATACGAACACCGATTACAAACTAGATAGTCGGGCGGCTGGCAGATATCTCAGCTACAAAATCACATTAGCTGCAGATGACTATAAAGACTTTGCCTTCTCCGGCTTTGATGTCGATGTAACCACAACAGGGGGCATCTAATGGCAGTCAATGAAAGAACCAATGTTGTTCTACACCCCTATGAGCGTGGACAAGCTCCAGCAATAGAAGAGGGGTATGTCAGATATCTACAGGATGAATTGCAAAGAATAGAGAAAACGCTGCGCAGCTTAACAGTCGCAGGAATCGAAGTCCTAGACACTCCACCACTCAATCCAGTCAAAGGCATGGTCAAATATAACCTTTGGGATGAGTTCGGGGATGGGTCGGAAGGCTTAGTAATTTACAACGGCTCAGCTTGGGTCAGCGTTTAAAATAAGAGGATTAATATCATGGTTGACCCAGTTACAGCGACTGCGCTGGCTACAGTAGGTAGTTCACTGATTGGTGGCTACTTTGGCAACAAGGCAGCAAAAGACCAAAATGCAGCGAATGAACGCATCAATCGTATGCAAATGATGCCATATCTGGATGCCCAGCCATACACCACTGGACTGTATTCACAAGGCCAAGACGCTTTGCAAGCAGCTCTCGATAGGGGTGCTTACACTGGGCAAACCTATGCTGGCATGACAGACCAGGAAAAGGATGCAGCCGGACTAGGGGAAACCTCAGCTAGAAACGCCTATGCAGACAGTCTTGGCTTTATGGGTGCTGGTCGTGGCTTTGCCTCTAACTATGGCAATCTATACAACCAAGCCCAGCAAGATATGCTTGGCAATGCTATCGGCTATGCTAGCAATAATGTGCAGTCATTGCTTAAAGCAGCAATGCAGGACGATTATCGCAATTTCTATGAAAACCAACTACCAGGCACAGGCTTAGCGGCCTCAGCTAGTGGCAATACCAATTCAAGTCGAAGAGGCGTAAGAGAAGCCATTCTGGAGCGTGGTCTGCAGGACAGGCAAGCTAAGACAGCCACCAACTTACAAGATATGTTGATTGGTCGCTCTTTGAACGCTCAGCAAAACCAATTCAGTAATGCAATGGAAGCTAATCGCAACCTAGCTAATGCCTACAATACAGGCTTTGCAAATACAGGCACAGCAGCTGACAGGCTGGCTACTTCAGGCGGTATGCTCAGAACTGACCAACAGGCTCAGCTGGATGATGCAAGAGCCAGGTTTGAGAATAAGCGTGATTTTGCCATGAACCAGCTGGTTAACTATAACGCTGGCATTTTAGGCAGAACACCAACCTCATTCGGACAGCTATCAAATAACTACGCTAGCCCGACAGGAGCTGGCTTATCTGGCGCAATGATGGGCTTTGGCTTCGGTCAGAAGTATGGCGGCAATATCGCTAATATGTTCGGTCAGCCTCAACAGCAGCCAATGGGTTATGGAACTACAGGCGCAACTGGAATGTCTAAGTTTATGCCTTACACAGATAACATGGGATTTGGAGTAGGCTAATGGACGCACGTTCAAGATTTTATAATGACCTAGTTGCAGCTGGCGCTACACCAGCTAGTCCTATGCCACGCCCGACCCAAGCAGAAAGAGATGCCTATAATGGTGGTCGGTTAACAGTAAACCCAAGCGCAGTATTACAAGACAGCAATCCGATTTTATCTGCAGCTAAACGCAGAGCTGCTCCACTTTCACTGCCAGAGATGCCAGATAGTAGAATTGGCATGGGCGAAGCCCTTATTCGCATTGGTGGTGCTGGCTTAGGCGGTGCTTTAGATGGTGGAAACTATCTAACGCCAATGGCTGACCAATATGGCGCAATCCAAGATTATAATCGCTCAGCTGGCCTGGCAGCATATAATGCGCAAGCGGAAGCAGCACAACAAGCTGCCAAGCTCGAACAAGAGGCAGCTGAGAGTGAGGCTCTGGCAGCATATCGTGATTCATACATCAAAACATTACAGCGCAAAAATGATATTGCCGCTACAAAAGCAGAAGGCAAAAACAACAAGACACAAGATGCTGGCGCTTTAATGGGTTCTATCGTTGTTAATGACGCAATCAATCGTGCGCTGCCGATGATTAGTGGCTTTACTACTGGCATTGGTGGGATGTTGCTGTCTCAATTGCCAGCCACTGATGCAACAGACATGAAGCGCTTAATTGAAACTATGAAGGCAAATGCTGGTTTTGATAAACTGCAAGCTATGCGTGATGCTTCTCCAACTGGTGGCGCATTAGGCCAAGTTTCGGAAAGAGAATTGGGCTTCCTGCAATCTGTGTTCGGTAATTTAGACCAAGACCAATCCACAGAGCAGCTTAAATACAATATGCAGCTTTTCCAGTTCGTTTATAACTCCATGATACATGGCATTAACGAACATCCTTATGCACCCCCACCAGGTTCAGAGCAGACTGTAAATGAACTCAAAGCACTGCTGGGATATCAAGGCAGCATTAACAGCCCACAAACAGCAAATAACAGCTCACTAAGTGAGGCCGATGCAATAGTAGGCTTCTCACAATAGGGAAATAGTAATATGGCAGATAGGATGCAGCAGTACGCTGATTGGCTCATCGCTAATCAGAACAGGAAAGGTACGCCTGAATTTAATACTGTCGCCAATGCTTACAAGGCTTTGCGGCAACAGCCACAAGCTGCCCCTGACACAAGCTTCAGCTCGGCATTTCAATCTAGTATTGATGCGCCACTAGAAAACATAGCCAAAACAGCAGATATGCTTGGCTACAAAGGAACAGCTGAAACTTTAAGCAACCTTACCCAAGCTCCGGCAAACTACGAAAGCGCATCAAACAGATTTATCAACCCACAAGAGGGTGATGCCACACTAGGCGGCTTTGCCTATGAATATTTGCCGAGAGCAGCTGTAGAGCAAGCTGGTCAGTTTGCCGGCTCGATAATCTCAAGAACAGCTGGTGGTTTAGCTGGTGGTGCGCTTACTGGTGGTAATCCAGTTGGCGTAGCGGCTGGCGCATTTGCAGCCCCAGCGATGTTTGAGTTCGTTCAACAGCTTGGCGGCAACGCCCAAGAACGTGCCAGAAACAATGGCAGAGAAGAGCCAAATGCAGATGATTGGCAGAAAGCTGCAGCAGCAGCTGGTATGTCAGGCGTTTTAAATGCTTTTGGTGTCGGCTCTACAGGCTTATTCAATCGCATCCTGCGTGAAGGCCTCACTGAAGCTGCCCAAAGCGGTGTCCAGCAGACTGGCGTGTCATTAGGCACAGAAGCTGGCTTGAAGCTTGATACAAAACAGGCTGTAGGTGAGGGCATCATTGGTGGTACAACTGCTGGCGGCATGAGCCTACCTGGCAGCGCAACTAGCGCAGCTATAAACCTAGTTTCTGGTGGCGATACGAAAGTTGGCGACCAACAAGCAGCCTCAGATGTCGCAAATGACCTTCAGCGCATAGCAGATGCAGCCGGACATGACTTGATGGACGTTGACCCCAGTTCAGCTGGCGGTGCTAAGCAAGCAGTCATGGATGTTCACGCAGAATATGCGGAAACCATGAAATCTTTGGCAGCCGATATCAAGACACGCTTAGGCTATGAAGACAGCGACACCGAAGCGCAGCGCCTGGACAAGATTTTGGCTAAAACTGCACTGCGCAAAGG